>Ga0255052_10002621_pt1 | contig 12869 bp, 10 predicted proteins | sample JV7_2_21_MG_FD_188632 | JGI IMG/M metagenome (GOLD analysis project Ga0255052, IMG submission 188632) | Seawater microbial communities from Jervis Inlet, British Columbia, Canada - JV7_2_21 | ecosystem: Environmental > Aquatic > Marine > Inlet | place: Canada: British Columbia | collected... | reverse complement strand
GCCTGGCGGCGCAAAAATTCTGCAGTCAGGGGCGCCCCTGTGGCACATCCTGCCAGTATTTCTGCGCCGCCAGGCGCTGCATGCGGACCGGCTCCGGTGGCTTGTCCCGACAGACTCGTTGACTGATAGCACCCATGGTAGCCGTATTCAGGACGTCCGCCCCGGACGCCTGCCACCGGTCCACAACCTCTGGTCGCGGAAAGCTCCAGCGATTCTGAAATCCTGCGGAGACGATCGCCAGCCCTGGCCCGGTAGTATCCACAAATGCCGCACCTGACGAAGTCAGGCTTCCATGATGAGGTACCAGGACAACGTCGCTTGCGCCTACGGTCTGTCGGTGCACAAGCAGCTTCTCGGCTGGTGATTCGATATCACCCGTCAGCAACAGCCTGAAACGCCCTGCTTCGACCTGCAGCACGCAGGAAGAATTGTTGCGCTCCCAGGGCGCGTGCTGCCGGGGATGCAATATCGAGAATTCGATGCCGTCCCAGCGCCACCGATCACCGGCTGCGCAACGCTTTTGAGATCGATTTAGATCAGCCAGTTCCTCACCTACCACGACCTCGCCGACTTTTGTGCCGGCAATAACCGTGTGCGCACCACCCGCATGATCCAGATCGCCGTGGCTGATAATCAGTTTGTCTAACCGGTCAATGCCGAGCCCACGGAGAAATGGAAGCACGACGAGGTCGGCGGTGTTACTGCCACTCCTGAACGACGGCCCGGTGTCAAAGAGCAGCGCGTGCTGATTTGTCTGCAGCACGACGGCGAGCCCCTGACCGACATCAAGGACGTGATAGTCGAGACAGGATGACGGCGGCGGCGATGGCTTGAAAGTCAATACGGAGACGATGGCAACCAATGCGAGCTTGCGGCCTGGCCAGCCGGGTGGGAGCAGTACAAATATCAGCGGGAAAAATGCAACGGCAGTGATCGCGACGTCAAGATGCCTGGTCTCTTGGCTCGCCAGTTCCTGCTCACCCGCAATTGCGACCAGCCACAAGATGCCTTTAATGCTGGTGTAGGCCCATATCAGCAACCTGGTACCAATCAGGTCGAATGGGTCATCGATTATGGCGCCGGCCAGGGTCAGCGGCACCGTGATGAAATTAAAAACCGGCAGCACTAGCATGTTGATTGCGGGCGCGACCATGGCGAATCGATCAAATATCAATATCGTCAGTGGAAACAGGCCGGCCAACAATGCCAGTTGCAATTGTGTCAGGCGACCGAGACCTGTCAACGCCTTGCCAGCCCATGGAAACCATCGGGTTTGCCCGGACCGTACATGCTGGCCGGACACCAGGATCAGGATTGCAACAGCCGCGAAGGACAATTTGAAACCGGGCGCCAGTATTGCGATGGGATCTGTGAAAAAGACCACCAGGCAGGGGACCGCCAGCAACAACACGGGCCTCATCCGGTGACGCAGTAGCATAAGCGTACCGGCGACGATGGCCATCAGAAGTGCCCTCCTCGCCGGCACCGCAAATCCAGACAACGTGGCATATGACACCGCAGCCAGAATTGCTCCCATTGTGGCTATGTCACGCAAATTCCCTCGCGTACAAAATGGGGCAAACAGCGCCCAGCAAAGGAGGTACGCACAGCTGGCTGCGAGACCTATGTGCAATCCGGAAATCGCCATGAGATGACTCGTACCTGTCCTCGCATACAGGTCCCATTGTTCGCGACCGATTTGATGTCGTGCTCCGACACCAATCGCCATCAATACCGCCGACGCGTCATCCTTCGGCAGAGCGGACGTCACTCGTGCAACAAACTTTGCACGGACTCGCGATATCAGGCCCGGCCTTTCACCATGAATCCGATAACTTCGTGCATCTCCGGCTACGTAGCCGGTTGCGCCAATGTGTTGCCGAAAAAGCCAGCCCTCGAAATCGAATCCGCCCGGATTCGAGTAGCCGCGGGGACGTTTCAGGCGAACATGCAGTCGCCAGGTCTCGCCAATCGAGGGAATGCCAGTTGGCTGGTACCATGTCAGGCGTATTCGTTGCGGCAAATCGTCTCTATCGACCGGATGCACGACGAATCGGAGAGAATCCGCCTCTGTGACCGGGAAGCCCTCGACCACAGCTGTCAACGCCACTGACTCACCCTGGAGCACAGGATCAAGCTGATCGGACCTCTGCACCGATGCTGAATGCCCGATCACGGCCAAACCGATCAGAAAGCAGGCTACAGGTCGCAAACGGCGTACCGGTATGCAGGAAATCCCGATAACCAGCGCCCCCGGAAATAGAATCATCGGAGAGAGCGCCGGAAATAGTGTCAGCGAATATGCGCCGGCAAGCGTACACAGGCATAAGAGAAGCATATTCCGCTTCCTTGCGGTTTGTCGTTATGATGCCGCTCACAATGCTGAGCCAGTCCATTCGATAGAAGCAAAGTCACGATCTGATGCCAAGACGATTTTTTCGCAAATTCGCCATGAAACGCGAACACCTGAAGGGTCGGTGGTGGCTCACCCCCTTCGGTGAGCTGATCCACGATCCGAATTTGTGGGTAATTCGTCGTCGCAACGTGGTCCCGGCGTTTGCACTGGGATTGTTCGTCGCCTACCTGCCGTTTCCCGGGCAAATGCTGACCGCCGCGCTGCTCGCGCTTGCGCTCAACGTGAACATTCCGGTCGCCGTACTGACGACATGGGTCGCGAATCCGTTCACGATGGGGCCGATGTACTACCTTGCTTTCTCGGTGGGGCAGTATTTGCTGCGACAGACGCCGCGTGCCTTCGAGTTCGAGATGTCATTCGAGTGGCTGTTCGACCGCTTCGTTTACATCTGGCAGCCACTGATTCTAGGCAGCGTCTTGTTGGGCGCGATACTTTCGCTGATCGGATTTATTGCGCTTGATTTACTATGGCGCGCGTCGATTTCAGATTATCTTGCCCGGCGTCGCCAAAGAAAAAAGAACCGCCCGAATATTTCATGAGTGGCCGGGAATATCGCTTCCTGTGTTGGCGTAGCGCTGCCGATCGTGCGAGAGATGTAGCGGGGACTACATCTGGAGGGGGATCGGACGCGATACGCCAACACAGGAAGCTATAGCCCTGCAGTCGCGAACTGCAATGCTCCGATTAAGGCTAAACCTGGCCCAACCATCTGAATCATTTGGCGTTTTCCGTATTGGGTAACGCTACTCGTGAATTATTCGGGCAAGCTGCCAGTCCTCTCGCGGAGTCGCCCATCTTCCAGAACCAGTACGCGATCCATTTGCTCGGCGATCGAATGATCATGAGTAACGACGATCAAACTGGTTTGCATCTCCTCGTTCAGCTCCAACATGAGACGCAACACATGTTCGCCGTTACCGGCGTCCAGGTTACCGGTCGGCTCATCTGCCAGGACAAGTTTCGGACGTGTAATCAATGCTCTGGCAACTGCTGCACGCTGACGTTCACCACCTGACAGTTCGCCCGGCTTGTGATCGAGCCGTTCGCCCAATCCGACACGATCGAGCAACTCGCCGGCCTGGGCAATCGCGTCATCCTTCTTCACGCGGCGAATCATCAGTGGCATCGCTACGTTTTCGACTGCAGTGAACTCGGGGAGCAAATGGTGAAATTGATATACAAACCCAATGTACTGATTGCGCAAAGCACCTTTGGCCGCTTCATCAATACTCGCTATCGTCTGTCCGTTAACGAGCACGTTGCCACCACTGGGCTCATCAAGCCCTCCCATGATCTGCAATAAAGTCGTTTTGCCAGACCCGGATGCACCGATAATTGCCAATCGCTCAGCAGACCTGACAACGAGGTCAACACCACTCAATACTTCCAGCGTTGAATCCCCCTCACGGAACCGACGCACGACGGAACGGCATTCCAGTACAACGTCGGTTGGCTCACTCATAGCGCAACGCCTCTGCAGGAGATGTACGAGCGCCACGCCACGCCGGATACAAGGTCGAGACCAATGCCAGCACAAGCGCAATCGAACAAATCTGAATAACGTCTTTTATCCTGAGATCGGCTGGCAGGTCACTGATGAAATAGACATCGGCAGCCAGAAATTTCATTCCAAACGTTGCTTCCATGAATTGAACAATACTCTCGAGATTTAAGGACAACAAAACACCAGCGATCAATCCCGCAAGCGTCCCAAGTACGCCGATGATCGTTCCCTGCGTCATGAACACGCGCAAAATATCACCCGGAGTCGCGCCAACCGTTCGCAGTATTGCAATATCTGATTGCTTGTCTTTGACGACCATGACCAGCGTCGAAACAATATTGAACGCCGCTACGGCTACAACCATCAACAAAATAATGAACAAAATCGATTTTGTGATTTGAATCGAACGAAAAAAATTGACATGCCGGCGAGTCCAGTCACTGACCAGCACGCCACCGCCACCTTCGATGGCTGCGCTCCGAACGATTTGTGGCGCATCAAAGATATTCCTGACGGCCAGCCGGATACCACTGACGTTGTCCGCCATTCGAAACAGCTTCTGCGAGTCAGAAATATTGATAAACGCCAGCCGGCGATCAAATTCATACATGCCAACGCGGTAGATACCAGTCACTGTGAAGCGACGGGTCGTGGGAACAACACCCACTGGCGTCACGATACCTTCTGCCAGGGCCAGCGTAACCTTGTCACCAATTGACGCCTGCAATTCATCGGCCAGTTCGAGCCCCAACACAATATTGAAACGACCGGCCTGTAACGTGGCGATATCACCTTGAATAACCGTATCACCGACACCGGACACCCGGGTTTCCAACGCCGGATCGATGCCACGAAACTCGGCGCCACTGAGCTGATTACCAAATACCAGCAATCCCTGGCCATTCACGAATGGCGCTGCTGCAGCGACGTCTGCTTGCGCTTCGGCGATCTCGGCCCAGACCTCCCAGTCAGTGAGACCCCCCTCCGGATTCTCAATACTTGCATGGCCGGACATCGCGAGGAGGCGGTCTTTAAGCTCACGCTCGAAGCCGTTTACGACAGACAAAACGACAATCAAAACTGCAACCGCGATCGCAATGCCCAGCATCGAGATGGCAGAAATCAGCGAAATAAAACCGTTGCTGCTGCGCGATCTGACGTAGCGGCGACCAATCCAGTATTCGAATTTGCCACTCATACGTTATTCATACCTTAGCGCGATGGCCGGATCGACATGCGCAGCTCGTCTCGCCGGATACAGCGTCGCAAGTGAAGTCAAAACAAATGCTGCCAGCGAGATAGTCATCACGTCCTCGAACTCGAGTATCGATGGAATTGCAGTCACGTAGTAAACATCGCCCGGCATTATTTGAAACCCGAACGCCTGTTCCAGAAATGGCACAACAACAGGCACATTTAGCGCGAGCAATACACCAAATAAAACACCGAGAAAAACGCCCATCCAGCCGATAACAGCGCCCTGGATGAAAAAGATCCGAACAACATCGGCCGGTCCCATACCCAGCGTGCGTAGTACGGCGATGTCCGATGTCTTATCCGTGACGACCATGACGAGACTGGCAACAATATTGAAAGCGGCAACACCGATAATGAGTGACAGCAACAAAGACATCATCATCTTTTCAAGGCGGATGGCACGAAAATAGCTCTCGTTCTCGATCGTCCAGTCGCTGGTCCTGTAACCATCACCAAGTTGCTCCTGAAGCGCAGCTGATACAGTCGGTGCCGACATCACCTCGTCAGTCAGAAATCTCACGGACGTCACACGTTCGCCAAAAGACATCAGGCGAGCTGCGTCTTCAATATGGACGAGTGCCAGAGAAGCATCATGATCCTGCACACCGGCCTCGAAGATACCGCGAACAATGAATCGTTCAAGTTTTGGATCGAGTGTGCCGTCACCTGCTGGCCGTGGAATGAGCAGGAGAACACCGTCACCAATTCGAACACCAAGGTCGATCGCGAGGAAGCGACCAAGGACGATATTTCTTTCCATCGGCGACAGCACATCCAGACTGCCTTCGACGAAGTTGACGGTACGACCGGATACCGACTTCTCTGCTTCCGGGAAGACGCCATGCACCAATACGCCGTTAAGTGATCGCCTGGTGCGGATCATTCCTTCCATTTCGATCATAGGCGCTGCGGCAATGACACCGCTGTCTGCCTCAACGCGACGTTGCACCTGGTTCCAGTCCTGTAATGTCCCGTCTTCGCCGGTAACGTAACCATGCGCGGTCATGCTCAACAGACGTTCGCGTAGTTCCCCTTCAAAGCCATTCATTACGGAAAGGATGACGATAAGGGCCGCGACACCAACCGCGATACCAAGTAGCGAAATCAGGGTGATAAACGAGACGAACCTCGTCCTTCTTTTGGCTCGCAAATACCGGAGCCCGACAAAGAGTTCGACTGCGCTGATCATGCGGCGCATTAAACCACATAAACGACCGATCACCGCGCTCTCGCCGACCCCCGCAATGGACGTAAACTGTGATCCGTATCACATTCTCCGACCAGTCGAGCCAGCTACGGTATCCTCACACCGTGCATCGCGGCAATTGTGAGAACCAGGTCAGCGTGATGCCGGTCCTGACAGTGTAAAAATCCTGTCAGATCAACTGTTTTTTGGCCCTGAGTGCGATGTTATAGTCGCCAGGGACGATACCCGGAGAAGTTCAGATGGCAAAGCTTGGTGCAACAATTCTTATCGCCCTTTCACTCGGATTTGCAGTGAATGCGCATGCGCAGAACCTGGACACGAGTGTCAGCAACCAATCGTCGACATTTGACCAGGCTGGCAAACCCACCCGGGGCATGACGCAGGCCAAAGTCGAAGCTGACTACGGCAGTCCACAAAATGCACGTCAGGCAATCGGCGATCCACCGATCACTCGCTGGGAATATGCGGACTTCGTGGTTTTCTTTGAATATGACAAGGTGATCCACGCAGTTACCAAGCGCTAACAGCCTGTTGAGGTTTTGAAATGAACGCGTAGCCAGTCTCTGGCTGCGCGTTTTTCGTGGTGCGAAGCGTCTCGCCGTCTGTGCCATAATTCCCGGCCCCCGAATCCGCCGAATCTACCGTGTCGCAGGAAACCCTACTTAATCCGGCCATAATTGAGCGTTTGCTGAATACGCCATCCGCCGATCCATCAATCGGTCGACTTATCGGCGCCAGCGCATCCCTGGCGGCTGTCGAACTGGCGATTGCTCATGACGCACCGTTGCTGATGATTGCGAATGACCCGCGCCACGCCGATCAACTCGAGGCAGAGATTAGCTGGTTTGCTGGTGCGAATTTTCCCGTACAACATTTCGTCGAGTGGGAGACGTTGCCCTATGACAGCTTTTCACCTCACCAGGACATCGTCTCCCAACGGCTGAAAGTACTCGCATCCCTCGGCGATTTCCGTCGCGGTATTGTTATCGTATCCGGTCCGTCGCTTCTGCAACGCCTACCGCCAGTAGACTATGTCGCTGCAAGAACTTTGCAGCTTCAGCGGGGACAAACGCTCGACCGACAGTCTTTCATCGACTCTCTCGGTGCCTGCGGATATCTCAGGGTTCCACAGGTGGATGAACATGGTGAATTCGCGGTACGCGGGTCGCTGCTGGACGTCTTTCCGATGGGTTCGGAGCAACCGCTTCGAATCGATTTTTTCGATGACGAGCTTGAAAGTCTTCGCTACTTCAGCGCCGAAACACAGATCTCAGGTGACAAGGTCGATTCGATCCGCATTCTGCCGGCGCGCGAAATACCGCTGGATGACAGTGATATCCGCTACTTTCGTCAACGCTACCGTGAGCGCTTTGAAGGCCGGCCTTCGAAGTCTCGCGTATATCGCGAAGTCTCCGAGGGCATCGCCCATGGCGGCATCGAATATTATCTGTCGCTTTTCTTCGAAACGACAGCCAGCCTGACCGATTATCTACCGCAAGACGCCGTCGTATTCGCACCGACCGATTTGCGACAGGTACTTGATCAGGCCTGGCAGGAAGCAATCGAGCGCTATGAATTATGCAGCCTCGATCCGGAACGCCCGATCCTGGAGCCGCACGAGAGCTTTAGTGATTCTTCGGTCATTAGCGAAAAACTGCAGGCGTTTCATTGTATTTCCTACAGCGCACAATCGTTGACCGGGACCGAAGCCACGGTCAACCTGCCGACCCGCATGCCGCCAGCGATCCGGATTGAAGCGCGTTATGAGGATGCAGCCCAGTCGCTGATGCAGTTTCTCGGTACATTCAGGGGCCGAGTGCTCTTTACGGCAGACTCTCCAGGCCGGCGGGAAAGCGTCTTTGAATTGCTTGCCGGACGTGGGCTCGAAACCTCCCGGATCGAAGACTGGCAAGCATTTCAGTCGGGTAGCCAGCGACTGGGTGTCGCTGTCGCCCCGATCGAAGACGGCGTCTTGCTACCTGAGCACGCCGTCGCCATCGTCAGTGAACACCAGCTGTTCGGCGAGAAACCGCGCCAGAGAAACCGGCGGCGACGCGCCGAACGCGATCCGGAAACGATCATCCGGCAGCTCAACGACCTGGAGGAAGGGTCACCTGTCGTACACGCTGAATACGGCGTTGGTCGCTACCTCGGGCTGACTACGCTCAAGGCCGGAGGAATCAAGGGAGAGTTCCTGCACCTCGAGTACGCCGACGGCGACAAGCTCTATGTGCCGGTGAATGCCCTTGACCTGATATCCCGATACACGGGTGCCTCCCCGGAAAACGCACCGCTGCACAGACTGGGCAGCGATCAGTGGGCCAAAGCGAAGAAGCGGGCTATCAAGCGAATCCGTGATGTTGCAGCCGAGCTTCTCGACGTCTACGCACGTCGCGCAGCAAGGCCGGGGCATCGTTTTCGGTGGCCCGAAGCAGACTATCGTGCATTCGAAAACGGCTTCGCTTTTGAGCCGACCGAAGACCAGGATCGAACGATCGATGAAGTGCTCGCCGATCTCACTTCCGGTAAACCAATGGACCGGCTGGTTTGTGGCGATGTTGGATTTGGCAAGACGGAGGTTGCCCTGCGAGCAACGTTTGCAGCTGTCCACGGCGGCAAACAGGTCGCAATTCTGGTACCGACGACGCTGCTGGCACAACAGCATGGCCAGACCTTCCGCGACCGTTTTGCCGACTGGCCTGTGCGTATCGAGGTCCTGTCGCGATTCTGCACGCCAAATCAGGCTCGCGACATCGTTGCAGGCATTAAGTCAGGCGTTGTCGACGTTGTCATTGGCACCCATCGTCTGCTGCAACACACGAGAGATTTTAAGGACGTCGGACTCGTCATCATCGATGAGGAGCACCGTTTCGGTGTCCGCCACAAAGAAGCCATCAAATCCCTGCGCATCGAGATCGACATTCTGACCCTGACCGCCACACCCATTCCCCGAACGTTGAACATGTCTCTCGGCGGCTTGCGGGAGATGTCACTGATCACAACGCCGCCCGCCGAGCGGCTTTCCGTCAAAACCTTTGTCAGCGAGTGGAATGATGTCGTCATTCGCGAAGCCTGCCTGCGCGAAATCAAGCGCGGCGGCCAGGTTTACTTCATTCACAATCGGGTCGCGGACATCGCCAACATCGAAGAACGACTGGCTGTGCTGATACCGGAGGCAGATATCCGTACTGGTCACGGACAGATGCCGGAGCGGCAGCTCGAGCAGGTCATGCTGGATTTCTATCATCGCCGCTTCAACATCCTGCTCTGCACAACCATTGTTGAATCCGGCATCGACGTGCCAACAGCAAATACGATCGTCATCAACCGTGCCGACCGTTTCGGCCTCGCCCAGCTCCACCAATTGCGTGGCCGCGTAGGCCGTTCGCATCATCGCGCCTACGCGTACCTCGTCGCCCCGCCCAAAGCGGCGATGACAGCCGATGCAATAAAACGTCTTGAAGCGATTGATTCTCTTGATGATTTAGGATCCGGCTTCACTTTGGCCACGCATGATCTGGAGATTCGCGGCGCCGGCGAGCTACTCGGTGAGACACAAAGCGGCCAGATACAGGAGATCGGTTTTTCACTTTATACCGAGCTGCTTGGCCGGGCCGTCGATGCACTGAAGAGCGGCAAAGTTGCGGACCTGGACAAGCCGTTGAATGCCGGGGTCGAAATCAATCTTCATGTTCCGGCATTGCTGCCCGAAGACTATGTACCCGATGTGCATCTGCGCCTGATGCTTTACAAACGTATTGCCAGCGCGGCAGATCGGACCGAGTTGCGAGATCTGCAGATCGAGCTTATTGATCGCTTCGGTCTGTTGCCGGAGGCTGCCAAAAACCACATGCGTATTGCTGAGATAAAGCTTGGTGCGATCGCGCTGGGCATCGAGAAAATCGATGCATCCGAAAAAGGCGGCTATCTGCTGTTTGGTGAACAGACCAGGTCAGACCCGGTTGCCCTGGTAGACCTGGTGCAGAATGAGGGACAGGTCTATCGATTAAGCGGGGCACATCGTCTACAGTTCCGTCTGGATTTGTCGGAGCCTGAGATTCGTTTCCGGCGAATCGAAAAATTGCTGGATACACTGGCACCGGATGGTGTCCAACCCGTAGACAAAACTTGCTGATCCCCGATCGAGAATAGATGAAACCAGACTCGCGACAAAAATTTGAAATTCTTCGACGCCTGGCAGCTACGGCGACCATGATTCTGCTTTGCGCTTCTGCGTTGAGCCAGCAGACAATCGTTCCCGGAGCCACCGCGCTGGAGACCGAAGAAGAGGAGGTTCGCCGTTACTCGGTTGAGCTGATAATTTTCGAATATGTGGATCGCTAGTCAGCAGGCACTGAAATTTTTGACCCCGACTTGCCGCCCGAGCCGCAGGATGTGGACCTGTACTACGATGATGGGCCACTCCAACTGCCGATAATCACCGATCCTCTTGCTCCCGATCAGGCGGGCTCAGGGGAGGTCTTGTTTGAAGACGATACCGACGTCCTTATGCCGGTCGTCAAAGACGAAGATGTAGCGCTGGAGTTAATCCCAACCTATGAGCAGGCGGGGCTGAAATTGCTCGGTCCCGAAGACTATGTTCTGAACAATGAATACGAGCGCCTGGAGACCCTCGGCGCGTACCGCCCCCTGATGCGTGCGGCGTGGACACAACCGACTATCGAGAAGGATTTGACCATGCCAATTACGCTTCGGCGGATTGGCGATCCGCCACTTCGCCTCGATGGCACTGTGACGCTCTATCTCAGTCGTTTTCTGCACCTGGTCGTTGACCTCGCGCTGGAAGAGAAGGCACCACAGCGCGTCCCGCCAGCGGACAATCGTCTGCGCAGATTTGGTGATGAACGTGCCCGCTTCAGGTTCGATCCGGAATTTATTACGCCATCGATCTTCTATCGCATTCAGGAAGACCGCATCGTGAGAAATGGTGAACTTCGTTACTACGACCATCCACGATTCGGCGTGCTGGCAAAAATCACGCGAATTGAAGAGGACCGGCCTCGCGACGGCAACAGTGACTCGGACCTTTTTGTCACACCGATTTCGGGGCAGAACTAACGATCAGCTTCTTGAAAAATCCTCAGGCGGCACGATACGGCGTTAATCAGCACTCAAAATGCTCGTGTATGAGCATATACACTCCGCTTGATGGACAGGAGTCCGAATGTCGCGTAGCGAGTAATGTTTGGCAGAAGGCATCAGTTCGTGAAAGTGCCAGTTGATTCGCGGACGGCGAGAGCGACGCTTGCTCCAATTCGCCTTGCCTCGCCCACGCCCCTGACTTTTTCAACAGGCTGCTACGGGCTTTCGAGAACGCTCTGCAGAAAACTCTTGTCTGTCGACTTATCTTTGCCCGCGGTTTGTACCGTCGCACGATAAGACACTGTCACAAAACGTGATTCCTTCGACCTTGGATGATGCAATCCCAGCTCGCGGACGCCAGCCGAGATTCTCGCTGCGAATTCGTTAACCGCGTTTTCATCCGAAGAGTGCGAAAGCACGACGAGACAATCACCTTCCGCAGTGTCAATTCGCGCCGCGACGTCGCTCGCACGACGCAAACAGCGGCGAACCGCCTGCGCAACGCGACGCTGGCAGGAATCAGCCGCGTGGCGACCGAAAACTTCCAGATAGGCGGGAAAATCGTCCAGCCGGAAAGATACCAGCGCCAGGCTCGCGTGTTCCCGCGCCGCAACGGCCCAGTCGTGTGCCAGGACCTCGCGGAATGATCTCTCATTGAGAAGCCCGGTCACCGGATCGTCGCGCGACAGGTCCCTTATGCGCCGTTTTGCCTTAAGTAGCGCTTGCTGAATTTCCGCATCCGCCGCATGGGTCGCCCCGGCAGTGCCTCGCCAGTAAGCGGCGTAGTGCTGGGCGCGGTCACTCTTTCCTGACATTAGTGGCTTCAGGACAAGCAGATATTCCCGGCTGTCATGTTCAATGGCGATCGATGTTTCATGCCCAGCGCGAACCGTCTCGCTTATCTCGAGCGCCAGGTCGCGGCCGACCAGTTGTTCAACAACGTCAGCAAGTGGTTTGTTGACTACATCATTGTCGCCCGCTATCGAGATGAAAGCAGGATTACTCAGAACGACCGGCCAGTCGGGGTGATCAATACGTGCGACGAAAACCGCTTCAGCCGATCCATCGATCAGCTGTTGCAGCACATCACGAGTCAGCTTTTTCATTATTCGACGGCCCTGAAGAACTCACGCAGCACCTTCATGGATTGCATTTTGGCGGTCATCGTACTCGTTTCAATGTCTGCGTGTATGGAATTTTCTCCGCGACCCGCAGCGTAATTCACGATAAGTGACAGGCATGCGTAGTCCATGCCAAGTTCCCGCGCAAGCGCGGCCTCAGGCATCGCTGTCATGCCGACAAAATCCCCGCCGTCCCGTTGGAGCCGGTCCACCTCGGCTGCAGTTTCAAGTCGTGGACCCTGGCAAACAGCGTAAACACCG
>Ga0255052_10002620_pt1 | contig 12871 bp, 14 predicted proteins | sample JV7_2_21_MG_FD_188632 | JGI IMG/M metagenome (GOLD analysis project Ga0255052, IMG submission 188632) | Seawater microbial communities from Jervis Inlet, British Columbia, Canada - JV7_2_21 | ecosystem: Environmental > Aquatic > Marine > Inlet | place: Canada: British Columbia | collected... | reverse complement strand
TGCTCGGGGTTTTTTTGACAGCTGTTTTTTTCTTACCGACCGCACGTTTGGGCTTACCTGGCTGTTTGGCTTTGGGGCTCTTGGGCTTACCTGGCTGTTTGGCTTTGGGGCTCTTGGGTTTACTGGTGCTCTTCACCTTACTAGTGCTCTTGCTCTTGCTCGGTTTTTTCTTCGTACTCTTACTTTTTGTTTTTTCCGCCATATCCCTATCCCTGATTGAGATTCGAGAAACATTTATGACAAATCCGGGGATGCTCGATAGACTCCCCTACTGTCTCACTGTAATTCCAGCATCTGGAACATTTTGCATGGGGCGACTTACGAACTCCAACGATGACATTACCTTCCGGATCTTCTACTACGACTTCCTGGTCTCCAGGTTCTTTCTGAGAAAGCTCAACTGTTGAAACAATAAACAGAGACGCAAGATCGGGCAAGTGCCTGTCGAGTACAACCTTCAGGTCATCCTTTGATGTCTGGATCCTCACAGAAGCTTCGAGTGACGAACCGATTGCCTTCTTCATCCGCGCTTCTTCCAGACACTTCAGAACAACCGTGCGGATCCCGATGAGTGTCTCCCAGTCACTGAGAAACACCTCGTCAAGTTCAAGCGTCTCGGGTATGGGTAACAATTGCCAGTGGACACTCGAGTCGTCATCACACCAGGGGATCTCTCTCCATATCTCCTCTGCTGTGAAGGGGATCAGTGGTGCCAACACCCTGGAAAGTGTGTCCAGTATTTCTTTCAAAACTGTCTGCGCTGCTCTCCTCGCTTTTGACCGCTTACCAAAGGTGTAAAGACGGTCTTTCAGTATGTCGAGATAGAACGAAGACAGGTTCACCGTACAGTAGTTATTTACCAGATGGAAGATCTGATGAAATTCCTGTTTATCGTAAAAATCGAGTATCTTCTTTTTGAACTTCTGCAGATCAAACAATGCATACTTATCAATGGCCCAGAAATCCTCCAGGTCAACACTGTCCTGATCGGGCGAAAAATCTGACAGGTTGCCGAGCAGGTATCGGCAGGTGTTCCTTATCCGCCTGTACACATCCCTGGCCTGTTTCACGCTGTCATGCGAGAATCGGATGTCCGCTCTGAAATCATTCGCAGCAGTCCAGAGCCTGAGAATGTCGGCACCGTTGTTTTTCATGACATCGATAGGCGATACCACATTGCCAAGAGATTTGTGCATGGCCTTACCCTCTTCGTCCAGGATCCAGCCATGAGTCACGACTTTCCTGTAGGGCGCCTGATCCTCCGTGGCAACGGCAACCATAAGTGATGTGTTGAACCACCCACGGTGCTGATCAGAACCCTCGAAGTACATGTCCGCCGGGAAGCGCAGCCCGTTAGACCCCTTCAGAGCAACCTGGTGTGAAGAGCCGGATTCGAACCATACATCCAGTATATCTGTCTCTTTCCTGAAGGATTCCCCGCTGCATGCTGGACAGGAGCGAAACCCCTCCGGAAGAAAATAAGTCACGTCCTTTTCGAACCAGCTGTCACCCCCGGACCTGCCGATAACGTCGGCAATGTGGTATATGAGCGACGAATCCATCACTGGTTCTCCACACTCGTTGCAGAAGATCACCGGGATACCGATACCCCAAACCCTTTGCCTGGAAAGGCACCAGTCAGGTCGTGTACCTACCATACCAAGAATACGATTCTTGCTGCCGCCGGGTATCCATTCTACCTCGTTCTCTATTATATCGAGAGCTCTGTTTCTGAGACCATTGTGGTCTATTGAAAGGAACCACTGTATGGTCGCTCTGAACAGCAGAGAGTTTTGGCACCTCCAGCAATGCGGATACTGGTGAGTGATCTCACCATGTTCGAGAAGGTAACCACCACTGGAGAGATCGTCTATGATGACCTGGTTAGCGGCCTCGACTTCCAGGCCCTTGTAGACACCGGCCTCGTCCGTAAATCTGCCGCGTTCGTCTACAGGACAAAAGATATCGATCCCTTCCGCCTGTCCGACGAGAAAATCCTCTGTGCCGTGTCCTGGTGCCGTATGAACGACGCCGGTACCGTCTTCGAGGGTGACATGCCGCGCAAGGTACAGGGGCGACGGCCTATCGTACAGTGGGTGTTTAAAAACGAGCCCGGCAAGATCACGACCTTTGTGCTTGCTGATAACGGAGTAATCATTTACACCCAGGGACTCCATAACGACAGGAGCCAGTCTCTCGGCCAGCAAATACACTGCGTCTCCTGCCCTGAGGAGGCAGTAGTCATAGTCCGGATGGACAACAACGGCCATGTTCGCCGGGATCGTCCAGGGGGTTGTCGTCCAGATCAAAACGTAACCATCGATGTCAGCGGGAAAAATGCCGTCAGGGTCCTCTTTCAGAGGAAACCTCAGCGTGATGGAGTGGGAAATCTTTTCCCTGTACTCGATCTCTGCCTCGGCGAGTGCGGTCCCGCAGGATGTACACCAGTGAATCGGTCTCAATCCCCTGTAGACAAATCCCTTCTCAACCAGCTGGCCGAAGATATGAATAATGGTCGATTCGAACTGTTTCGACATCGTGAGGTACGGTGTGTCCCACTCACCCCAGACGCCAAGTTTAATGAATTCCTCACGCTGGATACCCACGAAATTGTCGGCATACTCGCCACAACGTTTTCTGATCTCGAGTGTACCGGCATCCTCCCCCTTCTTCCGGAACTCTTTCATAACCTGTATTTCTATGGGCATGCCGTGATTGTCCCAGCCCGGAAGAAACGGAGAGTCATATCCACCCATTGTTTTTGATCTTACGATCATATCCTTCACTATTTTATTAACAGCCGTCCCCATATGTATATGGCCATTAGAGTAAGGTGGTCCATCGTGGAGAATATACTGCGGAGAACCCTTCCTCAACTCACGCAGCCGAGCGTAAGCTCCGATCGAATTCCACCATGCAAGGATCTCGGGCTCTTTTTTATTGAGATTACCCTTCATGGGAAAATGCGTGGACGGGAGGTTCAGGCTGTCCTTGTACATGTCTTCTTTACCGCTGGATTTCTCCACTGTATTCCTCTGGTTCATTTGAGAGCTTTCCGGATCACTCCCCGAATGAGTTTAGAGAGTTTGGGTTCGGCCCCTTTGGCAGTATCTATGATCTTTGCGATATCCACAGGTTCGAGGGCGTCGGGCAGGCACTGATCCGTGATCACCGCCAGTGCAAGCACTTCCAGCCCTGACTGAACCGCGACGATGACCTCGGGTATCGTCGACATTCCAACGATGTCCGCACCTATTCCCCGAAGAAAACGGTACTCTGCCTTTGTCTCGAGATTGGGGCCGGCGACGGCAACGTAGATCCCCTTCCTCAAAGGGATCTTCTCTTCCAGAGCCGTCTCCTCGGCTATCTTCATGAGCCTGCTCGAGTACGGTTCGGACATATCGGGGAACCGGGGACCGAAACGGTCATCGTTGATCCCGATCAGTGGATTATCCCCGAGCAGATTGATGTGATCCGCAATGAGCATTACCTCTCCAGGCGGTACGAACGGGTTCATCCCGCCACAGGCACTCGACAGCACAAGGACCTTGATCCCCAGAGATTTCATGACTCTTACGGGGAAGGTGATCTCCTGCATCGAATATCCCTCATAGTAATGGAACCTGCCCTCCATCGCCACGACATCTTCACCTGCCAGCTTACCGAAAAGTAGATTTCCAGCGTGGAACTCGACAGTCGACACGGGAAAATGAGGGATTTCACTGTAGGGAACCTTGGCGTCGACCTCGATTTCCCCTGCCAGTCCCCCGAGACCGCTCCCGAGGATGATACCGATCCCTGGTGCGAGGTCTGTTCTGCTCTTGATAAAATCGTGAGCTTCTTCGATCCGGCCCGCGAGTCTTTCACTAGTGTGAACCATCCTCTTCTCCCTTACAACGATGATCCTTCCAAGGTATCCGCATTCCTTCCAGAAGCTTCGAAGCTCGAAAGTAGATCGAGCTGACTGTTGAGGAAACCCCTGAGATTCGCAATGCTCTCACCTTTTATTCGGTCAAGTTCATGAACGTCATTACCCAACCTCTCCCGCTTGTTCCTGGCCTCCTGGATTAACTTCTCAGACTCGATCGTGGCATCCCTTATGGTAAGTTCGGCTTCCTTCTGGGCGTTCTCCCGGGATTCGGAGAGAGACTTCTGTGCGGATAACATAGCATCATTGAGCGCCTGCTCCATCTTCCTGTAATCCTCGATCTGGATGTCCAATGTCCCGACCTTTTCTCGTAAGCTCAGATTATCCTTAAGAAGTGTCTCGAATTCGTCTGAGACTATATCAAGGAAGGTCCGCACCTCAATCGGATCATAACCTCTCATCACCTTTTTGAATATCTGTTTCTTGAGGTCAAGAGGAGTGACTTTCACTTGATTTCTCCCATCAAGAGGTCCTTGGGCCGAAAATGGCCCTGCCAATTCGCAACATCGTCGCCCCCTCCTCGAGAGCGATCTCGAAATCATCTGTCATGCCCATAGAGAGATGTTCCATGCTTACATTTCTGTAGCCGGCCCCCTCAGCATCTTCGAAGAGTTTTCGAAGTAACCTGAAAGATCTCCTGATCATATCCACATTTTCGGTGAACGGGCCGATCGTCATGAGTCCCGAAACCTCGATATTTTCAAGCTGTTCGATCGTCTCGAACAGCTCCTGCAACTCCTCCGGTTCAACACCGAACTTCGTCTCCTCAAAGGCAGTTTTCACTTGAATCAGCACTCTGGCCATAAAATTCAGAGTTTTCGCTCTTCTTGAAACCTCAACCGCCAGCCGCTTCGAATCGACGGATTGTATGATGTCAAAGAGTTTCAGGGCTTCGGCCGTCTTGTTCCTCTGCAGGTGCCCTATCATGTGCCAGATAATATCGTCGGGGAGTCCCGGGATCTTGGTTGCAGCTTCCTGGACCCTGTTCTCTCCGAAGTGTCTTATCCCGGCTTCGTAGGCCTGGATGACCCGTTCAGCCTTAAAACCCTTAGTCACAGCTATTAGTGTGACTTCGTCCACGCTTCTTCCGGTTTTCGAAAGAGCTGTGTCGATCTTCTCTTTTATTTTTTTTACATGGTCTAACATAAAAAACACTAATCATCTAAAATAACTAAAATCTCGGAAGAAATCAAGAAATGACTTTATCCGGTCCCCCGTGTCTTCCTCACCGGTGACAACCTTCAACTCTTCCCAATCAGGACCGATGACCACCGATATGTCAGCAAGAGCATCTTCCGAAGGTTCGTAAACGACTCTATCGCATCCCAGTATGGAAGAAACGAGTTCCCCGTCTTCGAGGGCGGCGTTCCTCACTTTTATCGTGGTGTGCTCATAGCTGAAGTGTTCGGCATTTCTGAAATCGGCGACTTTGTAACCCTTCTTCCTGAGAATGCTGGTGAGTTCCTTGGCAGCACCTTCCATTCCGCAGCCGTTGAGAACCTCGAGCGAAACGTCTGGTGGAGTAACATCCCCGTCACGGTTCTCTTCGAAAACCCACACAGAAATGGTCGAAAGAATGAAAAAAAGGATCGTCAGTGCCAATGCACTCAATCCAATGATTGACAGGACCTTGATCGAGATCCCCGTAAGGTTTTCGGTGAAGGAGGATCTTCGTTTTTTCCTCGGGATTTTAGCTTTTTTCTTTGCCTTTCGACTCATGAGCCATCACCCTTGCACCATCGCTCAGTTCAACTCCCGTTACAAAATTCCATCCTTCGAGCTGTACATTTTCTCTGAGCGTGCTGTCAACGATCTTCGAAAACGGCCCGATCGAACAGCCGTTACCGATGTGCGTGTTTCCCTCTATGATCGACCCCTGGTGAAGGATCGTGTCTTTACCGATCGTCACGTCAGCATCTATCAGAACTGTGCCCGGATTGATGATCGTGACACCGTTTTTCATGTGATGGGTTCTGATCCTCTCCATCAAAACATTTTCGACAATGGATAACTCCCGCCGGTCGTTTATCCCCTGTACCTCTGCAGCATCCTCTATCAGGTGTCCGAAAACATCGTGACCTGCAGCTCTGGCCATCTCTATAACGTCAGTCAGGTAATATTCTCCCTCTCGGGGTTGCCCGATCATCTCTTCCAGTGCCGTGGACACGTAATCAAAATCAAAACACATGATGCCTGAATTTATCTCCTTTATTTTTTTCTCTTCGCTGCCGGCTTCTTTCTCTTCGACGATCTTCATGATCAGACCACCCTCACCTCTCACGATCCGCCCATATCCTTTCGGGTCGAGGAGGTTGGTGGTCAGAAGTGTGACTTTGCTGTTCTTCTCTCGATGGAGTTCTATAAGATCTGTAAGTGTTTCTTTTCTCACCAGTGGAACGTCCCCGCAGAGAACCAGGACATCTCCTTCGAATTCTCCGAGTGGTTTCAAACCAACATGCGTTGCGTGCCCTGTCCCCAGCTGCTTCTCCTGGGTCATGAACTCGACACCCCCACCTTCGAAACTCATCCTCACCTCGTTGGCCTGTCTACCCACAACCACAACGATCCTGTCTGTCCCGGCCTCCCTGATCGCCTCGAGAGTGTAATGCAGAACCGGTTTTCCGGCGATCCTGTGAAGCACTTTCGTCGTGGATGACTTCATCCTCTTACTCTCACCGGCCGCCATCACTACCGCAGCACTCTGTCTTCTGCCCACTTTGTACCTTTCCGGTTTCCGAACCCACGCAGGATGGAAACGCATGCAGCGATATTATACCTTCACAATCACGTTGTCTATAAGCCGGGTCTTCCCGACGGAAGCCGCAACAGCGATCAGGACCTCTCCTGATACTCTTTCATGCTCAGCAAGAAAACGAGTGTCGGTTATTGAAATATAATCAACCATTACCCGGGAAGATCTGAGCAGGATGTTCGTCATTCCATTCTTTATCAGTCGAGTATCTCTTTCGCCCTCTTCGATCAGTCGCCTGGCCTCGAGCAGGGACTGGTACAAAAAGGCGGCCTGGTTCCGCTCGTCATCTGACAGATACTTGTTTCTTGAACTCATCGCCAGTCCGTTTTTTTCCCTGATGGTGGGACCGATGATGACATCACACCGGTAATTGAGATCCGCTGCCATCCTTTTTATTGCCAGAGCCTGCTGAGCATCCTTCTGACCAAACACAGAAACATCCGGACCTACGATGTTGAAGAGTTTAGCCACGACGGTCATGACCCCTCTGAAATGTCCTGGACGCCTTTCCCCACAGAGACCGTCTGTGATCCTGGTGACCTCGACAAAAGTCAGGGATTCTTCAGGATAGAGTTCATTTACCTCGGGGGCGAAGAGTAAATCCACTCCCCTCTCGGAAGCAAGACGGCTGTCTCTCTCGAGATCCCTCGGGTAAACTTCAAAATCTTCCTCAGGACCAAACTGCAGCGGGTTGACGAAAATGGTAAGAACGATAAAAGAAGAGTGTTCCCTGGCAACGTCGACAAGACTGAGGTGCCCCTCGTGTAGAAAACCCATTGTCGGAACGAGCCCGATCGACTTTCCACTGGATCTTTCTTTTCCGAGGATGTCCCAGACCTCATCATTTGTTCTACACACTCTCATTTGTCTTCCAGGTGGAAGGAATGTTCGGCAGTCGGGAACGACCCGGATCTGACCTCGTCGATATACAGGTTCACTGACTCTTTTATCACACCAGCCAGATCAGCATACGTTTTGAAAAACCTGGCTTTAAAATCCTCGTTCAAACCCAGCATGTCATAGATCACTAGGACCTGACCGTCACAAAACGGGCCGGCACCGATACCGATGGTCGGTATGTCCACTTTCCCGGATATTTCCCGGGATAATTCGGCAGGGATCATCTCGAGAACCATCGAGAAGCACCCGGCTTCCTGAAGACTTATGGCATCGTCGACGAGTTTCCTGGCCTGTTCCTCCTCGATCCCCTGGACTTTGTATCCGCCTATTACGTGTATCGACTGGGGAGTAAGTCCTATGTGTCCCATAACGGGTATCGAGGCCCTGGTGAGAGCACGGACTGTTTCACATACCTCGACACCGCCTTCAATTTTCACAGCGTTCGCCAGTGTTTCTTTCATGACCCTCCCGCAGTTCGAGAGCGCTTGCTCCTGACCTATCTGGTAACTCATGAAGGGCATGTCGATGATAAGTGCAGCCTTTGTCACTCCTCTCCTGACAGCCTTCCCATGATAGATCATCTCATCAAGAGTGACGGGAATGGTTGTTTCGTGACCAGAAAAAACCATCCCCACGGAATCGCCAACGAGGATAGCATCTATCCCCGCCCTGTCAAGAGTCCGGGCGACAAGGAAATCATAAGCCGTGAGGACAGTGATCTTCCTGCCCTCCTTCTTCATCAACCTGAAATTAGGTATGGTCATTTTCCTGTTTTTGGACATAACAAATCCTCATAGGGTTTTCCGGCAGCACTGAGATCTGCCTTGCCCCAATCTCGCATAAGGTCAATGAGTCGAAGACCTGTCACGGGATCGGTCACTTCCGCATCCAGCTCGGTGATCATGCGGATGAAAAAAGGTCTATCGAGAAGCCTGGGATGGGGTATCTGAAGAGAAGGTATGTCGACTATTCTTTCCCCGAACATGAGTATGTCAATGTCAACGGTCCTGGGTCCCCAGCGTTTCGAACGCTTGCGTCCCAGATCGTTCTCAATACTGCTCAGCTCTTCCAACAGGCGCGACGGTGAAAGCCGGGTCAATATCTTTAGAACATGGTTTAAAAAAAAAGGTTGGTCGAGATACCCTTGCGGCGGTGTCTCGAGTACCGTAGAAGATGCGAGTATTTCTATCGCGGGGTGCTCACGAATTCTTCTCCCAGCCCGTCTCAGATACCCGATCCTGTCTCCCAGGTTGGATCCCAGCCCGAGGTAGGTGATCTCACTCTTCTGATTGCTCTCTCTCAATACTGACCTCGGCGTACTCGAGTATTCCGGGTAACCTCACCCTGGGTTTCCTGCAGTTTACCAGCACTTTCCGGATGCGTGTGTCTTCCAGGACGCTACCTGCGATACGCTCACAAACTGATTCGAGTATATTGTATTTTTTTTCAAGTACGGTGTCCCTGATTTTCTGATAAATATCTGAATAGTCGACAGTTCTCCCTATATCATCACAGGTACCTGCCTCACGCAGGTCAAGGGAACAGTGGACATCGACTTCGAGAGGCTGTTCGTTTTCTCTCTCAGCCTGGTGCAGGCCCAATCTCACGAAGAACTGCATCCCCTTCAGCGTAACAGTGTCCTGGTTTTTCAAGCGCGTCACCTCAAAGTAATTCCGGCTGGAAAGAGAGAACACCTCTGTTTTCAAGGTACTTATAACTATTCACGGCATGGACGGTTGCCATGTCAAAGACCATAGGGGGCCAGACCCTGTGTTTGTGGAGAGTCCGGAAGATAGCCGGGATGTCGAGAGTACCTTCCCCGAGCACAAGGCGATCGTCAGTCTTCCCGTTATTGTCATTGAGATGGATTTCCCTGATGTACCGGGCAAGTTCTTTTATCCAATGGCTCGGTTTCTTCCGGGAGTAGACGTTGACATGACCCACATCAAGACAAATACCGAACGATTTGCTGTCAAGCTCGCGTGCGATTTCGAGTAGCATACCAGGATTGTCATCGTATCCGTTCTCGATGCAGACAACCAGGTCATTCTCGCTTCCAATGTGCACACAGGATTCCCAGATCTCTGTGGCGAGTGATCTCCACCCCTCTCTTGCATCACCGGACAGGAAAGGAGAGAAGCCGCTAGGGAGTATTACCCGTGAGCCCCCGATACTCACCGCGAGTTCTATAGTCTTGAAAAACACCTTCCTGGTGTGTTCCCGGATAAACTCATCGAGGCTCCCCGGGTTCAGATCGAAGATGGGGCCATTGACCGAGACTAAGGTTTCCTGCTCTCTGAGGAAGTCACCAACCCTTCTCACCGACGACATCTCACAAGTCGTCAGAAGCCAGTGGGAATCCTGGATCTCGACCTCGAGGTCGAATCCGCTCTCTTTCAACACCGGGGCTTCCCTGACGATCTCAGAATATGGAAGCATTGCTGCGAACGTCATTTCCATTTCAACATCCCCCTCTATGGGAACCGGCCGCTCTCGAGATCCGGACCCGGCAAAAACTCAAAAAACCAATCTTTATTTAATAAACTGTAATGATTGTAAAGTCAACGGTTTATTTGAGAAAGGACGGGATTTTCTCCATATCTGGTATAATATTTGCTCACTTGTATTTACAATCGAATGGAGTTGAATTTGAAGGGTTACAGAATTTATGTGATCTCGCTGGCTGTAGTCATATTTGTCCAGCTGTTGTCGATTGCCTTCTGTGTGGAATCCAGGTCCACGTGTTTCGATCGACGTGATCTGAGCATGAGACAGGTGATCGGTCGTCAGGTCGATTCATTTTCCTTCCGGGAAAACGGAAGGTTGAGAAGTTCTTTTGTATCATTCCTGTCATCAGAACTTGCGATATCTATGAAGGAACTCGAGCTCTCGTTCCTTCTCAAAAAAAACGGGGGGAAGGCCGCAATGAGGAAAAACAGTACATCCAGTCAGATAGATACCCTGACAAACCCTCAGGAAATCGCACTGGAGGAGAAAATAAAAAGAGCACAGGATAGAATAAAATTGGCAAAGAAATACATCTATGAACAGGAACTTTCTGCCAAATTGGAACATTTGAAGACGAGGAAAAAAGAAACGGATAAATCAGGATCGTAGTACCGGAAAAAAGAACCGGCAGCCGTCTAAGTCCTCATGCTACAATAAAAAAGGGCCCTCATCAGAGTGGCCCTTTCTCATTGACATAACCTGCCCATGTCATTATTATAAAGTTTCATTAAAAGGTGGAAAATCCGGTGTTTATACCTGTCACCTTCTGATCTTTGGCCTTTTCCGAGGCCGGGTTCGTTCATCGAATGAAAAACAAATTCAATATTAAAGCCACTTTAGAATACGACGGTACCCTTTTCAAAGGCTGGCAGGTACAGCCGGGCCTTCGGACCGTCCAGGGGGAACTCGAAAAGACCCTGAGGAGCATACTCGGCCACGACGCAACTCTTTACGGTTCAGGACGTACAGATACGGGAGTTCACGCAGTTTCTCAGGTAGCGAACTTCCACACTGACTCAAAGATAAAGCTCGAGAAACTCAAGGGAGGAGTCAACTCGTTAACGGATCCGGACATGAGGGTCGTGGATCTCGAATATGTTGATGCTGAGTTCCACGCTCGATTCTCCGCCATTTCCCGCTCGTACTTCTACCTTGTGGGAACCGACGAACGGAGCACCTCACCCTTCTGCAGGAAGTACGCATGGAATATTAACCGCAGGATCGACCTCAGACGATTGAAACGCCCGCTCGAGTCGCTGAGGGGTGAATACGATTTCACAAACCTGTCGAAGAGAGATCCTTCCCGGGACAACTTCAAAGCTATCGTTAATGAAGCTCGATTGAAAGAATGGGAACTGGGATTCATCTTCGAGATAAATGCCAACCGTTTTCTTCCCCAGATGGTGAGAAGGATAGTCGGCACCCTCGTTGCCATAGGTGATGGCGACGTCGAACCGGATTCCATGGACAGGCTTCTCGAAACTCCAGGAAGCCCCGCTACAAAAGTGTACACTGCGCCGCCCTCGGGGTTGTTCCTCGCCGGGGTTGAGTACGAGAACACACGTGCAACACGAAGTCGGAAGGACAAAAATGAATCGCTCAAATGGGACTGGAGGTACTTGAATGAAATTCTTCATTGACACAGCTGACATAGACGAAATCAAAGAAATAAATTCGATCGGCATTCTGGATGGGGTGACCACAAACCCATCCCTCGTGTCGAAAGTGAGCCACAAGGGTTCTTTCGACGAAATAATCAGTGCCATCTGCAAAGAAGTCAGCGGGCCCGTCAGTGTGGAGGTCTTGAGTGAAGAGGCATCGGCAATGGTCAAAGAAGCAAAGGAGCTGAGAAAGTTCGGCGACAATGTGACCGTCAAGATCCCCATGACACTCGAAGGCTTAAAAGCTGTTCGTATGTGCAGGGAAGCTGGCATACCTACGAACGTCACCCTCATCTTCTCGTCCTCTCAGGCCCTTCTTGCGGCCAAGGCAGGGGCAAACTTTGTCAGCCCTTTCATCGGCAGGCTGGATGATATCAGTCAGACAGGCATGGAGCTCATCCAGGACATCAACACCATTCTGTTCAATTACGACTATGACACCGAGATCATCGTAGCCAGTGTCAGGCATCCCATCCATGTAGTCGAGGCAGCACTCATCGGTGCCGACATCGTCACGATTCCGTTCTCTGTGATAAAAAAGCTCGTCAAACATCCTTTGACCGACAGCGGTATTGCACGTTTCAAGGATGACTGGAAAAAAGTTGAAAAGTAGAAAGCAGCGGGAAAATGAGTGATGCTGGATTCACCAGATTCATAAACAGCTTTTTTCTTGTGCTTATCAGCCTGCTTGTGGGGGCTGTGGCAGGACTGATGATCAGCCGCGAGCAGTCGTTGGGGGAAACATCTCCTCCGATCCCTCTCACCTCTCCAGCCGAGGGAGTGGCTGAGTTCGATACCGCCTCCTCCGTAGACCGTGGGATCCACGAGGAGAGGGGCAACGCCATCGTAAAAGCAGCCGCGATCGTGGGGCCGAGCGTGGTGAGTATCAATGTGTTTCAGACACAGATCGTCCAGGCAAACTACCCTTTCGACGATTTCTGGAGTAACTTCTTCTTCCCCCACAGGTACCGGAGAGAAGTACAGAGCCTCGGCAGCGGTTTCATCATCAGCGGCTCCGGGCACATCTTGACGAACGAACACGTCGTTCGCGACGCGACCAGGATTCTCGTCACGCTCGAGGACGGTGGGGAATTCGAAGCGAGTGTCATCGGTACCGACACG
>Ga0255052_10002619_pt1 | contig 12871 bp, 12 predicted proteins | sample JV7_2_21_MG_FD_188632 | JGI IMG/M metagenome (GOLD analysis project Ga0255052, IMG submission 188632) | Seawater microbial communities from Jervis Inlet, British Columbia, Canada - JV7_2_21 | ecosystem: Environmental > Aquatic > Marine > Inlet | place: Canada: British Columbia | collected... | reverse complement strand
TGGGGTCTTTGTGAATTTCAACTTTTTCCGATTCAAACTGCGCCGGTGGCAGGTCTGCAAAATGAGGGACGCCATTTTCATCGACCCAGCGATAGATCTCATCCGCAGCGTGGGCAGCTGTCGCTGAAAGCGTGAAAGTAGTCACTAAAACAGCCATCAATGTCATTACAGTTCGCATCTCCGCTTCCTTTTCCGAAGAATATACCTGCGGTTTATAGCACAATTACCGTAGTGATCTCCATGCCAGGGATCTGTTTGTGCGGTGTGGTTGAGAAAGTATTGCATGTTATTATCGGCATTGACGGGTCCTTGGGAAGACGTGATGAATGCAGCTAATTCAATTCGTAAACGCGGGATATTCCTGTTACCCAACCTGCTGACCTCGGCGGCCTTGTTTGCCGGATTTTATTCGATTATCTCGGGCATCAACGGAAAATACGAAGTCGCAGCGATCGCGATAATCGTCGCGGGTCTATTGGATGGGCTCGATGGTCGGGTCGCCCGTATGACCAATACCCAAAGTGATTTTGGTGAACAGTACGACAGCCTTTCCGATCTGGTCTCATTTGGACTCGCGCCCGCATTACTGGCGTTCAACTGGTCGCTTTCAAGTCTCAGTGAAATAAGCACGCTGGCCGGAAAACTGGGTTGGCTGGCTTCGTTCCTGTTCGCCGCCTGTGCCGCATTGCGTCTGGCCCGTTTCAACATCCAGGCAGGGGTCGCGGACAAACGATATTTCCAGGGTCTGGCTACCCCGGCTGCTGCCGGGACGCTGGTGTTTACGATCTGGTTTTTTATTGACAACGGAGTCGCCGGCGAAACGGTTCGTTGGTTGATTTTTCTGGAAACCGTGGCACTTGGAATCTTGATGTTTTCCCGGGTTCGCTATTTCAGTTTCAAAGCCGGCCCTGGCGGCGACAAGGTGCCTGCGGTATGGGTGTTACTGGCGGTGTTGATTATCGTGCTGCTTGCACTTGACCCTCCCATCATGGGCATGATTTTTGGAAGTGCCTATGTTCTTTCAGGCATCGTCATCACCATTGCCGGTCGTCGTAACTGGAAGCTTAAGCGCGAACGACGTTCCGGAATTTCGCAAAGAAAAGGTCCCCTGGCGGCTGATGAGGGTAAAGAACCTGATGCCGTGGGTGATGACAGCCAGGAACCCGACCAGGGACCGGGCACAGAGAAAGCAGGTGATTGACAACCTGCAACAGGCCTATCTGGATGCCATGGGTATTGACGTCTGGACCTTGCGCGTTCCCGTTTCGTTGACCGAACCTGAGGTTGAGGAGCCCCCGGGGTTGAAACTGGGCCCCGGTACGGGTGGCACGCTGTTGATCTGTGCGACTGACAGTGATCCGGCCAGCAAACTGGCGAATGACATCGGCCGCTCACTGGGCAGTATTCCGGTTTGGGCATGGCCGCTTGATGACACCGTGGCGATCAAACTGGAGGACGCTGTAAAACAGCATCTTTTTACCACGGTCGCCATTTTTGGTGACCGGCTGGCCAAGCAATTATTTGGCGGCAAACCGCCGGTAAGCGTGCTGACATCCAGGGTTGTGTTGTTGCCAGAAATGCGGGATCTCGAAGAGCAGCCAGGCGCCAGAAGAGACCTGTGGGCTACTTTATGCCGGTCCGGCATGGTTACCGCCAGCCAGGATTTCGCTTGAGCGCGCAATTCGAAACGGATCACCCTGTAATACGCCGCCTGGGATTGTCGGACGTGGACCGCTTGTATGCGATCGATCAGGAAGCTTATCCTTTTCCATGGACGCGTGGAATATTTGTTGACTGCCTGCGTGCAGGGTACGCCTGTTTCGGACTGCAACTGGCAAGGAACCTGGTGGGCTACACAATTTTTACCTGGGCGGCAGGTGAAGCACATTTGCTGAACCTGTGTGTTCATCCGGATCAACAACGCCAGGGGCTGGGTGGCCTGCTATTGGATTACACGATCAACTACCTGGCCCGGCTTGAGACCACCGCAATTTTCCTGGAAGTGCGCGTCAGTAACCAGCATGCTGCAACCCTGTATAAAAACATGGGCTTCAGCGTGGTTGGCCGTAGACCGGCTTATTATCAGGCTGGTGATAAAAGGGAGGACGCGATCGTCATGCGTCTGGAACTCTGATCAATCACGCAGTTGTTGGAGTTTTTCGATTTGTGCTTTGAATCCGGCGATTTTTGTTTCATGGGTGGCCATGCGCCGATGCTCCTGCTCGACCACTGCGGGCGGTGCATTATCAACAAACCGGCGATTGTCCAGCTTTGCTTTGGAGCGTTTCAGATCTGCGAGTTCACGGTCCAGCATTTTGCCGAGCCTTGCCAGTTCATCTTCCACATCGACCAGGCCTTTGAGGGATACCAGGACTTTCAATTCTGCGACCATCGCGACCGAATACTGGGTGGTGTTGGCATCGTCTTCCAACCATTGGGCGGTATCAATCTTGCCAAGACTTCGCAATAGCGTCTCAAATTGTGCATGCCGCGCCTGATCAGATTGGGTGCCTGCCTGGAAAGCGATATCCAGTGGTTTGCCGGGCGCCACGTTCAACTCAGCACGGATGTTGCGTATCCCCTGTAAAACCTGTTGTAGCCAGGCGATATCGCGTTCTGCCCCGGTATCGGGTTCAGCCGCTATCGGATATGGCTGCAACATGATGCTGTCGCCTTCAATCGAAAGGGGTGCTCTTAGCCGTTGCCAGATCTCTTCAGTAATAAAGGGCATGAACGGGTGTAGTGTGCGTAGACATGATTCCAGCACACGCAACAAGGTGTAACGGGTCGCATTCTGAGCATCGTTGTTACCCGATTGCAGGACGGATTTGGACAATTCCAGGTACCAGTCACAGTATTCATTCCAGATAAACTCGTACAGACGCTGGGACGCGAGGTCCAAACGGTAGTTGCCAATGTGTTCGCGCACATCGGCAATCGTCCGGTGTAACCTGGACATGATCCAGCGGTCGATGGTGCTCACCGGCGGCGCTGGGCTGACTTTTTGATCTGACGTGCTTATCAGTACATAGCGTGCCGCATTCCAGAGTTTGTTACAGAAATTCCGGTTACTTTCAATACGCCCGAGATCAAAACGGATATCACGACCAGTGGTAGCCAGGGCTGCAAATGTAAAACGCAGGGCGTCACAACCGTAAGCGGACGTCCCGTCCGGGAAATGTTCACGGATGGATTTTTCTATCATCGGCGCCATTTGCGGTTGCATCAGACCGGTCGTGCGTTTCTTGATCAATGCTTCCAGCCCGATACCGTCAATGAGGTCCAGCGGATCGAGTACGTTGCCCTTTGACTTGGACATTTTCTGTCCTTTCGCGTCGCGGATCAGTCCGTGTACGTAAACTTCGCGAAAAGGCACATCGCCCATGAATTTCAGGCCCATCATGATCATCCGGGCCACCCAGAAGAATATGATGTCGAAACCGGTCACCAGAACGCTGGTTGGATAGTACTTGTCCAGGCGTGGTGTCTGTTCTGGCCAGCCAAGTGTCGAAAAAGGCCACAGGGCGGATGAAAACCAGGTGTCCAGCACGTCGTCATCACGCCGCAACGAAACATCATCACCCAGGCCGCTGCGTTTGCGGGCGTCCGCTTCGTCGATACCAACATGAATATTACCGTCGGGGTCATACCATGCGGGGATGCGGTGTCCCCACCATAACTGGCGGGAAATACACCAATCTTCGATGCGATGCATCCAGTCGAAATAGGTCTTGTTCCAGTTCTCGGGGACAAAGCGGATTCTGCCGCTCTCAACCGCCTCTATGGCAGGTCCGGCAAGGGGTGCAATTTTCACATACCATTGATCGGTCAGGTACGGCTCGACAACGGCGCCAGACCTGTCCCCGCGCGGGATCATCAGTTTGTGCTGCTCGGTTTTTTCAAGCAGTCCGGCTGCTTCGAGATCTGCAACGACCATTTTGCGGGCTTCAAAGCGGTCCCGGCCGCGATAGGCTTCTGGTGCGTTTTCATTAATGCTGGCGTCGTCATTCAAAACGTTTATCACCGGCAGTTGGTGACGCTTACCCATTTCATAGTCATTAAAATCGTGGGCCGGGGTGATCTTGACGCAACCGGAACCGAATTCGATATCAACATAGCTGTCGGTAATTACCGGGATGTTTCGGCCGGTCAACGGCAGCTCCAGTTCAAGTCCCACCAGGTCGGTGTAGCGCGGGTCTTCCGGATTAACTGCAACCGCGGTATCACCCAGCAGGGTTTCCGGTCGGGTCGTGGCGACCACGACATCGCCTTTTCCATCAACACGTGGATAACGAATATGCCAGAGGTGACCATTTTCTTCTTCTGATATCACTTCAAGGTCAGACAGCGCCGTGTGTAACACCGGGTCCCAGTTAACCAGCCGTTTGCCCCGGTAAATCAAACCTTCGTGATACAGTTCGACGAAGACCTTTGCCACCGCGCGGGAAAGGTCTTCATCCATCGTAAACCGGTCGTGGTCCCAATCTACCGAGGCACCCAGACGGCGCATCTGGTTCGCAATATCGCCGCCCGAACTGCTTTTCCAGTCCCACACCGCCTGCACAAACTTATCCCGGCCCAGATCATGGCGTGATATTCCATCTTCGGCCAATTGCCGCTCAACCACCATTTGGGTGGCAATACCCGCATGATCCATACCGGTTTGCCACAGGGCTGAATCACCCTGCATGCGGTGGAAGCGCGTCAGCACATCCATGATCGTGTCCTGAAAGGCATGACCCATGTGCAGGCTGCCGGTTACATTGGGTGGGGGCAACATGATGCAGTAGGGCTGCCCCTGCCCAACAGGGGTGAAATACCCTTCCTGTTCCCACGCCTTGTACCAGCGCCCCTCAATGGCGCCGGGCTGATAGCTTTTTTCCATTACTTGTTGATCTCGTGCGTTCGGGGGGTAATCCCGAGGTCGCGATAGGTTTTGTATTTCATCCTGGAGGCCTGCCGTTCATCGTCAGCAAAAGGTACGATTTCCAGCACACGACTGAACCTTTCCGGTTCAGGAACAGCCTCGGGGCAAAGGTTAATCACCACGTCCGCCGGATTCAAGCCTGTCACAGTCACCACTGTCACCGGTGATGCGCCGGGATCAGGGTCCCCCGGTCCGGCGTGGGGCAGAAACCGGCCCTCCGGGTACCGCCACAGCAGTTCATCCATTTGCCCGGCCAGTTTGTCGGTTGCGGCGACAATAAAAATTTTTTGTTGCCGCTCCCACGCCATCATGGCGAGGCGGCAGGCAAGGCGGCCGGCTTCCAGTGATGTATCACCCAACAGATAAAAATCAACCTGGCAGGCCTCATCGTTGGCAGTTTGCTGGCTCACAGGCTCACTGGTTGATCAGGAATTGCGTCAGCAAGCCGACCGGTCTGCCGGTTGAGCCTCCGTCCCCGCCCCATTTCCAGGTTGAGCCTGCGCAATCGATATGGGCCCAGTTCATGTCCTGGGTAAACCGGGACAGGAAGCACGCAGCGGTCACACTGCCTGCGGGCATGCCGCCGACATTTTTCATGTCAGCGAACTCGGATTTGAGTTGGGGTTGATAATCATCCCACAGAGGCATACGCCATCCCCTGTCGATAGCGCGGGTTCCGGCTTTTACCAGCGCTTCGGCAAGCTCATCGTGTTTGCTCATGATGGCAGAAGCATGGTGGCCCAACGCTATGACGCAGGCACCTGTCAGTGTTGCCACATCGATCAGTACCGCCGGGTTAAAGCGTCGGCTGTAGGTCAGTGCATCGCATAAAACGAGACGGCCCTCTGCATCGGTATTGAGTACTTCTATGGTCTTACCCGACATGGAAGTGATGACATCGCCGGGGCGGTAGGCATTTCCATCGGGCATGTTCTCGGCAGCAGCCACGATACAGACCAGGTTGACCGGCAACCGCATCTGGGCACAGGCCTCAAACGCCCCGATCACGCTGGCTGCCCCGCCCATGTCAAATTTCATTTGCTCCATGTGGGCGCCCGCCTTCAAAGAAATACCACCGGTATCGAAGGTGATGCCCTTACCGACCAGAACAACGGGTTGGCTGCTTTCGTCCTTACCCTGATACTTGAGGATGATCAGTCTTGGCCCGTTGGCGCTGCCTTGTGCGACCGCCAATAATGCGGACATTTTCAGTTCAGCCATCTTCTTTCGCTTGATGATTTCTACACTGACATTGTCGTAGGACGCTGCGATCTCGCGAGCCTGGTCCGCCAGGTAGGCCGGATTACAGATATTGGGCGGCAGGTTACCCAACTCCCTTGAGCGCAAATAACCCTTGGCCAGGCCCTGTGCCTCGTCCAGTGCAGCCTGTAATTTGGGTCCGGCATTAAAAGATGCACTGGCAAGGGGTGTATGGTCGCTGTCTTTGGGCGCCTTGGTCATAGTGTAGCGGTAGTTGGCCCGGTCCAGCGCGACCGCAGCCTGTCGGACTTGCCAGTGGCCGTCCAAATCCGTTTCGAGTTCATTCAGGCACACGTGGGCACTGGTGGCAGTATGATCACGTAGAAAAAGGCCGGCACTCATACATACAGCGTCATAGCGAACAGGGCAGAATTTTTCCGCTTCGCCACAACCCATGACCAGGATTCGATGCGCGGTCACGCCTTTGATGCCGTGCAGCATGGTTGCGCATTTCCAGTCAGTATCGATATCGCCGGAATCGACCAACCGTTGCAATGCTCCATCGCTGGCTTGGTCGACCAAACTGGCTGATCCTTGCAGCGGTGATTCACTAAAAATGCCGATAACCAGGCAGGGTGTCTCCACCTGGGGCGCAGATGTTGATTCAAGTGTAAATATCATTGATAAGAAACCTTCTTCGTGTGTCCGTACCGGCAGCGCATGCAAAGCCTCACAGGCTTTTTACCCGCATACAAGTAATTGTGTTCCATGGGTTACGCTGTCCCTGGTATCCGTGCGGTCACTGCCAACACTGGCGATTGACCTGTGGTTTGTAACTTTGAAACTGAATGTTTTACATCTCAGCTCATATCACCCAGAATAAATCAAAGGAACCCTGGAGCATGATCGAATCGGGCATTCTACATTGATTTAATCAGAAAATAATAATTTTGAGCATACTGCAAAAATACATATTTCGTGAGTGGTTCTGGACCTCACTGGCTGTAAGCACCGTTCTCATTGTTGTGATGCTGGGTGCTTACATCGGTAACATGCTCAATGACATCGCTGATGGCCGGATGCCGGCAGGGCTGATGGGCATCCAGGTGCTGTTGCATATGCCGGAGGTTTTTGGAAACATTCTGCCACTGGCGGGGTTCGTCGCTGTCATGTGGGGTCTGGGACGATTGTACCAGGACCAGGAAATGGCGGTCATGCGTTCAAGCGGTTTTGGCTGGAAGCAATTGATCAAGCCGTTGTTCAGCCTGATGCTGCCATTGGCCGTGGTGTTGCTGGTGTTTGGATTGTCCGTCGCACCAACCGCTGCGCGGATGGCTGAGCAACAGCTTGAGAAGGCTTTCCTGTCGGCTGCCGTGTGGGGTTTGCAACCCGGAAAATTTCACGTGCTGCGTCATGGAGACCTGGTGATTTATGCTGAAGCCCTGGAGGAGGAGGGCAATACCCTGCGAAATGTATTTATCATGCAGCGTCAGGAAACCCGGGAACAGGTCTGGGTGGCGAAGAAGGGCAGGTATTGGGTGGATATTGACTCGGGGGAACGCTTTCTTATCCTCGAAGACGGGAAGGTCACTGATAACGTACCGGGACAACTCGATTTTCACGTCTTGAATTTTGCGCGTAATGATTTGCGTCTTCCGGAACCGGAATTTCGCACGCGCAAGAACAAACAAAAAACCCGTTCGACATCATCGTTCGAATTGCTCAATAACGGAGATGCTGAATCCCACGCAGAATTACAATGGCGTTTATCCCCGGCCATTACCGCTATTATCCTTGGTTTGCTGGCCATCCCGTTGGCTCATTCACAACCCCGTGAGGGCAGGGGGGTACGGGTGGTGCTGGGAATCCTGGTCTATCTGGTATATGGAAATACTTTGTACCTTTGCCGTTCCTGGATCGCAGATGGCTCATTGCCCATATTCATCGGCACCTGGTGGGTTCATGCTGTATTCCTGGTCATCGTATTCTTCTGGATCAGGCGACAGGGAAGATTTCTTATCAAGGTGACGCCCTCTTGATTAAAAAAGTAGACAGGTACATCGGTAGGTCTGCGGTACTGGGAATCCTGCTCGTCTGGGTTTCCCTGACCTTGCTTATGATGATGTTCAACCTGCTGGGTGAGTTACGCAATACCAGTGACAGGTATGGTGCAGCAGATGCATTCTGGTTTGTACTTCAGACCGGGCCAAGATCGGCCTACCAGATTTTTCCGGTCTCGGCGTTGATGGGCTCACTGTTGGGTATTGGCGGTCTGGCCAGCGCCAATGAACTGGTTGCTTTCCGGACTTCCGGTGTGTCCCGGCTCAGGCTGGCGGCAGCCGGGATGGTCGGGGCCCTGTTGTTCGCGATCCCGGTGATGGCGATTGGAGAATGGATAGCGCCTGGCGCCGAGCAACAGGCCAGGGCTTACAGGTTGAGCCAGGAGGTCGGCCAGGTGATCATTGGCGGACCGAGTGGTACCTGGGTACGTGATGGCAGTGATATCGTCAACATCCGGCGCCCGCTACTGACGGTGAACAAAGGAGAGCAGTCGATCAGTTTTCAGGATATTGAAATTTATACATTTGACGGTTTTGCAGGTCTGCAAAAAATCACCCGGGCTGCAAGAGCTTTTTTTGATGGCGACCAGTGGACCCTGGAAGATGTTTCCGTGGTGCAAATCGGTCAGCAAGCCGTGCTGGCCTCAAGCTCAACCCATGCCCGGTGGATTTTCGGTGTCAAACCGGAGTTGCTCCAATCGGCTGTCACACGTCCGCCCTACCTGTCCTTGCGGGCCCTGTGGGACCAGTTGGATTATCTGCAAAGCAATGGCCTGGATGACAGGATTTACAAGTCCGCCTTTTGGGAAAAGATTATGTACCCGTTCGTAATCGTCGCGCTGGTGCTGGCCGGTATGCCGTTTCTATTTGGTTCGTCCAGACAGCATAACCTCGGCTTGAGGTTATTTATCGGCATGACGCTGGGAGGGATATTCATGCTGGTCAACAGCACAGCCCAGAACCTGGCGGAAGCGTATTTGTTGCCGGTTTCAATCAGTACCGCACTACCATCGGTGATACTGATGATTACCGCGATTTCAGTGTTACGCAGAACGGTCTGAAGCCTGTTAACCCGAACATTTCATCAAGGATCCGGTTGTGCGCTGTAGCTGGCGAAACAGTTTGGCCGTTCCCGCACATCCATTTGCTTCACGGCACCGGGACTCCTGTCCAATGGTCGATCGTTCGAAAAAGCATAGCGGTAGCTATGGTTTGAGAGGGATCGGCCGAAATGTGAAGCCAGATGCTGCGCACAACCGGATAGGACAAACTGTAACCGCCAGTAACAATCCAATACACTCATATTTGTCTGATTCAGCAATAAATTTATCATTTTTTCGTCCGCCTTGGTGAAATGTTCGAGTTAACCCGAACATTTCACCACTAGGGTATGTGCGGCAAGATCATGCCAGCCTCGGTTTTTCTTATCCACGACCGCCCAGAAAACACCCAGTCCAAAAATGGCCAGGGAAACCAGGCCCACAAGAAAACGCAAGCCACAGCTGGTCCACGAAACTACCTTTCCATCGTTACTGATGAGTCTGACGCGCCAGGCTCGCATGCCAACGGTCGTGCCACCGTAATGCCAGCACCCGCCGAGATACAGAAAACAGACCAACAGTAACCACAGCGTGAATCCAATATTCTGAAAAGCAATTTTCTGGGTGTTGCCAAACGGCAGGGCAATGGCTGAGGCCAGCATCAGCAGCCCGAGCAAGACAACACTGTCATACAGGATGACCAGTAAACGACGTGGCAGGGAACAGTAGTTAAGCTGCATGTTGCGCCAGTCGGTCTCGGGGGGTGCTATTTGCATACCCTCACCGGATTTGGACGTTGGTTGGTATGCTTTGCTGTGGTTTTGTGGCAATTACGTAGTACCATCGGTTATCCTGAGCCGCCCAGATTTCGGGATGGGTATCAATATAACATTGATGCCGATGTACCAAACCTGAAAACTCTAAGAACAAACCTACTGGAAACAGGCAATGTCAAATAAATTTCTTCGAACAATTTCAGCCACGGTTTTAGTATCCCTGGCTACGCTGCTATTTTTGTCCGCAGCGACTGCCCAGGAACTAAAATCCACGGTTAATTCTGAAATCGGCATCAACAAGGCCGCTTCGAGCTCGCAACAGCGCGTGACCCGTCTCGCCCAACAAACCACCGATCTGCTGGCCGAATACCGTGCGGTCGTCCGCGAGACTGACAGTCTGAAGATTTATAACGATAATCTTGAAAAAGTAGTGATGGATCAGCGTGCCGAGGTCGTCTCCATCAACCAGCAGTTGAGTGGTCTGGAAGCAACCAACCGCGGTATCGTGCCGTTGATGCTGGAGATGATCGACACGCTGCAAAAAATCGTTGAAAACGATATGCCGTTCAGGCTTGCAGAGCGGCGCGCCAGGGTCGTGCGTTTGCGGGACATGATGGACCAGGCCGACGTAACGGCTTCGGAGAAATACCGCAGGGTGATGGAAGCTTACCAGGGTGAACTCGAATATGGGCGCACCACCGAGGCTTATTCCGAAACCCTGCCCTCCACCGGACAGACGGTGGATTTTTTGCGCGTTGGGCGAACTTTGCTTGTTTACCAAAGCAGCGACCAACTGACAACCGGTTGGTTCAATCCCACCAGCCGACAATATGAAGATCTGCCTGGCCGCTACCGCCTTGAAGTCAAAGAAGGCCTGGCCATAGCCAGGAATGAAAAGGCTCCGGACCTCGTGATGCTTCCCGTGCCTGGCGCGGAGACAGCAAAATGAAAATATCCATTATGATCATAGCTGTCAGCATAATGATGGTTGCTCCCATTGTACCTGCGCAGACGCTGGATGAACTGGCCGAAATCGTCCGGCGGGCGGCCAGCAGTGAAGGTCAGATCAACAAGGAAAGGGAAGCGCAGTTCCTGCGTGAGCGGGATAATCAACGTAATCTGCTGACCCAGGCCAAGGCCGAAAAAGCACGCGAAGAAAAACGTAGTGATGACCTGAAATCCGAATATGACCGTCTTGAACGGGAACTGGCCGAACTGACGACTATCCTGCAGGAGCGTATGGGTAACCTGGGTGAACTGTTTGGTATCGTACGCCAGGCTTCGGGTGACATCCAGGCCGCACTCAATGATTCCATGGTATCTGCCCAACTGCCGGGACGTGGTGTATTTTTGTCCGAACTGGCGCAACGCAAAGCACTGCCAAACGTCCAGGAGCTTCGTACGGTATGGTCGAGGATGGTTACGGAAATTGCGGAATCCGGGAAAGTTGTAAAATTCAACACCACCATCGAGCGTGCGAACGGTGCCAAAGAAGATATGGAAGTCGTTCGCGTCGGTGTTTTCAATGCAGTTTCCAATGGTGCATTCCTTGACTGGGATTCGAGCAAGAGCACCGAAAACCTGATCGAGCTTGCGCGCCAGCCGGCCACCCGTTTCCGGTCCATGGCCAGCGGACTGCAAAATGCCGCCGGTGGGGAAGTCGTAGCCATGGCAGTTGATTTCACCAGGGGCCAGATTCTCCGTGCGGTTGTGCAAAGCAAGACACCCGCCGAACGGGTCAAAGAAGACGGCGGCCCGGTTGGCTACGTCATTATCAGTGTAGGAATTCTTGGCCTGCTATTGTGTCTGTGGAAAGGATTTGTGCTTTTCACCACTGGCGGCCGGATGCGTAAACAACTCAGGAGCGAAACGGCCAGCAAGGGCAATCCACTGGGACGTGTCATGTCGATTTTTTCAGACAATCCGGATACCGATATCGAGACGCTCGAATTGAAGCTGGATGAGGCGATTTTGCGTGAAACCGCACCGCTTGAATCCGGCTTGAGTTTTATCAAGGTCCTCTACGTCGTTGCACCTTTGCTGGGGCTGCTGGGAACGGTCGTGGGCATGATTGCCACCTTCCAGATGATCACGTTGTTTGGAACTGGTGATCCCCGCATGATGGCTGGTGGAATTTCAACCGCCCTGGTCACCACGGTATTGGGCCTGGTGGTCGCAATTCCGTTGACCCTGTTGCACGCCTTCCTGCAAGGTAAGAGTAAATCACTGATCCAGGTGCTTGAAGAACAGGCAGCCGGAATTATCGCCAGGCTCGCGGAGCGTGATGGATGATCTGGTTTTATGATGCCGTAAACTCGATCCGGGGGTTCCTGGAACTGGGTGGGGATGTGCTCTACGGCATCATGCTGGTGTTGTTTATGATGTGGACCTTGATCCTCGAGCGGTTGTGGTATTTCTACCGTGTTCACCCGGTTAACAAGCAGGCCGTGGTATCGAACTGGGAAGCCAGGGCAGATACCCGCTCATGGTACGCCAAACGGATACGTGAAGAGATGATCTCGACGACCTCGATTGCGCTGAAGCACAATATAGGACTGATCAAGGCGTTGATTGCGATATGTCCGTTGTTGGGATTGATGGGAACGGTTACCGGGATGGTCAGCGTATTCGATGTGATGACATACGCGGGAACCGGTAATGCACGCGCCATGGCAGCCGGTGTTTCCAGGGCTACCGTTCCTACCATGGCCGGCATGGTGGCTGCGCTTTCCGGTGTCTATTTTGGAACATGGCTTGAACACAAGGCGGTAACGGAAACGGAAAATCTTGCCGGCATGCTGGAAGCACATTGACGGCGATGCAAACCGGCAATACAGATGAACGAATTTCAGGACGTGGGGAATTGAT
>Ga0255052_10002618_pt1 | contig 12873 bp, 9 predicted proteins | sample JV7_2_21_MG_FD_188632 | JGI IMG/M metagenome (GOLD analysis project Ga0255052, IMG submission 188632) | Seawater microbial communities from Jervis Inlet, British Columbia, Canada - JV7_2_21 | ecosystem: Environmental > Aquatic > Marine > Inlet | place: Canada: British Columbia | collected... | reverse complement strand
GATGGTGCGAACGTCAACCGTTCGGTCTTTGTATTCGAGCGTCGAGGTGCGGGCGACAACGAGGAGTTCCTGATATTTGGACAGTTGGGTGATGAGCTCCTCGGTTAGGCCGTTGGCCAGGTACTCTTGCTCCGGGTCGCCGCTGGCGTTGGTGAAAGGGAGAACGGCGATAGAGGGGCCTCGCGACTGCGCGTCGGTGGCTTCGGTGGGGCTGAGCGCGGCCTTGTCTTCGCCACTCGGCCAAAGGTTTATGCTGACGATGATCGCCGCCACCAGCACGAGAGCCCCGATTGCGAGTCGCCATATCGGTCGGCGTGCTCCACCGCTCACCGGGTGGGTCTCGACTCTGCGCAGCGCCCTTGCCAGTTCCTCCGCGCTTCGAAAACGCTGCTGCGGATCCTTTTCCAGACAGCGCGAAATGACCGAGTCGAGGGACGACGGCAGTGAGTCGCGTAGGGACCTGGCGGAAGACGGTGTCTCTTGGAGGATGGCCGTGATGGTCGAAATCGGTGTGTCGCCTTCGAATGGCCGCTTGCCGGTGGCCATTTCATAGAGGACCACGCCGAGCGAGAAGAGGTCCGAGCTGGCGTCGAGTTCCTTGCCGCCAAGCTGTTCCGGTGACATGTACGCCAGCGTGCCGAGAATGCGGTTTTCTTCGGTCAGTGGCGCGGTCGCCATCTGGGTGTGCGCGTCCTCGCCGGCGGCCTGGTCGATCTTCGCGAGACCGAAGTCCAGTACTTTCACTCGGCCATCGTTGGTGACCATTATGTTGCCGGGCTTGAGATCTCTGTGGATCACGCCCTTCGCGTGCGCGGCACCCAGGGCCTCGGTCATAGGCTTGGCGATATCGAAGATTCGCTCGATCGGCATCCCGTTGGTAGGAATGAGCTCCGACAGCGGTCTCCCCTCCACCAACTGCATGGTCAGGAAGTGGACGCCCTCGGCCTGCTCGACCGAGTGGATGGTGACGATGTTCGGGTGATCGAGGGCCGCCAGCGTCTCCGCCTCGCGCTGGAACCGCTCTAGCCGTTCCTGAGAGCCCGCCAGCTCGGACGGGAGTACTTTGAGCGCCACCTCCCGCTTGAGCTTGGTGTCCTCGGCTCGATAGACCTCCCCCATACCGCCGGCACCGATCTTGGCGGTGATCCTGAAATGAGAGAGTGTCCGGCCGATCAAGTCGGCATGATTCTAACCTCATGGAGGATCGAGGCCCTCAGGTGGCGTCCCGTGATGGTACGAATTTGGTACACCGAGGAGCCCAGACCAGAGACAAGCAGATTCCTGCTATGCGGTTATCGGGGCTCCTCGAGGCCGTGCCCGTGCGGCCCCGATTCGCGACGCCAGAGAGCGATCGCGAAAATGAGTGCGCTGCTGGCCACCGCTGCGAAAAATACCAGCATTGGACCATAGCCCGCGGGATTCTCGACACTGGCGCCGAACGCATCGTTCAATGCTCCCGCGATGATGTTTGCCAGTGACAGGCCAATCGCTTGCGCCATGAACATTAGCCCGTAGGCGGTTCCGAGTTGATCCTTGCTGACAAGTTTGACGACCGATGGCCACAGGATAGCGGGCACCAGTGAGAAGCTGACGCCAAGCATGCCAGTCGTGAGCCACGCGCCCCAGTTCTCAGACATCAGGCCAATGAACGACAACGGCAACAACAACGAGCCCAGTACCATCTGCAACCCGCGCCGGCCAAAGCGATCAGCTAGATAACCAAACAACGGCGTCAGGAAAATGGCGGCCAGGAAAACATAGCTGTTGATGAGCGACGCTTGCTCGAGCGTCTTGTCATGAGCGTGTTGAAAGTACTTGATCGCAAACGTGCTTCGAAACGGAAAGATCACGGAGTAGAAGAGTACGTTGAGCGCAGTGATGTACCAGAAGGATCGATCGAATTTGGCAATATCCCGCCAATGGAAACGCTCGGTGCCGTGTGTGGGGTCCGCTACCGGCGCAATATGGACGGGTTGATACTTGTCCAGCCACCAGCATGCCGCCGCACCCAAAACCGAGAGGCCTGCCAGCGCCGACGCCAGAATCATTGGCGGCTGCCAGCCCTGCTCGTACAGTCCTCCAGCCCAGACTGGAGACAGATCGGCCGCGTAAGACCCAAGTCGTCCGATACTCAGGTTCAGGGCCATTGCCAGACCGACCGCATGCCGTGTAAAGCGAAGGCCGATGGCAACCGTGAGCGCTATCAGAAACGTCTCTGAACCAATACCGTACAGTAAGCGCCCGATTGTCATCGTCACATAATCACCGGTGCTGGCACTGATCACCGCGCCGGCAAAGCAAAGTGTCGCCGTGAAGAATGCGACGCGTCCAGTGCCGAACCGGTCAACTAACAGGCCACCCACGAGCACGAGAACGATATTGGGCAAACTGTAGATGGAGTTCAGCGACCCAATCTGCATGTCGGTGAACCCGAGCTCGCGGCTGAGCTGTTCAGCGAGAGGCGCGATCGCGTCATAGACATAGTAGTTGCCGAAAATCGCGATGCTCGCGAACGCTAGCAACCACCATTTGATCGCAGGCGAGGTCTGCGGCATACCACCGTTGTCCATACTGTTCTCGGCTCGACGTTGGGCGTTGAGTCTAGCGTTTCCGGCGCGTGCCGTCCGCGTGAAGATCATCCGTTACAGACTTCACGAGTCGTCGCACTACTCTCCGCAAGCCTCAGTTCCGCTCCAGCAGCCAGATCGCGGCGGTTGTTCGACTCTCCAGGAAGGCGCACTCCTCTGCCTCGGACTGGACGTAACGCTCCAGCGCCTCCGCCAGTTCGGGGGCTCTGGCGGCCAACTCAGCGGCTCTTCGGCGGATCAACTCGGTGTTGATCCGGTTGTACTCTCTCAATTCGTCCGCGGGGACCAGGCGCTCGTCCATCATGCGGTCTCCGTGTGACGTCAGCTCCCGGACCGTTTCGCCGCGCGACCGGTAGTACCCGTAGCCGGGTGGAGTCGGACCCGCGTCATTCTCGAGGAAGCCGTCGTCGATCACCAGAACACCACCCGGGCGTACGATCCGGCGCACCTCCAGTACCGTCCGGGCGTGGTCGCCGATCGCCCCGACCGCGGCCAAGACCGCGACATCGTACTTCCTACGGGCTTTGAAAGCCTGCCGCAAGTCGCCGACTTCGAAGCGACAGAGCTCGGAAATACCCGCTGATTCGGCTCGTGCCCTGGCCTCTCCGAGAAAGGGCGGAAAGAGATCGATCCCGTGAACCCTGAATAGCAGGTCCCGTGCGATCGGGATGGCAACCGCTCCTTTTCCGCAGCCCAAATCGACCACGCTGGCGCCATGCTGAAGTGTCGTCGACACACGGAGGAGATCGACGATCTTTTCAGGCCAGCTCCCCAGTGCCCAGATGTCGGCCAGAAGCTCGGGCAAGACCGGCACCAGAACCGACTCGATGCCAAAGGCCGCAGCGATCTGTTGCTTGGAACTCGAGAGCATCCTTCCGACTGTCCCGCCTGCCGAAAATAAGACGGCCTTTCTGCATTATCAGCGATTCTTGCTACCAAGCGTAGCGTCTCGACCTGGACGTTCCATCGAGCTCGAGATCACTCCCCGCAATTCCGCACTCGCAGGCTGAAGCCGCCCAGGACTCTGCAGCTGAGAAGAGCGTTCTCCTGCTCTTTGGCAGATCTGGTTCAGATCGCGTTGGCCAGCACCAATTGATTTCTGGCACAATTAAGGCTCACCCGAAGAACCCAGTGCATCTGCCTAGGATCACATCGCAGTCCGGGAGGCAAGTCTCATCATGAGCCAGCAACAGGTAGGTATCAGCGGGCTATCACTTTATGTGCCGCCTTACAGGGTGAGCCTCGAAGATTGGTGTGATTGGACGGATGCCAACTGGGGGAAGATCCAGGCCGTCGTCGGGAGCAGTTTCCGCATGCGTGGCCCGGAACACAATGCATATACGATGGCGGCCACGGCGGTGCTGCGTCTGATCGACGCCTTCGAAGTGGATCCGCACAGAGTTCGGTACCTCGCTCTCGGTAGCGAATCGAGCACAGACAATTCCGCAGGGGCCGTGATCGTCCGCGGAATGATCGATGACGCTTTACGCGCCCGCGGCGGAGAACCGCTGGCCCGTGGTTGTGAAGTGCCGGAATTCAAGCACGCCTGTCTTGGCGGCGTCTACGCTCTCAAGAGTGCCGTTCGCTACCTGATGGCCGACGGCCAAGGCTCACAGGCGATCGTCGTCTGCTCCGACATTGCGGAGTACGCCCGCGGCACCAGCGGAGAGCCGACACAGGGAGCCGGCGCGGTCGCCATACTGGTGGAAGAGACGCCCAGACTCATGGAGGTCCATCTCGAGGGCAGCGGCAGTTCCTCGGATTACAGAGGACCTGATTTCCGCAAGCCCCTGAGTCGTTTCCTGGGGCAGAGCCCGAGGCCCATGGGCCAATTGCAGGACCTGCCGATTTTCAACGGGAAGTATTCGACGACGTGCTACAGCGAAGCGACCTTGCGCTCGCTCGAAGATATGTTCACGCGACGGGCGATCCATGCGCCGCAGTACTATCGGGACTTGGCAGCGGTCTTTCTGCACCGACCCTACCGCCGCATGCCGGAAAGCGGATGGGCGATGGGCTACCTCTTCTCGCTCGCGCACGACGACGAGAAGGAGAGGAGTGAACTGGCGAGGTACTGCGACCTTGCCGAGGTCGAAATCGACGACGTGATTGCAGAGATGGACTCCGTGCCAGTGGTTCGGGACCTCGTACACCGTGATGCCCTGGGAGAGGAGATCTACCCCAACTGCGTACAGCTTCTCAAGACCTTCCGCAAGACCGAGGAGTATCCGAACCTGGTGCTGGCAAAGATGCGCCTGGGAAGTGAGCTCATGGTGGACGTCGGCAACATCTATACCGGTGCACTCTTTGCCTGGCTTGCCGCGGGCATCGAGGAGGCACTGGAGGAACATTCACAGCTCACAGGCGAGGAGATCCTGCTTGTGGGATACGGCAGCGGCGACGCCTCCGAGGCGATCCCGGTTACTCTCGTGGAAGGCTGGGAGGAGGCGGCGGCGAAGATCGGCTTCGCCAAGGCGCTGTCCTACGCGGTCGACCTCACCGACGAGGAGTATCGGCAGCTACACGATGACGGTCACTCACCAGGGCTTACCTACGATCCACGTGAGGAGTTCCTGGTCGAGAGCATTGGAGAGCGAGAGGAGACGGACTTCATCGACTTCGGTATCGAGTATTACCGCTACCGTGGCGAACCGGAACCGGCGCCGGCGGCTGGGTAGATCTTCTCCGCCTTCGACTCCGGAATCAGAGGATTCCTCTTGATGAATTCTGAGGCCCAGAAATGTGCTTCAGATGAGCCGGGGGCTCATAGGCATGAGTGGGCCCTCTTTCGTCTTGCGTTGAGCCAGGAGGTCACTGTCGAAGCGCCGAGTGATCATCAGCATGCCGACTTCTCCCGCTCCGGGACAGAAAACAATACCGTTGCTCCAGACCGAAGTGATCATGCCGTCTGGTTCCATGATGGGCAGATGTAGCTTCGGTCTGAGACTCTCGGAGTCCACTTGCTCCCGATCAACTCCCAGTACCACATCGCGATAGAAGCTGGCCCAGTTGGTGATGATCGCAGTCCGATTGCGCAGCAGCGTCCAGAACGTCGGGATTCGGGTCACGGGTGACCCGGCCCGGCGGGCGCGAAACTCGTGGTCTGGACCGAGGATGGACTGCCGAATGAGGGCAGGTGTTTCGATGTCGCCAGGGAAGTAGGGGACGTTGGCCTCGTAGTTGCCCGCGTGATCATCGGTTAGACCCACGATAGAGGGTTCCCGACTTCGGAAGTTGGCCACCATGATATTGGTGTCGCACTTCATTTCGCGAAAGAACCACGATGTCAGCGCATCGTTGGTGGAAACAAAGGGGACTTGGGCCGCCTCCTTGGCCCTCGCCTTCTCCTGAGCAACCCAAGCGGGATCGATCGCGTGGACACAGACATTCTGGGGCTGGCGATGGGTCAGCTTGGCGAGCGTGTAGGTTCCCATGATGCCCAGGCCAAGTCCTACCGAGGCGAACATAGAGCTTTCGTTCTCGCCGATGACTCCGATTTTCGCCTCCTCGAAACCAGGGACGCGGATCGGGTCGAACGCTTCCACCTCCGTGTCAGCATCCAACATTCCGTACAGCCTGTAGTAGGTGTGACCGTCGCCAACGGTGTGATTCATGGAAACCACGAGGGCAAAGCCGGGCAAGGTCACCCTGCTCTGCATCGGAGCCGGTTCGGCATCGTTGACGCTTGCCTCGAGCGGCACAACCGAAACCTTGAACAGAGGTTCGTCCGCGTCGGTTGCCGGCTTCGAGCGGGCAGATTGAAGTGGCAACAGACACCGAACCAGCGACTCATACCGCATGTCGAGCGACAAGCCGATGTCTCCTGGTTCAAAAACAGAGAAGTGTTCATCGACTGGAGGAGGAGCCTCGCTGCTGTCGTCGTATGCCATCGCGACAACACCATCTGCCGTGGTCTCCTTCACGATGCGTGCAGTCAGCCAGGGGTTCTTCTCCAGAATCAGCGCCACCCGCCGGCGCAGAAACTCGACTGGAGCGACGCCTGAGTAGAACGTTAGGGTGGTTACCGGGGGCAGGTGCAGATTTGCCAACTCCCACTCGCTCAGTTTCAGAATCACCTGACCAACCTCCTGACTGGCGCCGCAACGCCTACCCGTCCAGCATCTCGCCAGACAACAGCTTCTTGCCCCCTAGCGAGATCCAGAAGGCGTAGAACGCGGGCGCCAGGAGAATCAGGATCAGGTAGGCGAGGACGTAGCCGAAGAACCAGGCGGAGGGGTCAAAGATACGAAACATGTCCCCCATCTGGGTGTAGAGCGCGGCGAACACGACGGCCATCAGCCCGAATCGGATGGCGGTGAAGAACAGCGAACCCCAGATAGCCGTGAAGAGGAGAATCGCGATCGGAGTGGCTAGAGGATGCTGCTCCAGACGTATGGTGAGGGTCAGTGCCGTCACCATGATCCCGGTCAGGACGACGAAGGTCAGCCAGTTCTTGCGCAGAACGATCCGCGCGAGCACGATCCACGTCATCACCCCGAGTCCCATGACCACGGGCCCGGACAACATGTCCACCGTCCAGGCAGCTCAATGCAGCGTGCCCGTGATCGACTCGAGGGGTCCTGATCCCGGAATCTCCGGAGGAGTCGTGAAGAAGTGGAACCCAAACCGGGCAAAGATCACGAACTGCGCCATGGCGCCCCCGATCAAGGCATCGCGATCCGGAAAGCGCCACCCCGATCGGCCCGCCCCAGGCGGAGATTGCGCCTCGCCAGCAGGACAGAGCCGATGATGACCACCGAGAAGATCGTGAGGACGACCACGATGAGGATCCACGGATCCTCTCGCTGGGCTACCGGCCGCAGCAGGTGCGGAGCACGAGGGGCAAAGATCCACTGACATGTGAGCGGATCATATCGGACGGTTGAGAGAAAGCGGTGGAGGAGATCGCCGAACGGCTCGGTAGAATTCGATCACCTCCCGCGCGTTGGTGACTCCTTCGGCGACCACCCACGTATCGATCTGGTCCCAGTCGATATTGTTGGACTGATGGGTCGCCACGAGCACCGCCTGATCGAGAGATGGAGCGTCTTGCCAGGTGGCAGCTGCGATAAGCCGATCCATGACCGAGTGCGTTGTGGTGATGATCCGCAAGTCGCCGGTCGGTGTCGAGAGCACTACAGAATTCGATGCGTCGACATAGGTACCGCCAAAGCTCAAGGGTGCAGGCGGGAACTCCAGGTACCATCGGGTGGCCGGGTGCTCGAATACCGACAAGCGCGGACTCCCCGTGTGGAGGAATCCCAGGGGCTCGAGTACCGGTTTGAGCTCTTCCAGCAGGGCCGCCGTCACGAAGTCCAGGTCTTCGGATTCGTATCGGTTCTCGGTGTAGGCTGACACGGCGCTTCCCCCCGAGAGAGTCGCGACAATTCCTGCTGCTTCCAGCGCCTCGGACACGATGGCGGCCAGCTCGATCATCGTTGTCTTTCTAGTGATATTCGATGTTCGCATTCTGAGGTGGCCTACTCCCTCATCCTCCCGCCGTTCTATCTCTTGGCATAGCGCCTGGGCCGCTTGCGCGCCCGGTAGAACTTCTGGACCGTCGTATCGGGGAGGCGATCAAGTGCCGAGCGAAGGAACCTGCGGAGCTCGTCCGCGACGGGGTTCCGTTTGAAATAGTAGAACCGGGCCGATCCTTCCCTTCGACTGACGAGAAGGCCGAGCTCCTCGAACTTGCGAAGTTGGTTTTGAGCTTGGCTGAGCGACATTCCGAACGTTCTAGCAATCTCGGCCGCATACCCCTGGCTGTAGTTCTCGAGATACATCAGAACCTGGTAGGCGGCTTTGCTTCCGAAGAGCCCGATGAGCGGTGCCTCCGAGATCGTCGCATCTCTTATAGCTTTCATGAGTCCGTTCTCGGTCGTAGGGTATGCGTTTTCTACCTCGATATTAGGTATTACAACCTAAAGAATAGGTATTATAATCGAAAGGTTGATTGCTGGCAACACCCGGATGGGGTGTGCGAACCTTTTCCCCTCCGCCATTGCCACCAGCAAACTCGGCAGTGCTCCACTAGGAGGAGGAATGTCGGCGATACGCTTTTCACATGGGATCTTCAGCCACGAGAAGGTGGATGTCGGAAGAGGCCGACTGTTGTAGAAAGTAGAGAGTCTCACCGTCGGGGCTGAGCATCGGTCCTCTGGCGCCGTCAGGCGCCGCAGACAGCAACTCTCGAGTCTCGCCCGCTCGCAGGTCGCGGAGCATCAGCTTACTTCCGTCTGCCCAGACGATGTGGTGGTCATCACCTATGAAGGCTCCGAGCGCCATCCTCAAGGGGGCTATTTCGTACGCCTCCGAGTCCAGGTCGTAGATGGCGGTGATCGCATCCGAAGCGCCAGGCGTGAATAGGGATCCCAGAATTCGGCGGCCGTCGGAGGACCAGTCGACAGGAGCGAACATCCGATTTTGGGAGTCTCGAGGAAATCGCCAGGTTGTCTGCTTCGAATAGGGTGCCGTCAAACTGAACAGTTCGCCTCCCTCACTCGTGTTTGCCGACAGGGTCTTCCCGTCGGGCGAGGGGTCAATGAACATGAAGCCTCCATCGGTATCGGTGATGAGCGTCCGTCCGGTGCCGTCGGGGCGGATCGACCACACCCGGAGGGCGCCATCGCTGTTCGAGTAGAAGTAGATCTGCTCCCCATCAGGAGAAAAACGGGGGCGCCTGTCGTTGTGCGGATCGTCGGTGAGTTTGTGTGCCTCCGAGCCGTCCGCTCGCATCAGAACGATGTCCTCCCAGGGGGAGGTGCGCATGAAGGCGATCCACTCGCCGTCCGGTGAGATATCGAAGAGTCCCAGACTACGAGGCCCGGTGGTGATAGCGACCGGTGGACCGGTGACGCTTGCGGTCTTCCGGTCGTAGGGGACCGCCATGAGGTTGGAGATATTTTGCCGCCCTGCGTAGGCGATGGACAGGCCGTCGGCGGCGATCGACAAGAAGCCTTGCAGTTCGGTACCGCCGCTGGTTACATCCTGGAGGTCACCGAGAACCTCACCGGTCTCCTGGTCGATCGCCACACGCCAGATGTTGTGGGCCCCACCCCGGTTACTGGCGAAGTACAGGAAGTGGCCGTCGGGTGCCCATTGAGGGCTCCAATCGAGCGCCGGGTCCTTGGTGACCCAAAGAGGGTCACCACCCTCGACAGGAATCGTACCAATGTCTCGCTGCCCCTCGATTGGAAGTCCCATAAATGCGATTCGCCCACCGCCTGGTGACCAGGAAGGCTGAAACCCGATTTGATCGAGCGTTTCGATGGCCCCGGTCTCGGGGTCTGCGATGCGCAGGTCTTGACCGCTATGACCTCCTTGCCATGGCAGGGAAAAGCCCACGGTGGAGTACACGACCCTATCGCTGCCGGGCGACCAGGAGGGCATGAAACCCTCGCCGACGAATCTGCGCACGTTCTCTCCCGTTGCCTCCATCACGTACAGGCCGCCGCCGTCCCGTTCCGAGCGAAAGGCGATCCGCTGGCCGTCGGGAGAATAGACTGGCTGGTAATCTGCTGCGCCCGAGGCTTCGGTCAGGTTGTTGGGTCTGGTACCACCGACCCGCTGTTCATAGATATCTGCCGGGGACGAAGAGTAGTCCACGAACAGGAACCGTTGTCCGTCCGGCGAGAGACTCGGCTCGGACTGGAGACCGGCCAGACTGGTCAGACGGCTCGAGCGCCACCGCATCGGTGTCTGCAGGTCGGTGGAGGTCGAGTCCGGCGCGAGTCTCCAGATCAACACTAGGAGGGTCACGGCGCCCACCAGACCCAGTGCCGCCAGCGCCCTGGGTCCCTGGCGTACGCTCGGCGTGGCGCCGAGACCGACTGGCTCGACCATGCCGGTCTCGACCTCACGACGGAGGTCGAGCAGGTCGTTGTGCAGTTCACGCGCCGATTGATACCTTCTGCTCGGGTCTTTCTGGAGGCACTTGCGCACGATCCGCCCCAGATGGTGCGGTATGTCGGCCTTGAGTTCTGTGATCGAAGGTGGTTCCTCCCTGAGGATCGCGGACAAGACCGACAGCGCAGTGTCGCCTCGAAACGGTGCCCGTCCGGTGACCATCTGATAGAAGATGGCGCCGAGCGAGAAGATGTCGGATCGGTGGTCCACAGGCTTCCCTTCGGCCTGCTCGGGTGACATGTAGGGCACGGTGCCCAGGACTACGCCCTCCTGCGTCAAGGCCTCGGTAGGAAACTGGCTCGCTTCGGCCCCTGACTTGATGAGGCCCGACTTGGCGAGACCGAAGTCCAGGATCTTGGCCCGCCCCTCCTCGTCGATCATTACGTTGCTCGGCTTGAGATCGCGGTGGGTGATGCCCTTCTCGTGAGCGGAGCTCAAAGCATCCGCCAGCGGCACGGCGACATCGAAGAATTCCCTGAGGCTCATCCCATCTGCGGGAATTCGTTCGGAGAGCTCCTCTCCGCGGATGAGCTGCATGGTGAGAAAGTGGACGCCCGCGGCCTGCTCCACGGAGTAGATGTGGACAATATTGGGATGATCAACGGCCGCCAGCGTTCGCGCCTCTCGCTGGAAGCGTTTCAGGCGCTCCGGGCTGGCCGCCAGATCAGCCGGAAGGATCTTCAAAGCGATCTCCCGCCCGAGCTTGCTGTCCTCCGCGAGATAGACCTCGCCCATGCCGCCCTCGCCCAACTTGGCGGTGATTCTGAAGTGGGACAACGTCTGGCCGATCAAGTTGTGCTGATTCTAACCCCCCAGCCGATCGAAGCCCTCTGGTTCATGAGCCAGAATCAGGTCTGACGCGTCACGCCGGCTCCGCCTCCGCTATTCTTGGCCTATGAGAATGCACAAAGCTCTACAACTCCAACCGCTCGTCAGGGTACTGCCGCTGCTTTGTATCCTCCTGATCGATCCGTTGGCGGCGATGCCGCAGAGCGGGGACCCAGACCTGGATCGTGTGGCGGCAAGCTGGGACGAAGTCTTCCGGACAATGAAGATCCCGGAAGTCAGTCCTAAAACCTCGTTCACAGCCCATTGCGCCGAACGTCTGGTTCGCGAGCATGGGCTGCGGCCGAGCGAGGACTGCAAATCGAGGCCATCCAGGCCGACTTTTTCCGGTACGACCTCGGAGAGGAGAGCTGGGATTTGATGACCAACGTCTACTTCAACCCTGCGATTCAAGTCTGCGAGCGACTCCAGGCTGGTGTTCGCCCTGGGGGATACCTCCTGGTTGAAGGGTACGGCTCCGACCACACGGGCTACGGTCCCGCAATGGAGACTCGGTACCGACCCAACCAGCTCCTCGCCGAGCTCTCCAACTGGCGAATCCTCGAGTACCAGGACGGCATCTTCCCGAGCGATTGGGCAGATGGACGGTCCGTGCCGGTGGTACAGATCCTCGCACAGAAATACCGGTAAAAGGACCTCGTGCTGACCCTCGGGATTCGCGACACCGTGGTCAGGTTCGCGGCTCCGTAGTGGCCCACAAACATCTCCGGTTCCTCTTCAACAACCTCCGCGGCTTGGTGTTGGTCTAATAACGCCAGCGAGCTTGCGATACTACTCGGTCTTCTCCTTGTAAACCGTCACAAACCAAAGCACCCCAACCCCCAAGAAGAAGATCCCTAAGCCACCCAAGACAAAAAACAACAATTGAACTGCTACTAGAGCCTGGTCCATGTCACCCTCCATTTCTCTATGAGCTTGCGAACCATGTTATCTGATGCTCGGGAGACTCATACGAAATTGGTGTCCCCTAGGGGTGTGCCTATCGTGAATTCATCCGCTCAACGAATTCCTGTCTTTTCTGAAGTTTCTGGCAGCATTCCTCTGTCCCAGCGCCTACTTTGCCGGTGATCCCCCAGAAGGGGGCGCTCTGTCCTCACGCGCGCACCGCCAATCGTTCGGATTCAGACTTGGACCACGGCGTTACCCAGGCCTCGGAGAATTCTTCGGATTTCACACTATCTGGTCATGAAAACGCCGACTTCCAGCCCCGAACCTCCGCGCACAGGGTTTTGGCGAACGACAACCTAGAGTGACCGACGAGTCCGTATGAGCACTCCCAATGATGGTGGCGAGCACTCACTCAATCCAGCATCAGCGTGAGCCGCGCCAGCATGCCGCCGGAGTTCCTAGTAGGTATTGAAAACCGGCGACCGTTCACGCGGTCCAAGGGTTCGAATCCCTTCCCCTCAGCCAACGGCACTGACCGTACAACCTTCACAAGCTGGACCTGTCAGCAATCGCGTAGTTCAAGAAGAAGGGATTCGAACCCTAGCTAGTTCCTGTCCAGAAACACCCTATTTTGTGACAGTCGCCT
>Ga0255052_10002617_pt1 | contig 12873 bp, 8 predicted proteins | sample JV7_2_21_MG_FD_188632 | JGI IMG/M metagenome (GOLD analysis project Ga0255052, IMG submission 188632) | Seawater microbial communities from Jervis Inlet, British Columbia, Canada - JV7_2_21 | ecosystem: Environmental > Aquatic > Marine > Inlet | place: Canada: British Columbia | collected... | reverse complement strand
GCCCTTACGGAACAACTACGCAATGCTCGCTTCCGGCTGGTGGCCAGCCTTTGCCGGGTGGGAGTGGCTACCCACTGGGTATCAATTGTACCTTTCATCATGGTACGGCTCCATAAATCCCGATACATCGGGCTTCGCCTGTCGCGACGTGTCCATTTGTGGTTACAAAAATAAAATTGGCAGGATGAGCAATGCCCACCCTGCCGTTACGACTACCCGTTTTCCGGTTAACCGCTGTCCGCCTTGTGCCAAAAAACACTTCGGCGGCTCTCCCAACAGTTAATAGTCACATTATATGCGATCGACTGCAAATTGTCAATAGCAATCGCATTACCACGGAACACCGCAAGGCCTGAGATTGCCGCGCGATTCTTCGAATCACTCGCAATGACAGCGCGGCGGACGGCATACGACGCACGCAATAATCACTGATCATTCATCAATTATCATTCACCTAATCGCTGCCTGTGCCGCTGCGAGTCTTGCTATCGGGACTCTGAACGGCGAGCATGAGACATAGTTCATTCCTACGCGATGGCAAAAATCGATACTGTGAGGCTCGCCGCCGTGCTCGCCGCAGATACCGACCTTCAAATTCTTTTTGGTCTTTCTGCCAAGCCTGGTGCCCATTTCGACGAGCTTGCCTATGCCGACCTGGTCGAGTATCTGGAACGGGTCCGCACAGTAGATGCCCTTGTTGACGTATTCGCCCAGGAACTTGCCGGCGTCGTCGCGCGAGAAGCCCATTGCCATCTGCGTCAGGTCGTTTGTGCCGAAGCTGAAAAAATCGGCTTCGGTTGCAATCTCGTCGGCGGTCAAAGCGGCTCTCGGGACCTCGATCATCGTTCCGATGAGGTGCTTGATTTTGGCTTTCTTCTCTTTGAAGACCTGCTTGATCTCATCGACGATTTCGTCCTTGACCAGCTTCAATTCCATTACCGCGCCGACCAGCGGAATCATAATCTCGGGCAGCACGACCTTGCCCGCTTTCTTAACGTTCAGCGCCGCTTCGATAATGGCTCTTGCCTGCATCCTGGCAATTGCGGGATAGGTAATCGACAGGCGACACCCGCGATGTCCGAGCATCGGGTTGAACTCATGCAACTGCTCGACCTTCGCCTTGACGGCGGCGGGTTTGATGCCGAGATGTTTGGCCATCTCCGCCTGGTTCGCCTTGTCCTGCGGCAGGAACTCATGCAGCGGCGGATCGAGCAAGCGAATCGTAACCGGCAGCCCGGCCATAGCCTTGAAGATGCCTTCGAAGTCGCTGCGCTGATAGGGCAGCAGTTTCTTCAACGCGCCTTCGAACTGCTTTTTGGCGACGGCATGTTCCTTTTCGATCGCCTTCTTCTCCTTGGCGGTTGCGGCAGCCTCAATTTGCTCCAGCATCAGAGCATAATCATCGGCAGCCAGAATCATCTGACGAACAGGCCAGATGCGGTTGCCCTCGAAGAACATGTGCTCGGTTCGGCAAAGACCGATACCTTCGGCGCCAAACTCTCGTGCCCGCTTGGAATCTTCCGGTGTATCGGCGTTGGTGCGAACACCCAGCTTGCGGATCTTGTCGCAGATATCCATGAACTTACCGAAGTCGCCGCTCATTTTCGGCTCGACTGTGGGAAGCTGCCCGGTCATAAGCTCGCCGGTCGTGCCGTCGAGACTGATCCAGTCGCCTTCTTTGATGGTCAGCTTGCCGATGTTTAGTTTCTTTGCCTTGTAGTGAATATGCAGTGTGCCAACGCCGGCGACGCAGCATTTGCCCATGCCCCGCGCGACGACCGCTGCGTGACTTGTCATGCCGCCGCGAGCAGTCAGGATGCCGACCGCCGCGTCCATGCCGCCGATGTCTTCAGGGCTGGTTTCGATGCGAACGAGAACGACCTTCTTGCCCTTGGCATTCCATGCCTCGGCGGTGTCGGCGGTGAAGACTACCCGCCCGACCGCAGCGCCGGGCGATGCGGGAAGGCCCTTGGCGATGACGTTGCGCTTGGCTTTCGGATCGAAGTGCGGGTGCAGCAGGCGGTCCAATTGCTCAGGCTCGACGCGGTTGACTGCCTGCTTTTTGGTGATGAGTTTTTCCTGGACCATGTCGACCGCGTTCTTGATCGCGGCCTCGGCGGTCCGCTTACCCGTTCGGGTCTGGAGGATATAGAGCACCTTGCTCTGGATGGTGAACTCCATGTCCTGCATGTCTTTGTAATGCTTCTCCAGCCGGGTCATCAGGGCGGTAAGCTCTTTGTAGGCCTTGGGCATCACTTTGGCCAGCTTCTTTAATGGAACCGGCGTTCTGATGCCTGCGACGACATCCTCGCCCTGGGCGTTCATCAGAAACTCGCCGTAGAATTCCTTTTTGCCATTGCTCGGATTGCGCGTAAAGCACACGCCCGTACCGCAGTCGGCGCCCATGTTACCAAACACCATCGCCTGAACGTTGACGGCGGTTCCGAGCAAGCCCGTAATATTATTGAGTTCGCGATACTTGACCGCCCGAGCGATATTCCACGAACCGAACACGGCGTTGATGGCATGAACCAGTTGAGTTTTTCCATCCTGGGGGAACAGCTCGCCAACATGCTTCTTGTATACTACTTTGTACTTGGCGACGACGTCCGCCAGTTGCTCGGCGCTCAACTCGTTGTCGACGCTGACCCCCGCCTTCTTCTTGGCGGCATCGATCACCGCCTCAAAGTGCTCGTGCTCGCAGCCCATCACCACGTCGCCGAACATGTCGATGAATCGACGGTAAATGTCATACGCAAACCTTGGATTGCCCGTCTTGTTGATGATGCCCTCAATAACATCGTCATTAAGTCCGAGATTCAATACCGTGTCCATCATCCCAGGCATCGATACGGCGGCTCCACTTCTGACGCTGACGAGCAGCGGCTTGTTCAGGTCGCCCAGTTTTGCGTTCATCGTCTTTTCCAGCTTAGCAAGATTCTTATCGACCTCCTGCTCGAGACCTGCCGGCCACTTGCCCTTCGACTTATTATATTCACTACAAACCTTCGTCGCGATCGTGAAGCCCGGGGGGACCGGCACGCCGAGTTTCGTCATCTCCGCAAGATTGGCGCCCTTGCCGCCCAGAAGTTCCTTCATTTTCGCATTGCCCTCGGCCTTGCCACCGCCGAAAAAATACACTCGTTTCTCTGCCATTCTAAAAGGCTCCTTCTAAATAGAGTTTGATAATCTCAGAAACCACCGACCGGTTGGATGGATACCCGATCATGCCGTACACCAACCCAGCGAAAAGTTCCTCAACGTAAACGAAAGCGCACTATATATTACACCCAATCCGACATGTCAACAGCAAAACGCCCCGCTCCACAAGAATCTTCGCTTCCTCAGGCCAGTCCAAATAGCCAAAATTCAAATTCTCTCCCCGGAGGACTGTATGAATAATCAACGATACGGTTCAGCTTCCCTTCACATGCGAGCCATTTGTCAGCACGATTGTCAGGTGGGATTGCGAAAGAGATATCCTCCGAACTATCCCGCATTCCGAAGCCGGACTGAGCGTGCTGCGAATCATAACGCCCGATCAGGTCAGTCCTGCTTCCGCGCGTCGTCAAGCTACGGCAGCGCGAGGTGCCACTTTTCGGCTTCTTTGGGCTTGTCCCAGGCTTCGTAGAGTTGGACCAGGTTCTTGATAGATTCCTGCGCATGTGGGTGCTGATCGCCGAGTTTGAGGCGTCGGCCTTTGACGGCTTTGAGTAGCAATTCCTCTGCCTCGTCATAACGAGCTTGCTCTTTGTAGAGTACGGCCAGGTCGTTCTTGGTTTCCAGCGTGGCCGGGTGGTCTTCATCCAACTTGTTGCGCCTGCCTTGCAATGCCTCGAGAAACAAGGCCTCCGCATCATCATGACGCTCTTGCTCTCTACGCAGCACAGCAAGGCTATTGATGAGATGGAGTGTAAGCGTGCGTTTCTCACCGTATTTTTCGCGCCCCAACTCACATGCCTTGACAAGCAGGTCATTCGCATCATCGTAACGCCCTTGCGCCATGCGAATCTGGCCAAGTCCGCACATGTGCTTCAAGGCAACCGGTTCATCCTCCGTCTTTCTACGAGATATCCCTGCTTGATAGAGCTTCTCCGCCTCGTTGTTCTTACCCAGAGCCCTGTAGACCTTGGCAAGTTTACATTCGTAATTCTGCGCCAAAGCTTCTTCATTACCCTTCACGGCAATCTCCCACACCTCGACAAAGAGCTTCTCTGCTTCCTTGTATCGGCCTTGATTACAATACACAGAAGCAAGATTGCCCTTCGGGAAGGTCAGAGAAAGCTCATCGCGCCCCTTGCGACGCGCAACCTCCAGAAGTCTGTCGAACTCCGATTCTGCTTCCTTGTACCTGCCCAGATAATTATATATCGAACCAAGGGTATTCGAGAATCCATATTCCTCGCCCCAGTGTTCTTGCCTGATACGGGCTGCACGCTCCATGTGCATCTCGGCTGCCTTGCGGTCGTTGAGGCCCCAAGTGTATATGAAACCCAGATTAGCACGAATAGACGCCTCGACAAGTGGATAGTCCTTGAACTTGACGTCAAGGTTCTTTGCTAGGATTTCCAGAATATCGTGGGCGGTTAGTTGACCTCTTTCTTGGGCTATCGCGTTGAGGACATCCGTCTGAAGATAATCAGCAATCAGCTCCGCCTTTGCGAGGGCGCGGGCCTGGCCCAGCGCGAAGGTTACAGATACGATTGTTCCGATTACAGATACGGCCAGAACGGCGGCAACGCTGCCAACAAGGGCCTTGTGCCGTCGCAGGAATTTCCTGAGCCGGTATCCGGCGGTAGGTGGTCCAGCCATGAGTGGTGCTCCCTTCAAATAGTTCTCAATATCATCCGAAAGCTCAGAGGCCGAGCGATATCGTTCTGAGCGTTCCTTACGCATCGCCTTGAGGGGAATCCATTCCAGTTCTCTGTGCAGGCATTTAGCTAACGCTGCGACCTCGGTCCGGCGACTTTCAGCGACCTTCCTGCCCTCCTCTCCCAGTTTCGTAAGTCGGGTGCTCGGTGTCTTGGGGTCGGTTTCGCGAATGACCTTCCGGATATGTTCTACTCCGCCTTCGCGAAGCATCTCGGAATCGAATGGCAGGACGCCTGTCAACAGTTCGTACAGGAGCACTCCTAGGGAATAAATATCGGAACGAGTGTCGATATCCTCGTTGGCTACTTCTACTTGTTCAGGACTCATGTATTCCGGCGTACCGAGCAATTGGCTCTCTTCCGTAACCAACGTGCGCTCTGTCAATGGCTGGCTGACGGCCTTGGCCACGCCAAAATCAATAATTTTCGGGATTACCTGATCATTCTCACTGGAAACAAGAATGTTCGACGGCTTGATATCCCGGTGGATGATTCCTTTCTGGTGGGCATGCTGCAGAGCGCCGCAGACCTGTTGGAACACTCGTAGCCGGTCCTCTATGCTCAGTGTATGGCGGTCGCAGAACTCTGTGATAGTCAGACCCTTGACGTATTCCATCGCAAAGTAAGGACGTCCGCTATCTGCTGTGCCGGCATCGTGAACCTGCGCAATGTTGGGATGTTCAAGCAGAGCCAATGCCTGACGTTCGGCCTCAAAACGCGCGAGGACCCGTTTGGAATCCATGCCGGGCTTGATGATCTTCAGGGCTACCCGCCGCCGGATTACCTGGTCCTGCTCGGCCAGGTAGACCATTCCCATCCCGCCTTCGCCCAGAACCCTCAGAAGCTTGTAGCAGCCAATGCGAGTTCCGGGCCGCTCCATCAGTCCACCGACGTGCCCGCGTACCGGAGGATTATCCTCAACTTCTGCATCATCGACGTCCATCCCGGAACGGACTAACTGTCTTAAGCGATCTGGCTCTGCTCCAAATATCGAGTCTTTCCGGCTCATCGAACTGCTCCTAAAGTCAATCTTTCTACCGATGCGAACCTACGTCGCCCTCAAAGGGGCTGACGCTTCAACTGCTCTACTACCATTAACTCTGCCGGCTCATTGAAAATGCTGCGCGCTTTTTGGGAAAAACTGTAATAATTCTTCCAGCTCATCGGACGCCTGGCCCTGGGAAAGGACCGTATTGCGGACGTGTTGCATCAGAGCAGCCCGAAAACGGCGTTTAACGGTAATAATCATGTTGGACGCTTTTTTCGCGTCTTCAATATCGTAAGACTCACACAGTTGATCGAGAGAGGGTGCTGATCGGTCGCCGAAAGTGGGCCATACAACGCGCTTATTGAAAAGAGCCCAGTGAATGTCCATCCCCTGCTGCACACAAGCATCCTTGACCTCCTCAAGAACACGCTCTAACAAAGATGACAGCCAGGCGTAGTGATAGGACTCCTCGGCCGTGGTTTGAGATACGCTTTCAGGCAGAGTGGGTTCCTCTTCAATATCGAGAGAAGCCAGTTTCTCCTCTATTGCCCGTTTTTGAGACATTTCTTTCAAGATTTGTTTGCTTGCATACTGCTTAAGGGCATGCAGGAGAAAAGAGCGAAAACGACCGCGGGACTGATCTGCTCGGCCGACAAGGTCGCGGTTCAGCACGACCTCGTGGAAAAAGCCCTGTGTCAGATCCTTGGCCTGCTCATTGCCGTGGCCTTTGCGGCGCAAATAACAGTATACGGGCTTCCAGTATTGTCTCAGCAAAAAGCCTATCAGGCCCTTGTCTTGATCTTCGCCGTCCTGGATGTTCTCTATGAGGGACCACTGGGTCGTGAGAAAGGCCTGTCTTGCTCCCCCCATGCCCGTCTGGTCACGGTATGCCATGTCCGGCACCTCCAATTGACAACGAAGAATAGACCCGCATCGGCGAGCACTCGCCGAACAGAAGCCATTCTACCACATTTCGAGTATCAGGAAACACCCTGAAATCGGCCTGTAGCACATAAAATGCACCGTGGGGATCACAATTTTACATTTTTTTCAGAAAGCGCGCAGCATTCTTGTTTTGCCCGCAGAGTAAAGGGTGAAAGCTTTTGATGACAGACCCCGGCCGGCAAAACGAGTCGTGAAAGCAAGAATTGTCAACATTTAATGAAAGGAAAGAGAAATGAGACGGTTAGATGATTACAGAATGAGATTGGTGTTAGTTGGATGTGTCGCCGCTGTTGTGCTTGGCGACGGGAGCGCGAAGGCAGATTTCACCTTCGGCGAGCCCACGAATCTGGGGGCAACAGTCAACAGCTCGGCTGACGAATCTGGTTCGAGCATCTCGGCCAACGGTCTGGAACTGTACTTTGGCTCCTACGACAGACTCGGAGGGTATGGCCATTACGACATATGGGTGGCGACGCGGGCAGCAACAGAGGACGAGTGGGGCGATCCGGTGAATCTTGGCCCAACCATCAACAGTTCGTCCCGCGAGGGTGGCCCTGACATCTCGGCCGACGGCCTGACACTCCACTTCAGTGTCTTGGATCGGGCCGGTGGGTATGGAGGCCAGGACCTCTGGGCGGCGAAACGGTCTACGACAAACGATCCCTGGGGAGACCCCGTGAATCTTGGCCCGACTATCAATAGTTCCCATAGTGACTCTTCCCCGAACATGTCAGGCGACGGACTGGAGCTGTACTTTCACTCTGAGCGGCCGGATGGATCAGGTGAGACGGACCTGTGGGTAGCGACACGAGCAACACCCGGGGACAACTGGGGCAGCCCGGTAAATCTCGGGCCAACTATCAACGGTCCCTCCAAGGAGAAAACGCCCGAGATATCGGAAGATGGCCTGGCGCTGTTCTTCCAATCTACCCAGCCCGGGGGGCAAGGCAGCACAGATCTATATGTGACGACGCGAGAAACGATAAGCGCCCCCTGGGTAGCCCCGGTGAATCTTGGGCCAACAGTGAACAGCCGAGTTTTTGACACCGTGCCGGCCCTGTCAGGGGATGGCTCTACTTTGTACTTCAACTCAGACCGCACCGGAGGATTTGGCTCTCGTGACATATATCAGGCTTCTATCCTTCCAATCGTCGACATCAACGGCGACGGAATTGTCGAGTCTGCCGACATGCACATCATGGTCGACCACTGGGGTGAAAACTACTCCCTATGTGACATTGGCCCGATGCCCTGGGGGGATGGCATTGTCGATTTCCAGGACCTGATCGTTCTCGCCGAGCACATGGGTGGTTACCGGCACCCGGTCGCCCGCTGGGCATTGGACGAAAAAGAGGGCAATGTGGCCTATGACAAAGCTGGCGAAAACAATGCCTTCGTCTATGGCGATGCTACCTGGGAGCCCGCCGAAGGCATGTTCGGCGGTGCGCTCCAGCTTGACGGCGTTGACGACTGGGTATTCACCGGCCCTGTCGAGAACTTGGGAGCAGGATCTTTCAGCATTCTCACCTGGATCAAAGGCGGCACCCCCAACCAAGTAGTAGTGTCTCAACCGTTGGCAGCCAATTGGCTCATGGTTGATGCCACAGGTAACTTGATGACAGATGTCAAATCCTTCGGTAGGAATGCCGGTCCCTTGCTTTCCCAGACAATCATAACCGACGGCAACTGGCACCAAATAGCTCTTGTGTGGGATGGCTCGCACAGAACACTCTATGTTGACGGCGTGCCGGTGGCTGAGGATACCCCGGCCGGGCTGGAGGTCTCAGACACGGGCTTCAATTTCGGCGCCGGCAAAGACTATCTGATGGCAACTTACTGGTTAGGTATGCTTGACGATGTCCGCATCTACGATGTGGCGCTGAGTGCAGAAGAAGTCGCGGCCCTGGCACGTTAGGCCACCTCGGGAAGAAACAAAACGCCCAATATAGTTGGAGGGTCGGCAGATTGCGGAGCTGCCGGCCCTTCTTCTTCAATATGAAAAACGAAAACTGAATTCTCTGTGGCAAAACCGTAACCGTGTTAAGCCGTGTGAATCGGCGTCAAGAGATTCGTCCGTCGTCTGTGGCTGAAACACTCTTTCATTCCAGTGCCGGCCAATCCTGCCCCCTTATCCCCCCTACCGTCAGATTCGCATCCGGAAACCCATCGCCCGCCGGGCGAATCTCTCTCGCATTGAGCAGGCTCACCTGCCCGTCGGCGAACAGAAAATTGCGAGAGCCTTCCCAGCACCACCATCCGGCGTCGTTGTCTATCGGCGAATGATTGCTAAGCCATTCGCCCATGAGAATCTTGCCCGAAGGCCTGGCGACATTCATGCTTCGCTGCGGTATGGAAGGCTGAGAATTCGCCCCGTATGTATCGGCCGGGCTGTTCATATCGGCTATCTGCTCGGCGCTGTGGTAGAAAGCCAGCGAGTAGGAATAACTCGTACCCTCATATTTGTCTTTCGCCTCCCGATCCTGCGGACAGAACAGAACCGAAGGATTATTCGGGTCGATATTGCCACCCAGATGAGGCTCGACAAAGCTCCGCCAGCCGCGACCCATCCACAGCCAATAACCCGCCGGCAGCGGATCCTGCGCACATGGATAGAGATGATCGTTCGAGTAAAGGTACAAATCGACCGCCAGGCTGATCTGCTTGAGGTTGTGCGCACAGACCACCCGCTTGGCGATGGCCCTCGCCTTGCTGAGCGTCGGCACAAGAACCGACAGCAGCAGCGCGATAATCGCGATGACAACGAGCAGCTCAATCAGCGTAAACGCTGCCTTCCCACCACGTCGGGGGCCAAAATATTTTGAATTTCTGATTTCGGTCATTCGATATTGTTTAGGATTTAGTGCTTAGAATTTGCCACAGAGGATAATGCCGCAGACATCGCTTGTCAACAAGCATCGGCCACAGCCATTACCGTCACGTGATATTTCAGATGGCGGAACTGGCTGTGCCGGAAAGTTATTGAAATTGAGATGAGATTTCGGCATTATAGGGCTTGAATTACACAGGAGTATCTAAGATTGGAAGACTTGGTTTCGTAGCCAAGCGTTTAATATAGAAAGTATTTGTTTAGGCAATGCAAAAATGAAAAACACTCAATCGAATCCACGGAGCGCTTACTTATTCCTCTTTGTATTTGCTGTTGGCGGTATAACCGCCTTCGGATCCGAATCTGAAAATATTAGACTCTCGGTCGAGCAGCTTACCTCCGGCACGAAACATCATTTTTTCGGCTATATCGGCCAATGCCAGACTATTCCCTGGAACGCCAGTGGCAGATATGTGCTGGGCCTTGAAATCGACAGAATAGATCGTTTGCCCACTCCCGAAGAGTTCGCTACAGTGATCCTTGTTGATACCCATCATGACAACAAGATTATTCGATTAGATAAATGCCACGCGTGGAATCCACAGCAAGGGACAATGTTCTATTGGAACCCATTGAAATCCAAGACACAGTTCTTCTTTAACGACCGAAATGTCAAGACGGGCAAAGTGTTTACCGTACTGTACGACATTGAAAAGAAAGAACGCATCCACGAATACAAATTCGATGACACACCTGTCGGTAACGGTGGCGTCGCCGCCGACGGTTCGGCCTTTCTTGCCATAAATTACGGTCGCTTAGCGCGACTGCGACTGGTGACTGGTTACCCAGAAGCACTGGATTGGTCCAAAGACAAAATAGCACCGGAAAACGACGGGATATTCATCGTGGATATCAAAACCGGCAAGAAGCGATTGCTGGTCTCTTACCGTCAACTCGAAAAGGAACTAAAGAAACGCAAGCCGGAATTGGATCACACAGGGTTGTTCATCAACCACACGCTTTGGAACCGAGATAGCGATCGCGTTTACTTCTTCGTACGGGGTGGATGGAGCAAAAAGATGCGCAATAAAGGCGACAAGGTTAACACGCCATGCTCGATCAATGCCGATGGCACAGGGCTAACCCTGCACGAGCAATTTATCGGCGGCCATCCCGAATGGGACGAGAACAATATCCTCATCGGCCGAGAAGGGGATAAGCAAGTTCTCTATGACATGGAAAAGAAAGAGATCGTTGGTCAAATAGGCACACCCGAAATGTTTCCCAAACCAGAGGGCGATATTTCGCTTTCTCCCAATGGTGACTGGTTTGTTAACGGCTACGGAAAAAATAATAAAAACTATTACGCCATATATCGGCGCAGCGACGGCGCCTTTGTCCGCAGTAAGGGGATTGATAAAGGCGCATACAGCGGCGATATCCGCATCGACGGCGCCCCGCGTTGGAACCGCACCAACGATGCAATCCTTATACCCGGTCTTGCTGAGAATCAAACCCGGCAGATGTTCGTGATACGCGTGATTACTGCCGGAGAATTCCCAAAGGGGAAGAATTGAGGGTGTGCGGTACACCTTCAATTCCTCGTTAATCAACTTCTGGCCTCGCGATGTCAATCACTTCTAAATGACGGTCGCCGCGAGGTAGTTCTACTGACACCTTGTCTCCTACCGAGTGTCCAACAATAGAACGTCCTACTGGCGAGTGAACTGAAATACTTCCTGTATCAAAATCAGCATCATCAGGACCGAGTAACTGATAGATCACCTTTTCTTTAGTATCTAAATCCAACAAAGACACAACAGTGCCAAACACAGCCCGATCGCATTCAACTTGTGTGCAATCAATGATGTCTGCCCGGTTCAGTTTTCCCTTCAATTCACCAATCTGCCCTACTATATGGCCTTGCCGCTGACGCCCGTAAATATACGCACCGTTTTCCTTTAAATCGCCTTCTTCACGCGCGGTAGCAACAGCTCGCTGAACTTCGGGCAGTTCCACTGTCTCAAGTCGTTCCAATTCCTTCATAAGTTTGTTGTAACCAGTTCTTGACATTGGCTCAAGTTCACGCATCAAGATATACCTCCACGTATCAAATAGTCTTTTTCTTAATTTTGTAGCAAATCAAATTCATCTCTGTGGTTGTGCTTGCCGGCAAATGGAGAAACGCCCATTCTCGTCCAATAATTATATCGTCGTTCATATCCCATAGGGCTAATGTTGCCTGATGAGGAATGACAGCGCATTGGATTATAGAAGATTTCAATGCATTTGAAAATATCCATCTTGGCTTTTTCACGATTTCTGTAAATGTAATCGGCCCATTCGATCTTTAGCATTGATGGTACGAAGTATCGCACCCGATTACTCGGCTTGTTTGATCATCGGTAAGTCTCTGGCAAGAATGATCCACACTCGTTCCATACATATCAAATCGAAATTCCGGGTATTATACTGGTGTTCTGTCTACTGTCTACTGTATTTGTGCCTCTCTGTCTGCTCCTCGCCAACGCTCAAATCTGCGTGATCGATGAAGCGATATTTCGAGGATTTCTGCTTGATTCGGGGGGGGTGGCGGGTCTATAATGATGAGGTACATCAGCCGGTTTGATGACTTCACTGTGAGGTTGGTTGGTGAGATGTTGTGGTCTACAGGACGCTATTTGGAGGCAAGAGACTATGATGATCAAGAGATTTCTGACGTGCTGCCCGCTGTTCTTGCCGTTGGTGCTCGGCATTTCATTTCTTCCGGCTGGGGGTTTTGCCCTCGCGGCGGACGGCGGCACTGCCGCATTGCTCGAACCGGAATTGCTCGAAGGCCCCTTTGCCGGGGCCGATGAGATTATTTTCACCGTCCGCTCGGTGGGCCATGACGGTCACTGGTATGCGAATTTCGGATACTGGAGTTCCAACGCCAATCAAATGATGTACGGCCGCAGCGGGAGTCGGCTTTGCGCCTTGAATCTGTGGACCGGGCAGCGCCGCGATATCCTGCACGACGAAGGCGGCACGATCCGCGATCCCCATGTGCATTATGACGGCGGCAAGATACTGTTCTCGTATCGCAAGGCCGGTTCGATATATTTCCATCTCTATGAGATCAACGCCGACGGCACGCACCTGCGCCAGTTGACCGACGGGGCCTTCGATGACCTGGAGCCGATCTACCTGCCCGACGGCGGGATCATGTTCTGTTCCTCGCGCTGCAAACGCTGGGTAAATTG
>Ga0255052_10002616_pt1 | contig 12874 bp, 13 predicted proteins | sample JV7_2_21_MG_FD_188632 | JGI IMG/M metagenome (GOLD analysis project Ga0255052, IMG submission 188632) | Seawater microbial communities from Jervis Inlet, British Columbia, Canada - JV7_2_21 | ecosystem: Environmental > Aquatic > Marine > Inlet | place: Canada: British Columbia | collected... | reverse complement strand
CTCCCATCGGTCCCAAATCACTGCTATCTCGGCTACAGTGAAATATCGTCTCTTCCGCTGCTTCATTTTCAACACCTCCATCTCTATAGTGAGAGTTTAGGTGTTGCATTGACCGATTGATGTCACACGGTAAAGCGGCCGCTAGCAAGATTCCGGTAAGGGCTGGTTTTTCTGAGTTTTATGGGACAGATCGGCATCTATGGGACAAACAGAAAGGGGTTACACTCGTAACCCCTTTAATTTGGCACGCCCGGACGGACTCGAACCGCCGACCACCTGGTTCGAAGCCAGGTACTCTATCCAACTGAGCTACGGGCGCGTTGTAGGGAATGATACCCTCTTGCGTAGTCCCATAGCACGATCGTCACGTAAGCAAGAAGGGGTAGCGCAGAGGTGGCGTGCAAGCAAACGCAGGCCAGCCCGGTATTCACCGGGCTGGCCGCCTAATTGAAGTAGTTTTTATTAGACAAATCGACTAGTTGTCAAACCGCATTTCAAAACCTGCGTACACGAAGCGTCCGATGCCACCGCCGAACTTGCTGTCATAGTTACCGATGCCGTGTTCTTCGTTATCGCCTGTGCGTGGCACGAATGGATCCTTGTTAAACATGTTTCTGACACCCGCGAACACGTTCATCGTTGCGCCGCTAGCCAAGGTCATATCGTAAGATGCCGACAGATCGTTCCGGACGTACGACCCATAAAAGATGAATTTCTCCACTTCCGGATTCGCTATGCAGTCAGGGTCCGCCGCTGCACACAATGCGTCGTTGTCAGCAACATCCTCCAAGTAACTATCAACGCGATCCTGGCGATCAATGATGGGACCCTTCCAAGTGGTACGCCAGCGAACACGCCAGTCATTGTACCGCCAGGCAAGAGACGCCGTAGCGACATCCTCGAAGACACCAAAATCAAGTTGGTTGTTAAAATCTTGAACGACCAGACCATCAACACCATCAAATTCCGATTCATGCTTACTGATGTGCGTGTAATGTGTTATTAGCGTTAGCTGGCTCGCTCCCCAGTCAAACGCATAGTCCAGGGCCACGTCATATCCAGTCGTGCTTTGTTCATTAAGATTGAATTGACGTTGCAAGACTTCGATGAGCTGACCCTCACCATCACGAGTAATATCGTCACAGAATGGATTGGGCTCACCGAAGGTCACTGATGTGGCATAACATTGCTTCAAGATTTCGCTATTCTCAACTTCTATGATTGCATCCTCAATCGTGATGTCATAGAAATCCACGGCGAGGCGGAAACCCTCGAGGAAAGCAGGCGCGATACTGAAACCGACCGTAATAGTATCGGCCGTTTCTTCGAACAATTCTGTATTGCCCGAACTCGGCGAATAGCCGTTGTTGTCATCGTCAAAGACAAAGTTTGGATCAGCCGCGATTAAGGCAGCAATATCCGGGTCCAAACGACAGTTATCGTGACCAGTTTCTGTCGACGTGGCCGAAACATCGGCACAAATATCACTGAAGGAATCAAAGTCACCACGCCGTGGAGACAGTAACTCGGTAATGTCCGGTGCACGCTGTGCGCGAGCAAAGTTCGCACGAAGAATATAGCCTTCCACCGGTTCCCAGGTCAGGCCTGTCGTGTGGCTGAATACGGTGCCGATATTTTTCGGACTATAGTCAGCAACACGTAATGAAATATCTGCGGTCAGACTCTCGGCCAACGGGAATGACGCCTCGGCAAATGCTTCCGTGACGTCAATGTCGCCCTTGATTTGTGGAACCAGGTTAAAGGTGATGCCACCGAAGCGGGGCCCGTCACTGACTCTCAGATTCATGTCGTCGCTATTATATTCAACACCAAATACTGCAGCGACAGGGCCAGCCGGCATATCAAACAATTCACCAGAGATGAAAGCCAGCAGATTGATCTGTTCGATGGTCGGATTGATGATCGGATTAACTCGAATCCAGTCGGCCATCGCAGGGGTAATTGATCCGATACCGAAGAGATCCAGTGGCACACAACCGGCCGCTCGGGCATCGGCATCGTTACACTGAATCGTAACGCCATCAGCGGCGAAACCAGCGTCAAGCGCCTGACTTACTTTGCGCACATCGAGTTCGTTGGACCTGACCTGAAACTGCTCGAAATTGCCATAGCCAACAGAGACATCCCAGTCCCACTCATCGTTGAACAGACTGCCTTGCAAACCTGCCCATGTACGCCAGGTCGTACGCTCATTATCGGTGGTGATGTTGCCGACTTCAAAAAACCGCCGGTCCCAATCACCATTCCAGTTCGCGGGAAAATCCGGATCAAGGGCAATCGCAGACCGAAGAAGAAACGGATTGTCGACCGCGATGTGACCGGGTCGTACTTCACCGGGCTCACCCGTAACTCGATCAATGGTCGCAACGTCACTGGCTTCACTATCGTCTTCCGGAGATTTGAAATTGAACGAATCGTTCTTGCTGTATTGCACCTGGAAATAAGCGTTTATTGTGTCTGACAGCTCGTAATCGACCTTGAGTGCCAGGGCGGTCTGTTCATTTGGAATCTTGACCACATCCCATTGCCTGCTGAAGAGACCGTCGCGCTCTTCCGACCAGCCTGTCTGCAGGCCATCTTCGTTGTACCACCATTTACCAGGCCCTTCTGAGAACACGCCGCCGGCCGTGCCGTCACTGCGATCACGCCAGTCAGACGGACTGATGTCGCGCATGCACTGATCACCGGTTTCGGTTTGCATTTCATTGCACATCTCCGACGCATTCCAGTCGAAATCGGCTTCAAGTTGTGCACGATCACGGTCTTTGTTATCAATGCCGTACTGCTTATCGTACGATCCGGCAGCGAAAAAGTAACCTCGTCCGTCACCAAATGTGGTGCCGAAATCTGCATTAATGGTGAATTCTTCACCACCGCCCTCCGTGGTGTAAGCGCCACGGGTATCAAAACCAAAACCTACCTTGTCTTTCTCAGTGATGATGTTCACCACACCGGCAACCGCATCTGAGCCATAGGCTGCGGAAGAACCGCCCGTAACGACTTCGACGCGATCAACCATTCCAGTGGGAATGGTGTTTAGGCTGACAAATCTGCCACCGTAGGCATTTTGGACAACGCGTCGACCATCAATCAAAACCAGGGTTCTGTTGCTTCCCAGTCGCCGCAAGTTCATGGACGTCACACCGGTATTGCCAATCTGGGATTGCGAATTGGTATGGCTGGTTGATTCATAAAGTGACGGTATTTCGTCGATCAGAATCTCCGCCAATGAGCCCAGGCCGGCATCGGTGATAGCCTCCTGACCCACACTAATTAGCGGCGTAGAAACATTGAAACTATCGCGAGGGATACGTGAACCCGTCACAACAACTTCATCTATCGAGTCTGCCGCATCTTCCGCATCCGCCGATTCCTGCGCACTCGCACCGACTGCAACGAATAGCGATGCGAAAAACGTGCCTAATATTTTCCTGAGCGGTACTCTTTCGTCGGCCATCTCCCCCTCCTCCTCATAATTTCCTCTCCCGTTACGCCAGTGATTGTGGGATGGGCTGAGTCACTCAGTCCGGGCTTTCCGAATCCCGACAATCTTGGGTCCTTCGGGGAGTCATCCATGGCTTCTCAAACGAAGCAAGGACCCGTGCCTTTCCGTCCCCGCCTTTCGGCGGGTATGGATTGTTCCTTGTCCTTAGGGAGGACCCGATTACCGCTGAGATTATTTCACTCAGCCGATATACCCATTGGCTATATCGATAAGGCATGCCCGCTTCGGGTTATTAGCGGTCGTTCAGTAGCCTGTCACGCGAATGGCCGCTATCGAGGGTTCAGACCTCCTAAAAAGCGATACAGTGCGAAGCCAGGTACTCTATCCAACTGAGCTACGGGCGCGTTGTAGGGAATGATACCCTCTTGCGTAGTCCCATAGCACGATCGACACGTAAGCAAGAAGGGGTAGGAATGAAATCCAATCACTCAATCACGGCCAGCAGTTTACTTGCGCTCTTGAGCATGATGCTCTTCGTATCTGCCCCGGCAACGGCAGAGGTGGCGTGCGAACCAGGCCCGGTCGTACTCCAGGTTCTGGGTTCGGGCGGGCCACGGGGCATGGGGCGTGCCTCGGCCGGGTATCTCGTGCGCATCGATGGTGTCGGCCGCGTCATGGTGGATGCCGGCGGCGGCACGTTCGCGCGATTCCACGAGGCAGGCGCCAGCGTTGCTGATCTGGAGGTGCTCGCACTAAGCCACTTTCATGCGGATCACTCCTCCGAGGTCCCGGCGCTGTTGTGGCTGAAACCCACCGACATGCTCGTCTCAGGCCCCTCGGGCAGTGACAGTTATCCCTCGGCGAGTGAATACGCGGCCGATATGTTTGGGCCCGAGGGCGTGTACCGGGCTGTGACCGATGGCAAAGGGCTCAACGCAGTGACGGTCGATGTGAGTCAAACGGAACCGACCGAAGTGTTTGCGAATGAGTCGCCACGTGTGAACGCGATTGGCGTTCCGCATGGACCCGTGCCCGCGCTGGGCTACCGGGTTGACATTGGTGATGTCAGCATCGCCTTTAGCAGCGATCAGAACGGCTCCGACCCGGACTTTGCCGAGTTTGCCTCGGGCGTTGATGTGCTGGTCGTGCACGTCGCCGTGCCCGAGTCGATGAGCGGTTTTGCCAATACCCTGCACGCCAAACCCAGTGTGTGGGGACAGATGGCGACCGACGCCGATGTGGGACTGCTCGTACTCAGCCATCTGTCGAACGTTGCGCCGCGCAATGCAGACGGTGAACTGGCCGGCTTCGACGAAAAACTCGCCAACCTGCGCTCGACTTACAAGGGACCGCTGCGCATCGCGGAAGACCTGATGTGCATTCCGCTCGGGAGTTAGCTCGGCAAGGACTGACTCTACCGCATTTGCTATAATCGGCACTGGGACCTTCGATATTCTCCCTCCCCCTCGAGGAGGTTCCAATGCAACACCACTACTCGATCGCCCGCCAGGAAACCGGCGAGAATTTTATTCGAATCGATATAGATCTCGACGACGACGGCGGTCTGACAATGTCGGATTACTGCTGCGGGCCAGCAGCCGAACAGTGCTTTGGCTTTGACGATATTGAAAGTGTCGTCACGCTCTCGCCTGACTCGGTTTTGGCTTTGTATGAGGCATTGACGGGTCTCGAGTCAGAAGACCCTGCAACAGACCTCGCCTTACTGGTTCAAGCGAACAAACGTGATGATACGTCGGCTCAGACATGGCTTCGCAGCGAATGCGATCAACTTGGAATTCGATTCGAGTGGCATCACTGACCGTCGGGCGAAAAGCCTGTGAATGAACCCCAATGGCTGGAACTTGCCAGATTTGTGCTGGCTGGCTCAGCAGTAACAACGCGTTTTGCGACGGGACATGCTATGTGCTCAGACGCGCCTGTCCTGCGCCGTGCGGCCGGTTTTGCCGCCTGGAAGCACAAAGGGCAGATGCGTAAAGGCGAGCGAGGGATTCCTTATATACATCACCCAATCGAAGTAACTGCAATTCTTGCCGAGATTGGAGGTGTGCAGGATATTGACGTTCTACAGGCCGGACTACTTCACGACACAATTGAAGACACAGAGACCAATTGCGGTGAACTCGAAACGCACTTCGGCTCCCGTGTCTGTGCCATCGTACTTGAGGTGTCCGATGACAAATCGTTGGACAAGCCTGTTCGTAAAGCCAGGCAGGTCGAGCACGCCCCACAGCTGTCCAATGATGCTCAGTCCTTGAAGCTGGCCGACAAAATCTCAAATGTTTTCGACGTTGCGTTCAGCAAACCCGTGGACTGGGCTCCGGAACGACAACTCGAGTACTTTGACTGGGCATCTCGGGTTGTCGCCGGCCTGCGAGGTTGTAACTCGGCGCTTGAGGCAGAGTTTGACAGGCAGTTGGCTGAGTCGCGGAGCGTAGTCGGCGCGGCTTACTGCGACTAGAATAAAGCCGACACGGCCATGGCCGTCTTGTTGGACCGCCTCTCGAGGCGCGACTGGTTCGCGCTCCAAGGAGCGCTCCAACACGTGCACCATGACTTGATGACCGGTTCGCGCTCCAAGGCGCGCTCCAACACGTGCACATCAGAGCACATCAAGAAACTCTCGAGCGATCTCTCCGACCGGGTACAAATGATGGTTGTTATGGCCCGCGCCTTTTAGCGTAATAAATTTCTTGGGGTCTCGGGCTTTTTCAAACAGTTGTTGCCCAATCCTGATCGGTATCACCCGATCTCGGTCTCCGTGCATCACGAGCAACGGCATGTCGATACGATCAACATAGTCGATCGATTGGAAGGTGTCTTTTAATAGGAGGCTGACCAGCAGCAATGGATAGTGCTCACGTGCAACCTCGATTGCCGAGGACATTGGAGATTCCAGAATCAGACTTCGTGCCTCGACGCTTGCGGCAAGTTGCACCGCAACGCCGCTGCCAAGTGACTCGCCGTAGAGCACAATGTCGCCAGAGGCAACTCCGGAATTCTGCAGGTACACGTACGACAGCAAAGCCCCTTCCATAAAAGAAGCTTCAGAAGGCGCACCATCATTCCCGCCGTAGCCGGGATAACCCAATACGAAGACCCCATATCCGTCGCTCATTAGATCGCGAATTCTTTGAGCGCGGTGACTCACAGCACCGCCATTGCCATGAAAAAACAAAACCGTAGGCTGGCCGATTGTTGCTCGACCATACCAACAGGTCAGTTTTACATTTGAGTCCGTCTGCAGAGTGACTTCTTCAACATTGGTCAAACCGACGCCTTTTGGAGTAACTCGCTGCAACGATGGGAAATACATGAGCTGACGCTGAATCGTGTACGCATACAGATTGATAGAGAAGTAGATTACTAGCAGCGAAAGCAGTGTGATCCTGGCCGTTCTCAAGTTTTGTCATCCTTACTTATGCGCTGCCACTTTTTCAACAACGCCGAAATAGATTCCTGCGTAAGGTCCGCGAATTCTCCCGCATCGAAAAACGAACCTCTGCAGGAGGTGCATTCTTCGTACTGGATGTGCGCTTGCTTTGGATCGACCCTGTGCAGCATGCCGCCATCGCATCGCGGGCAACGGTAGCGGTTGATTTCGTTCGTTTGCCGGCCGGTTAACGGATCGCCGATATCGATTGCTGCTGCCGCGTTCTTATGACGCAGCCAGTCGCTTTCTCCGACATCAAACCAAATCCCCTGGCAGGATTTGCAACGATCGATTTCGATGCCCTCGTACTCGATGGCTTCCATGTCGTTTTGGCATTTAGGACAAATCATCGCATCTAAATCCGCAGGCGCAGCAAGGCATGGGTTGCAGTGTAACCGGCTGTTGATTCGATACAACACCGGCAGGCGATATCGCGAATGACCATACATCCCATAATTGCCTTTGCATTAATGAGGCAAGCGATAACTCTTAACCGCTCTAACGGCCACCCTAAGTCAGCCATTGCAGCTATTTGAAGAGCTTCAGCGTCGGAAGTCGATCGCTCCGCATCAGTTACTCACCTGACAGCGCGCAAACTGGATCGGGCAATCATGCTTACGCTGGTGATCGCGCTGGCTTACTTCGCCGTCGACAAGTTCTTTATGGTCGAGCCCGGCACTCAAGCCAACACTGAACAGGCCGCCGTTGAGCGGAAGATCAGTGTAGCCCAACGGCAGCTTTGGGGTGGAAAGCAGACCTTAGATACTAATTGCAGAACGGCCCCGTCTTCGAGAGGCTCGCTTGCCTAGTCCGGTTCTGTTGGCTCGAGGACAACGACCGGAATCTCGCGATCGGTTGCCGCCTGGTAGTTGTTATATTCCGGATACAACTTCGCCATTACATTCCAGAGCTTCGATCGTTCATCGCCCTCGGTCATTCGCGCAACGACGTGATGATGTTCTGAACCAACGCGTATTTCACACTGAGGATTCGTCAAGAGATTGAGATACCAAGCGGGATGACTAGGTGCACCTCCTTTTGATGCGACGATGATGTATCCCGCGTTCGTCTTCTGATAGAGCAAGGGCAAATGGCGCGGCTCCCCTGACTTTCGACCGAGCGCCGTGAGCAACAAGGTTGGCAGAATACCGGGCCCGCCTACCGGTGTGGAATCCCACATGTGTGCCTTTTCGGGGTCCTCAAAATAGAGCCTAACGTGCTCAGCAATCCATTCTTTCGGATCTAACGTTGTGCTTTTTTCAGCCATCAGAGTCACCTTCGCTAATGTGCTTGCAATCGTCCTCCGTGAGGACAACGGAGCCCGGATTCTACCGCGTCGTTTATATCGGCTGCATGTGCGCTTTGGGTCAGTAGCAGTCACTCAGGATATTAGCACCTGGGCGGCTGCTTACGGCCGAGGCTGTGTGAAAACTCCACAATCGTCTTTGCGAGGAGGCCGCGCCGACGAAGCAATCTCTTAAAAACAGCCACTTACAGATTGCTTCGCTACGCTCGCAATGACAGTTGGAGAGATGGATCATCGGCATTGTAATAGAACAACCCCATCAGCCAATGACTATTGTCCGCCAGGCTACCGGTGAGGCGCTCTTCGACCGATCCGGTTTCTCTGAACGCCCCTCCCTGACCGTACCTCTTCATAAGCCAGATCACGCCTATTGCCGAAGCTACAACGACAACGCCTGCGCCCACTCCCCCGCTGACGATCGCACCAATCGAGTCAATTTCTGACAACCCGATTCGAACAATCTGCACCGAAAGCAGCGTCAAGAACGCGCAAAATAGTAGAGCGAACACGCTGACCAGCTTTGTCCAAGCGACGCGAAACGCATCCTGTGCTTTTTTGGAATAACCTCCTGCCCCTCCTCGAATGGAGCGTTTCGCCCCGACAGTTAATACCGCAATTAACGCCCAGAACGGGCTAAACACCAGGTTGAATAAAGGGATGATAATGAATGTAATGATCGATTTTTCATGCATGACATCCGAGTCAGAAATGGTCGGAACCATGCTGGGCATCTCAAAATACGCTACGACAGCATAGGCAACGGCGACGAGCCCGGTAACAATGCAAATGGCGAGGGCCAACTTCGCGAAGCCTGCTCCCTTTGTACTTCGAATCTCTAAAGACGCGACGGCTATCTCTGCTTGCCCCTCTGCTGTTGGAGTAACCAGATTCCGTGCCTTTGAGTGCACTTGCAGATAAAGTATGAGCGCCACAAGCAAAAGTACAGCAGTACCTGTGAAGTTCCCTGCGACAGGGGCGCCCGCCACACTGATACCGAGACCGATGACCAGAGACAGCAGCATCGCGAGCAAACAGCTGCGCCTCCAACTCTGCTGGAGTTGCTGTCCTGCTGGTCCCTTAACAACATCTTCTCCGACGTAAACTCCAAATAGCAGGCCCTTGCGTGTGATGTGTGGAATGACCAGGAGAACGGCCCCAACTATCAATACCCTGACCATGAGGAAAAGGTTGACTACAGTTGCTTCATTCATTGGTGCCTCCCTCGGATGTACCTATCACAGCCAGAAGTTCTCTTTGTGTCAGTCGCCGCAACTCATCCGGCTCCATGCCGGCTTGTCTCAGTCGGGCCAATGCTGTGCGTAGCTCGTGCAGCCCTGAGGCCCGCTCGGTGGGCCCAATGGCCTTGGCAGGTGCCACCACGGAAACGCCCGCCCGCTCCCGAATGACTAAGAACCCTTCTTCCTTCAGCAAGCGATATGCACGGGCAACCGTGTTCAGGTTCACTCCGAGTTCGGTGGCCAGCTGACGCACGGGTGGCAACGTTGTTCCGGGAGCAAGGGCACCAGATCCAACCAATTGTCGAATCTGACTTGCCACTTGTTCGTAAACGGAATCCTTGAGACTTCGATTTATTGTCACGGTTAGCATGTTGATACTGTATACCGTCTTGTATACAGAATCAAGCAAACTTACCTCAACGAATGCAAGAAGGTGATGACATGCCACAAGAAAAACGACCATGGTGCGACTCAGCGTGGAGCTGGTGGGCAAGTGCAGCCGTGGCATTGGTCATGGTCGCTGAGTACACAAGATTAGTCCTGACCGCCGATGGACATCTAAAGGTGTCCATCAGACCGGGGCTGGTCCTTAAAGCGGACATTCAGATCTCTAAAATTCGACTGAAATTAGGGGCTGCTTTTGGCCAGGAGCAACCCTTCAACGACTCGTACAGGTCGAATTTAGGTCACCATATAGACGGTATCGTGTTCCCTGGCGTACTCGATCACCATAAGTCCGATTTGGTCGCCCGACTTAGCGACTTCCACCGCCTCATTATCGATCTCCATCGATTCGACTTTTTGCTCGAAGTCTGAGGTGTTGCCTTTGACGTGAATAGTGTCGCCTTTATGTAGGTCGCCATTGGTGATCGCCACACCTGCCACATGTAAGTGATTGTAGTAGTGCGTTACCGTGCCGATTTTGCTCTCGTTCATATCACTCTCCCGACGCGTGCCATAAGCTGTGCCGTATTCACAGTATATACCTTGGACCGAAAATAGACGTTCTCCTTCTGTTTTATCGCAACCACGACAAGCACCCTCATGACTATATTCGCGAATCGGTTTTTTGCCTCCTCTGGATGGGGCCCATTTTGGGGTAGAGCTGGGAACGTCTGATTTTCTCAATAGCGGACATTCAGAATGCCGAAAATTGAGTGAAATCAGGGGCCGCTTTCGGCCAGGAGCTGACATTCACGGGCTGTTGGCTTGAAACTATACTTGGCGGGTCCGCCTTAGACCGCACCGGCGGCATTCAACTGTCTCAATACCTCCCCCGCCAAAGCTGAATGTCTCGGTGATGACCTGGAAATCGTGGAATCCCAGCCAACATAGAATGCTGCCGAACAGCTGATTTGCCATATTCCTTCCCTCCGGTCTGCGTGGTATTCCTCTGTATTCTGAGTGATTCTCTTCCTTCTTCCAAGGTGGTGCCGGGAGCAGATTCCAATGACCGGTAACGGTCTATTCTGTTGAAAAACTCTGTTTCAGATCTAACTGAGACCGAACGTAACAGCCCCGTCGGCTGCCACGGCCCACGCACGGATGTTTGCATAGTAGTGGCGGATTTCCTTGTTTGCCTCGCGAGCCGCACGTGCTTCTTCCAGACTAATTTGCACATCGCCTGTTTCGTCCGTCGCACGACTCATCAAGAGTGCTTCACTTCCGTCCCAGTTCCAGCGATAGCGAAAACGTGTCTGACAATACGGCAGTACTGGCTGTTGTAGCGCGGCAGGTTCCCAAGTGTGGCCACCGTTCGTGCTGATATCCACTCTGGCGATCTTTCCTCGCCCCGACCAGGCGAGACCCGAAATGACTAATTCGCCAGGCTGAGAGAGTACATTTGGATAGGCTGGGTAGAGGATGATCGACTTGGCTCCGAAGCGCGCGCTGAACGATCTGGCCACGCCCTCGGGAAGCGCACCGCTGTTGAACTCGATGCGGCTAAGCCACTTGACGTTTGGTGGACCTGGGTGACCTGCCAACAGTAGTCGTGCCGGGTAACCCTGCTCAGGTCGCAACGCCTCGCCGTTCTGGCCCCAGGCGATGAGACTGTCGTTCCAGCGTTCATCCATAGGAACAGACTCGGCCCAGTCACCGTCATGACCTTCCGCACGAAACCATGTTACTTCGGCTTTCGGTCTGACGGCTTCCAGAAGAGACGAGAAAAATATACCGGTCCAGACACTGGTGCTGACCATCCCGTCAATCTCAGCCGGGGTAAGTTCCGGCAACATTCCTGCAAACGCTCGAATACCGTTGCTACTACATTCCAGATAGCGAACCCTCGTTTGTTCCGGGAATTGTTTCAGGTCTTTCAGTGTCAACGTCATCGGTCGTTCTACGAAACCGTCGATGCGTAACGTGTATTTGTCGGGATCTATATTGGGTATGCCGCTGTTATGGCTTTCGTAGTGCAAGTCTGACGGCGTAATAAAACCGTTGAGGTCTTGCAGCGGTGTCTTGGAAACCGACCCGGGGAGGAGATTTCCGACGAGCCTGCGCGGCGTTTCGAAGGGCGAGCGCTGACCGAGTTCGCTGACAATCCGTCGCTCGTCGGTGGAGATCTCGACAGGCAAGCCCGACTCTTCGACCCCTTCCGCCGACCTCTTCGCCATTACTGTACCCAGACCGGCGACCGCCGTCGTGAGTATCGTGCGGCGGGTAACTCCGGCGCCGCTTTTTACCTTGCCAGAAACTTCTTTTTTCGTGTCCTGACTCATGGGAGACTTTCTCAATATGGCGTCGAAAAAATGCGAATAGTGGACATTCCTCTATTTCGTACGACCGGCCGGAATGGGTCACTAGTGGCCCTCCAGTACTCTATCACCTCAAGGTCTGCTTCCCCGTGCAAAGCAGCCATTCGGCAAACTGTTTTCGTGAGTCCCTGGCTAAATGTCTGCTTTGCTCAACAGCGGACGTTCAGATCGCTCGATATCGAGTAAATCGAAGGGCAGCTTACGACCGATGCTGTGTGAAAACTCTCCAACTGTCATTGCGAGCGTAGCGAAGCAATCTGTAAGTGGCTGTTTTTAAGAGATTGCTTCGTCGGCTTCGCCTCCTCGCAAAGACGTTTTTAGGGTTTTCACACAGCCTCGGCCAGGAGCGGTCATCACTTTCTAGGCGATATCCCTCATTGACACGATTCTGCCGTCGGCCCATAAAACCAAGTCACAATCGACAAAAGCAAACCTGGTCAAAGCTAGGGAAGGTTTAGTGATGCACCCAATTCCGCGCAGAGACTTCCTGACCATCTGCCTGGCTGGCGCTGCAGCCATCTCTACCCTCCGGATCGACGCCGCCGGTGCACAGTCCGCCCCGCTGGAGAGGAAGGGGCCAGCAAAGAAAGTGATCGTAGTCGGAGCCGGACTGGCCGGACTTGCGGCGGCCTATGAACTGACGGCGGCGGGCCA
>Ga0255052_10002615_pt1 | contig 12879 bp, 12 predicted proteins | sample JV7_2_21_MG_FD_188632 | JGI IMG/M metagenome (GOLD analysis project Ga0255052, IMG submission 188632) | Seawater microbial communities from Jervis Inlet, British Columbia, Canada - JV7_2_21 | ecosystem: Environmental > Aquatic > Marine > Inlet | place: Canada: British Columbia | collected... | reverse complement strand
AGAACGGTATCACGAAGGCTATTCAGACAGCAGCTCTGGCAGTGGCCGAAGGCGGCTACGACGAGCATTTCCCGATCGACGTATTTCAAACCGGCTCCGGTACCAGCTCGAACATGAATGCGAACGAGGTCATCTCACATATTGCTAGCTCGGACATGGGTTCTGAGGTGCATCCGAATGATCACGTCAACATGAGCCAGAGTAGTAACGACGTGATTCCGACCTGTGTTCATGTCAGCGCCGCGTTAGCGATTCAGGATCATCTCTTGCCCGCGCTGCAGCATTTGTCGGCTACGTTGGAAAAAAAGGCCGACGAGGTTCGCGATATCGTCAAAACCGGCCGCACGCATCTGATGGATGCAATGCCGATTACACTCGGTCAGGAGCTCGACGGTTGGCGTACTCAGATTGACCATGGTGTCGCGCGACTTATGGACACGATGGTGCGCCTTACGGAACTCGCCCAGGGCGGCACCGCGGTTGGAACGGGCATCAACGCGCACCCGAAATTCGGCGACAAGCTCGCCGTATTGTTGAGCGGGCAGACTGGCGTGTCATTCACCTCCGCTGACTCCAAATTTGAAGCCCTGAGCAGTCAGGATGCGGCGGTTGAAACGTCTGGGCAATTACGTGTTCTGGCGGTCAGCCTGACGAAAATTGCCAATGATTTGCGCTGGATGAATTCCGGACCGCTGGCGGGTATAGGCGAGATCGCCCTGCCTGCGCTACAGCCGGGTTCGAGCATCATGCCAGGCAAAGTAAATCCAGTGATTCCGGAGGCGGTTGCGATGGTGGCCGCGCAGGTCATCGGTAACGATGTGACGATCACGATCGGTGGCCAGGCGGGCAACTTCCAGCTCAATGTGATGCTGCCGGTGGTCTCTTACAACCTGCTGCAGAGCATAGAGTTGCTCGCCAATGCCAGCACGGTCCTTGCTGATAAGGCAATCGCCGGTTTTACAGTCAATGTAGACAACATCAACAAAGCGCTCGATCGGAATCCTATTCTGGTGACGGCACTCAATCTCGTCATTGGTTATGAGCAGGGCGCCGCGATTGCCAAGAAAGCCTATGCCGAAGGTCGCGCAGTAAAAGACGTGGCCAAAGAAATGACGGATCTTACCGATGAAGAGCTTGATCGCTTGCTCGATCCGGCAGCGCTGACCGAGGGCGGCATAAAAAACTAGCTTGCCGATTGCGCAGCTATTGTCATGACCGTCTCAGCCAACATCACCGTCGACTATTTGCGCGAGCAACTGGCGGCGACTCAAAAGCCATCGAATCCGCCGGATGTTGTCACGCCACGCGGTGCCTATAGTTGGCCTGAGGGCATGCTCGATAAGATCGCGGCGACGCTCAAGCCTGCGGGCGTGCTCATTCCCATAAGGGTGTATGAAGACAGCTTGTCCGTGCTACTGACGCAGCGCTCCGCCGACCTGAAACACCACGCGGGTCAGGTGAGTTTTCCGGGTGGCCGTATGGAGACAGCGGATTCGGATATCTTGATGACAGCCTTGCGTGAAACACGCGAGGAAATCGGCATCGCCGAGGAATATGTGTCGATAATCGGTTACCTCGAGACCATGCCAACGGTAACGGGGTATGCAGTCAGCCCGGTCGTAGGGCTGGTCGATGGCAATGTCGAAATGACGATCGACCGAACCGAAGTCGAGTACGCTTTTGAGGTGCCGCTCGAGTTCCTGCTCGACGCGGGCAATCACCGCATAGTGCCGCGCGAGTGGCAGGGGCTCTCTTTCTCAATGGTCGAATTTCATTATGAAGATCAGCGGATCTGGGGTGCTACCGCGCAGATGTTATTGAGATTCATAAATATTGTTAAAAATAAATAAGTTATGAGCAGTATCAATAAATTACTCGAAGTCATGCAAGGCCTGCGAGACCCGCAGAACGGCTGCCCCTGGGATCAGCAACAGGACTTTGCCAGCATTGCTCCTTATACGGTCGAGGAGGCCTATGAGGTGGCCGATGCTATCGCGCGGGAAGACTTCGCGAGCCTCAAAGATGAGTTGGGTGATTTGCTGTTTCAGGTGGTTTTCCATGCCCGCATGGCCGAAGAGGCCGGTTTTTTCGATTTTGACGACGTTGCGGGTGCCATTTCCGACAAGATGCTACGCCGTCACCCGCACGTATTTGGGACCAGTGAGGAACGAGCCGCCGGGCCGGTTGCGGGCAGTTGGGAACAGATTAAGGCCGTGGAAAGGTCCGAGCAGGCCGATAGCAGCGCGCTGGCGGGCGTGGCGAAAGCCCTGCCGGCCCTGAAAAGAGCGCAAAAGCTCGGCAAACGAGCAGGACGGGTTGGTTTCGATTGGCCTGATCGCAAGGGCGTGCGGGCGAAAATAACGGAAGAACTGAACGAACTCGAGGTCGCCGTAGGTACGCGGAATGAGGCCGATATCGAGGAAGAGTTTGGCGACCTGCTATTTGCCGTGGTTAACCTCGCACGCCATCTCGACGTCGATCCTGAAAAAGCACTTACCGCGGCGAACTACAAATTCGAGCGCCGGTTTCGAGACATGGAAGATGCTGTTAGCGGCGCCGGAAAATCCCTGCAAGAGCATTCGCTCGAATCACTCGATAAAGAGTGGCGCGCCGCCAAGAAGCGGGTTGGCTAGTCGCGGCTTCAGCCGCTCCAACGATTATTGATCGGATCCGTTGGGGCGCTGCAACGATTATTGATCGGATCCGTTGGGGCGCTGCAACGATTATTGATCGGATCCGTTGGAGCGCTCCCTGGAGCGCGACTTTGTATTCGCGAAATCGCGCTTTGTTGTCACAAGGGCTCAGTCGCGCCTCAAGAGGCGCTCCAACGATTATTGATCGGATCCGTTGGGGCGCTGCAACGATATTGTTCAGGCACTGTTCAGTGCGTGCGCTCTAACCTTGTTCCCAGGCTGGCAAGAGGCCGGTCGAAAGCTCGGGAAGGAACAGGACTATGAACAGCAAACGGATGACAGCAAGACTGGTAACGACAATGGCATTACTTGCCATTGCAGTCGGCGCAAACGCCAAAGACAGTCCGAAATATCACTACGCCAAGGTAATCAGCGCACAGCCGGTTTTCCGCTACGTTAATGTCAGGACGCCGGTGCGTGAGTGCTGGCAGGACACCGAATATTACACGGTCTACGACCATCGACGCGGCAGTAGTGCCAGCATGCTCGCCGGAGCAATCATCGGCGGTGTTGTTGGGCACCAGTTTGGCAGCGGCCACGGGAAAGACGCTGCAACGATTGCCGGCAGCATGATTGGCGCAGCAATCGGACACGGCCCAGTGCATCGGACACAGTATTCGCGCCCGGTAGAGCGCTGCGAGACACGTTATCGCAGCCAGCAGGAGCGTCGCATCGACGGCTATGACGTTGTGTACAGCTACCACGGGCAAAAATACGCCACGCGGATGCCGTACGACCCGGGCAAGAAAATCAAAGTTCGCGTGGATATCAGGCCGACGAGATGAGACCGGCTGCATTGCAATCGGTGGGTCGACGTACCACACTTGCTGGCAACGTTAACCGCTGCTTGTGAAGTTCGGAGACGGTATGAAGCTTGAGCAAATTACAGCGATTGTCTTTTGTTGCGGTGTGCTGGTGCTCGCTCCGATGAGCGCCAGTGCATTTGACCTTGAGCAATCTCTGCGTGAATTACAGGAACAGTACGATGCGGGTGCCAATCCCGAGCATCGTGTTATGCAAAGCGGTGGAAAAAGTCTGTCAGAGGCCGTCGAGCAGGTACGTCGCCAAACGAATGGCCGCATTCTGAGTGCCGAGACAAAAGTGAGCGGCGCTCGCGAGGTTCACCATATCAAGGTGTTGACCAAGGACGGCAAAGTTAAAACGCATAAGATTCAAGGCCGCAAACGCGGAGGCTGATCGCCATGCGCCTGCTCGTAATAGAAGATGACGCAACACTGCGTGAGTCGCTGGCGGCGAAGCTCAGCGAGAGTGGTTTTGCCGTTGAGCAGGCGGCCGACGGCAGAGAGGGTCTCTATTTTGCGCTCGAATATCCAATAGATCTGGCCATCGTCGACCTGGGACTGCCTGAGATGTCCGGGCTGGACATCATCCGCGAGGCACGTGAGCAGGGCAAAACATACCCGATACTCATTCTGACGGCACGGGATCGCTGGGAAGACAAGGTTGATGGACTCGATGCCGGAGCAGACGACTACGTCGTCAAGCCTTTCCACGTAGAAGAAGTCACTGCCCGCGTCAACGCACTATTGCGACGCAGTGGCGGCTGGGCATCATCGATAATGGCTGCCGGGCCGGTGACACTCGACATGTCCCGCCAGGAACTAACGGTCAACGAAGTTGCGGTCGAACTTACCGGTTTTGAATACAAGATTATTGAATACCTGATGGTTCGGGCTGGCCAGGTCATTTCGAAAACCGAACTCACAGAACGACTGTATGACCAGGACTTCGAGCGCGACAGCAACGTAATCGAGGTCTTTATCGGTCGGCTACGCAAGAAAATGGATCCTGACAACACGATTAAGCCGATCGAAACCCTGCGCGGACGTGGCTATCGTTTCGCGCTGGAACGCGGCCCAGGCGGCTAATGTCTTCTCTCAGCGCCCGACTCCTGATTTCGGTCAGTGTGTTGCTGATGTTCTTCTTTGGCGTAACGATCGTCGTGCTCGATACGGCGTTTCGCAGCGCCGCGGAGCAAGCTCAGGCAGATATTCTCGACGGACAACTTATGGCGATTCTGGCCGCGGCAGAGGCCACGGACAGCGGAACGCTCGAATTGCCGCCGGATATGCAGGAGCCGCGTTTCGGCAATATCGGATCCGGGCTGTATGCCGAACTACGTGATGACCAGGGCGAAATCGCCTGGCGCTCCCGTTCCGCACTTGGCATGGAGATGCCTACAGGTGAAACGCCACAAAGTGGTGTACGTGTGTTTCTTGACGAAATGCTCGCGGACGGCACACCTTTGCTAACTCTGAGCCTGGCGGTGCAATGGGAATTCCCCAATGGGGAACTCCGACCATTCGTGTTCAAGATTGCCGAGAGTCTCGAATCTTTCAACGCACAAATTGCACAATTCCGACGCCAGCTGTTCGGCTGGTTCGCGGCGGTCGCGATCATTATGTTGCTGTCGATCTCCATTTTGCTGCGACGTCTATTGCGTCCACTACGACAAATCGAGAATGAAATAGGCGAAATCGAGCAGGGCAAGAGGCCCTCGTTGTCCGATCAGTTTCCAACGGAGTTAAGCGGAGTTGCGCGCAATATGAATGTGCTGATCGATGGCGAGCGCGCACGCTCCGATCGCTATCGCCTAACCCTGGATAACCTGGCGCACAGTCTTAAGACACCGCTCGCCGCGATGCGCGCATTATTGAACCAGGGCAAGTCGGACGAATTCGCGGGTCGCTTTAACGAACAAATCGATCGCATGGACGAGATCGTTCGTTATCAATTGCGCAAGCCTGCGACGTCAAAAGCCGACAGCCTGGTATTGACGCTCATTCCTGTAAAAACTGAAGTACAGCGACTTGTTGAGGGACTGAAAAAGGTCTATCACGACAAGGGCCCCGACATCGAAACACAGATCAGCGCAGATATGCAGTTTCGCGGCGAGAGTGGCGATTTTCTCGAAATTGCGGGCAACCTGATCGACAACGCCTGTAAATGGTGCGAGCGCAAAGTGCTCGTTACAGTACAGCCTTCGTCGGGATCCAGCTCGGACGGTGGGATAATTCTGCAAGTGGCGGACGACGGTCCGGGTGTGCCGGACGATGCGGTCGAAGCCTTGCTCGAGCGAGGCACGCGGCTCGACGAAACAACACCTGGTCATGGCATTGGTCTGGCTGTCGTCAAGGAGCTCGCCGAATCCTATGGTGGCGAACTTCGTATTGACCGGTCGAGTCTGGGTGGTGCCGAATTCCGCGTTACGATTCCAGCTTCTTAGCGAGTTTCAGGATCGGCTCAACGAATTCGAGTGGCATTGGAAATACGATCGTATTGGTTCGTTCGTTAGATATCTCTTTTAAGGTCTGCAAGTAACGCAGCTGCAATGACTGTTCTTCCGTGGCCAGGATCTTAGCCGCTTCGGACAACATGGTGGCAGCCTGTTTTTCACCTTCCGCGTTGATGACCTTGGCGCGCCGCGCGCGTTCTGCTTCAGCTTGCTGGGCAATTGCACGAATCATGCTCTCGTCAAGATCGACGTGTTTGATCTCAACGTTGGCGACTTTAATTCCCCAATTGTCCGTTCGCTGATCGAGCAGGTTTTGAATATCCGAATTGAGCTTATCGCGCTCGGCAAGCATATCGTCGAGTTCGTGCTGACCGAGTACGGATCGCAAAGTCGTTTGTGAGAGCTGGCTCGTCGCCTCGAAAACATTAGCAACCCGAATGACAGCTTTCTCCGGATCGACGATACGGAAATAGATGACGGCGTTGACCTTTACGGACACGTTATCGCGTGAGATTACATCCTGTGTCGGTACATCCATAACGATGACGCGCAAGTCCACCTTAGTCATCTTTTGCAATCCCGGAATCAGGATGATCAACCCAGGTCCTTTGACCGTTTGGAATCGGCCGAGGAAAAAAATGACACCGCGTTCGTATTCTTTGAGGATCTTGATCGTGTTGTAGATAATGACAATCGCGAGTGCCGCAATGATTCCAGCTGTTGCATAAGGCATTAGTGTGTCCTCAATTTAACGATTTTAAGTCTGCAACCGCGCGTCACTTGCGCTTGTCGCAGAAACAGGTTCGACCTCGAGCACGAGACCAACCAGGTCCGTGACGATCACTTTCTGGTCTTTGGCGATAATGACTTTGCTATGGGCCGCCCAGGCTTCGCCTTCGAGCCAAATATTTCCTTCGCCGGAAAACTCGGATATTGCTGTACCGATTCCGCCAACAATCGAGCCACGACCCGACACCGCGCCGCGACGACGTAAGCGCAGGACGAAAGTGACCAGCCAGATGATGAACAGGGCAGCCAGTATTGCCAGGCTGATCACAAAAGTTAGCGAAATACCGAAGCCTGGAATGCCGCTGTCGAACATCATGATTGAGCCGAATACGAACGCAGCAATGCCGCCGAGTCCCAGCGCCCCGAAACTCGGGGCGAACGCTTCCGCCGTCATCAGAGCGAGTCCGACGATAATCAGGGCCAGCCCGGCGTAGTTGACCGGCAAGACCTGTAATGCATAGGCGGCCAGCAGCAGACAAATTATGCCGACGACTCCGGGTACGATCGCGCCCGGATTCCAGCCTTCATACATGAGTCCATACAGGCCGATCATGCCAAGCAACAGCACTATTTCGGGATTTGCGATCGCTGACAATATTTTGATGCGCCAGTTGGGTTCGTACTGCTCAATGGTCACTGCATTCGTCGCGAGAGTTACCGTCTCGTTGTTGACCTCAAGTTCCAGCCCGTCGATTAGCGCCAGCAAGTCGGCGTGATCGACAGCGATAAACTCAATAACATTTTCTTCCAGCGCTTGTTTTGCGGTCAGAGTCGCTGCGTCACGAACCGCATCCTCCGCCCAATCGGCATTTCGACCGTGACGCTCCGCAAGTCCGCGGATGTAAGCGACGGCATCATTCAGAACTTTGCGCTCCATCGATGTGCCTGGCTGCGGTTGCGACTCGGTTTCCTTTTCATCATCCGATGCCTCGTCGGCCTCGTCGGCCTCGTCGGTCGATTCTTCCTCGGGTGGTTCACTGGGGGTAGCGTCATCACCGGTGAGCGAGACCGGCGTGGCGGCGCCGAGGTGAGTTGTTGGCGCCATCGCGGCGATATGACTGGCGAGAAGAATGTAGGTCCCGGCGCTGTCCGCGCGTCCACCCTCAGGTGTTACGTAGGTAGCGACAGGGACCTTGGACCCAAGAATGGCCTGGATAATGTCGCGCATCGGCCCCATGAGACCGCCCGGCGTATCCATGTCGATGATGACTAATGCAGCGTTGATTTCTTCCGCATGTTCGATACCGCTGATGACATAGTCGGCGGTGGCGACGCCAATGCCACCTTTGATTTCGAGAACAACGACGCTGTCTTCGGCGTGGCTGACGCCAGTCAGAAAACCCAGAACAAGAGATGCGATGACGGCTATGGTTTTCATATGCAGATGATAGCATTGCTCACATGTTTATTCGCTTCGTAACCACTGGCGGCACGATCGACAAGATCTACTTTGACGCACTGAGCCAGTTCGAGATCGGCGACTCTCAGATCAAGCATATTTTGACCGAAGGTCTTGCCGACTTTGACTATGAAATCGTGCCATTGTTGCAAAAAGACAGTATCGATATGACCGATGAGGACCGCGAAATCTTGCGCGACTACATCGCCAGCGATACGTCTGATCGCTACGTTGTCACACACGGTACGGATACGATGTCGGAGACGGCCGAGGTACTAGCGGATTTGCGAGACAAAACCATTGTGCTTACCGGCGCGCTGAGCCCCGCACGCTTCAAGTCAACCGATGCCATATTCAATGTCGGTATGGCGGTCGCGGCGGTACAAGTTGCAGCGCCGGGTGTCTATATCGCGATGAGCGGCCAGGTATTCGCTGCGGGCGAGGTCCGCAAGAACAGGGCGGAGAACAAGTTCGAAAGGTCGTAATTTTAGCCACTGTTGGAGCGCCTCTAGAGGCGCGAATGAGCCTCAGTCGCGCTCCAAGGAGCGCTCCAACCGGCGCCTCTAGAGGCGCGAATGAACCTCAGTCGCGCTCCAAGGAGCGCTCCAACCGGCGCCTCTAGAGGCGCGAATGAGCTGAAGAGAAATCGCGCCTCTAGAGGCGCTCCAACAGGCGCTCCAACGAAAGCGATTAAAGGTCGAAGTTGATGCCCTGGGCGAGCGGCAGGTCGGAGCCCCAGTTGATCGTGTTGGTCTGCCTGCGCATATAGGTCTTCCAGGAATCGGAGCCCGCTTCGCGGCCGCCACCGGTTTCTTTTTCACCGCCGAAGGCACCGCCGATCTCGGCACCTGATGTGCCGATATTGACGTTCGCGATACCGCAGTCCGAGCCAGCACTGGACAGGAAGTACTCGGCATTCTGCAAATTGTCCGTGAAGATCGAGGACGACAGACCTTGTACGACACCGTTCTGCATCGCGATTGCCTCGTCCAGCGTATCGAATGGAATCAGGTACAGAATTGGACCAAAAGTCTCTTCCTGGACGATGTCCCAATCGTTCCGGGCTACGGCGATAGCTGGTGACATGAAGTAACCGGGACCATCGATGCGGTCCCCGCCACACAAGATCTCGCCACCTGAATCGCGAACGGCTGCGCACGCGGCTTCGACTTGCTCTACGGCGGATTCGTTAATCAGCGGGCCCATGAGTGTAGTCGGGTCCAGCGGGTCGCCGATTCGGACCTGGCTGTATGACTTGACGAGCGAGCTTTTGAGTTCCTCGAATCGTGACTGGTGCACGAGAACACGGCGTGTGGTCGTGCAGCGCTGACCTGCGGTACCAACCGAGCCAAAGACAATCGAGGGGATCGCAATATCAAGATTCGCGTGCTCGTCGATGATGATGGCGTTGTTGCCGCCAAGTTCGAGCAACAGTTTGCCCATACGTGCCGTGACTTGTCCGCCGATCCTCCTGCCTACGCTACAGGATCCCGTAAACGAAATGAGATTAACGCGCTTATCTTCGACAAAACGCTTCGATAGCTTGTGGCTGGAGTCGTCATTAAACAGGAAGAACACGGGCGGTAAGTCCATATCGGCTAGTGATTCATTGACGATTTTCTGTACTGCGATGCCGCACAACGCGACATTTGATGACGGTTTCCATATGTTCACGTTGCCGCATATTGCCGCGATGCAAGAGTTCCACGCCCAGACAGCGACCGGAAAATTGAATGCGGTGATTGTGCCGATGAGTCCCAGCGGGTGCCATTGCTCATACATGCGATGCAGTGGTCGCTCCGAATGCATGGTATTGCCGTACAACATGCGTGACTGGCCGACAGCAAAGTCGGCAATGTCGATCATCTCCTGAACTTCGCCGTCGCCTTCGGCTTTGATCTTGCCATTTTCGAGTGAGACGAGGCTGCCCAGCGCGTCCTTGTTGTCTCGCAACGCGTTGCCGATCAGGCGCACGGCGTTGCCCCGAACGGGTGCCGGTATGGTGCGCAAAACCAGGAAAGACTCTTGCGCTTTCTGGACAAGGGATTCGAATTCCTTAGCGTTCGTACTGCGTACGCTGGCTATGACTTCACCTGTTGTCGGATTCACGGATTCAATTAATTCGGCCGTTGTGTCCTCACTACTTTCGTCGCCGTACCATGTCCCTGGATTGATGGCTTGCAGGCCAAGACTGTCGAGTATTTTGTTCATAGATTTATTCTCCGCTGGCGCGCATTGTGCCTATCTCCCAGCGTGCTTTCCACACAACGCTAAGCTACTGATTACTGAAGAAACTTTTGCGCCTTCGCAGGGCAACATGGCATGATTCGCGGTTCCCACGGGCCTGCGGCCCGTATTTTGATAGCCGAACACAGGATTTGATGTGAGCAGAACGATTTCCAAGGCCGACTGGCACCCTGCGAGCTGGCAGAGCATGCCCGCCGCCCAGCAGGCGAGTTACCCGGACAAGGCCGAACTGGATCGGGCTGTCGCCGATCTGAGCCGGCTGCCACCGCTAGTGACCTCGTGGGAGGTCGACGCGCTTAAAGATCACATTGCGAAGGCGCAACGCGGCGAAGCGTTTGTCCTGCAAGGTGGCGACTGTGCCGAGACCTTTGAGGAGTGCACTTCCGAGAATATCGTTGCCAAGCTCAAGATCCTGCTGCAGATGAGTCTTGTGATGTTATACGGGCTTAAAAAGCCTGTCGTGCGCGTCGGTCGAATGGCTGGGCAATATGCGAAACCACGGTCGGCCGATACCGAGACGCGCGATGGCACGTCGTTGCCGAGCTTTCGCGGCGATCTGGTGAATCGCAGCCCGTTTACCGCGGAAGACCGCATTCCGGATCCACAAATGATCCTGCGCGGATACGAACGTGCGGCACTGACTCTGAATTTCGTCCGCTCACTGATTGACGGTGGTTTTGCCGACCTGCATCACCCGGAATATTGGGATCTCGGTTGGGTAGGGCACTCGAGCATGGCCGATGACTATCACGAAATCGTCAAGTCAATTTCTAACTCGCTCGATTTCCTCGAAACGATTTCAGGAGAGGCCGTACACAGAACGCAACGGGCCGATATTTATGCGGCCCACGAGGGTCTGCATTTGCTGTATGAACAGTCGCAAACTCGTTTTCTGGATCGGCGAGATCGCTGGTATAACCTGACGACGCATTATCCATGGATTGGCATGCGCACAGCCGCCATTGACGGTGCCCATATCGAGTACTTTCGTGGCATCGCAAACCCAATGGGCGTCAAAATCGGCCCAGGTATGACGGCAGAATGGTTGCAGGAAATAGTGGCCGCGTTGAACCCGAACAATGAGCCTGGACGACTAACGTTGATACACCGCTTCGGCGCGAAGTCGATCGAAGAATCGCTTCCGGAGCTGATAACTGCAGTGAAGGAAACCGGTTCCCCGGTTCTGTGGGTCTGTGACCCGATGCACGGAAACACCGAAAGCACGGCCGACGGCACAAAGACCCGGCGTTTTGACAATATTGTGGCCGAACTCGAAGCGGCATTTCGCGTGCATGAGTCAATGGGAAGCCATCTCGGTGGTGTGCACCTGGAACTGACTGGTGAAAACGTCACAGAGTGCACCGGTGGTGCGCGTGGTCTGACCGATGGCGATCTGGCCCGTGCCTACAAGTCGATCGTCGATCCGCGGCTTAACTACGAACAGGCCATGGAAGTAGCGATGCGAATTGCCGGCTTGCACCAGAAGACAGCCAAGTTAAAGCGCAGGCCCTAAGGTGTTCCCGCGTTAAGTTCGGTCCATGCATCGGCGTTGTCTATCTCCCGAACATCGCCGGGCCGCAGTCCGTCAAGGCTCCACGGGCCGATAGAGCGTCTGATCAATCGGAGTGTCGGCAACCCGACTGCGGCCGTCATCCGGCGCACTTGTCGATTCCGTCCTTCCACTATCCCTAGCTCGATCCAGGTGTCGGGTATGCTCTTGCGATAACGAATCGGCGGATCACGCTGCCACAGTTTTTCGGGTTCATTAATAACCCTCGCGAAGCTGGCAACTGCAAGACCATCTCGCAACTCGATAGCATCGCTCAGCTCGCTCAATTGTGCTTGCGTCGGCACGCCCTCAACCTGTGCCCAGTAGGTTTTTGTCAGCTTGCTGCGCGGTTGGCTGATTCGGGCCTGGAGCTTGCCGTCGTTGGTCAGCAACAGCAGTCCTTCGCTGTCAAAATCCAGCCGACCTGCCGGGTAGATGTTTTTTTGGGTAACAAATTCGGCCAGCGTTCGGCGTCCGTCATTGTCGCGGAACTGACTGAGTACCTGGTGTGGCTTATTGAGCAGGATCAAAGGCATGTCGGTACAATGCACGCCTTTTGTGAAAATCGCCACGTGGTGCAATTATTTTCAATGAACGCGAATATTTTTGACAAGAACTGCCGCGCTTGCCCGCGGCTCGCGCTGTTTCTCGGCGAGGTGAAGGAGCGATATCCGGACTATTATTGCAAACCGGTAGCGCCATTCGGCGATGCGAGGTCGCGTTTCCTGATCGTCGGGCTCGCGCCGGGGATGCACGGTGCAAACCGAACAGGGCGGCCATTTACCGGCGATCATGCGGGTATTTTGCTGTACCAGATGTTGCACCAGTTCGGTTTCGCATCTCATGAGGAATCGCTGACAGCCGATGACGACCTGCAGTTGAGTAATTGTCGTATCACTAACGCAGTGAAATGCCTACCGCCGGACAACAAGCCGGTCGGCGCAGA
>Ga0255052_10002614_pt1 | contig 12882 bp, 9 predicted proteins | sample JV7_2_21_MG_FD_188632 | JGI IMG/M metagenome (GOLD analysis project Ga0255052, IMG submission 188632) | Seawater microbial communities from Jervis Inlet, British Columbia, Canada - JV7_2_21 | ecosystem: Environmental > Aquatic > Marine > Inlet | place: Canada: British Columbia | collected... | reverse complement strand
CATTGTTTTTATCGGTGATGCAGGTGGCATGATCAGACAGGATTTTCCAATTCTGAAGTAGCTCCATGCCCTTTTGGGTTAAAAATAATGATATCTTCTGGTCGCCCACGCCTTTCCCCGAAAGGTCTTTCTTTCATAATGATAAGTTTTTCATCTTCTAAATGGCGTAGCCGTCTTCTTACAACTGGAGTCGTTCTTTGAGTTAAAGCCGAGAGCTGTTTTACGGATAAAAATTTATACTCTGCGATAAATGACAGAATCTCGATGTCTTTTTTGGTGATTTTTCCTGGCATGTTTTCCTCCTTTTACCTAAAAACAGTAGCAATAGAAAATGCCGGATCGATTCAAAATTCTGAGAGAGAGAACTCTTTTCATTAAAATAATCAGAATGTTGGATAAAGTGGAGAAAGTAATAAACTAAAATTTCTAAAAAAATGACGGTTTAGATTAGAAAATATTAAAGCTGCAATAATATATGAACGATACGCTAAATCACCTGCTGATCCAGTTCTTTTTCTGCAGATCACAGATCTTTCGTGTCTTTTAAGGTCGAAATCAAAAAATTGTTAAACCTTTCGGACAATCCCCCTTGCATTTAGAAAAAAGAGGATTATATTACTATTAAGTTAATACTTTAATAGTAATATTATAATTAGTAATATAACCTTATTGACATACGAGCTGCTTAAAACCGGATGTCAACACTTTAGAAAAGGAGGAAAACAACATGAACAACAAAGTTATCGGAATCGATCTCGGCACCACAAATTCGTGTGTTGCCGTCATGGAAGGTGACGAGCCTCGGGTGATTCTCAACGCTGAAGGTGGGCGGACCACCCCGTCCATCGTTGCCATATCCAAAAACAACGAACGCCTGGCGGGTCAGATTGCCAAACGGCAGGCGGTGACCAATCCGGAGAACACTGTTTTTGGCGTCAAACGACTCATCGGGCGAAAATTCAAATCAAAAGAAGTTCAAGAGGATGTTCCGCGTCTTCCGTTTAAGATCGAAGAGGCCTCAAACGGCGACATTCGCATATCTATGAAAGGGAAAAAATACAGTCCCGCGGAAATTTCGTCGTTTATCCTGGCAAATGTTAAAAAGGCGGCCGAGGCATACCTGGGTGGGCCGGTTACCGACGCGGTAATTACCGTACCCGCCTATTTTGACGACAGCCAACGGCAAGCCACCAAAGATGCCGGGAAAATCGCCGGTTTGAATGTGCTGCGGATCATCAATGAGCCCACCGCCGCATCACTGGCATATGGTCTTGACAAAAAAGATGAAAAAACAATTGTGGTATTCGATCTTGGCGGCGGGACCTTTGACATCTCCATCCTTGAGATCGGTGAGGGTGTGTTCGAGGTGAAAGCCACCAACGGCGACACCCATTTGGGGGGTGAAGATTTTGATCTGCGAATTATCGACTATCTGGTCGGTGAATTCAAAAAGGAATACGGTATTGATTTGCGAAACGATGCCATGGCGTTGCAGCGCCTCAAAGAAGCCGCAGAGAAGGCCAAAGTGGAGCTCTCCTCATCCATGGAAACCGATGTGAATCTGCCGTTCATCACGGCTGATGCTGGTGGTCCGAAGCATCTCAACATCCGGATCACCCGTGCCAAACTGGAAGGGATGATCGATGATCTGATCGACAAAATGGAGAAACCGTGCCGGGTCGCGATGGCAGACGCCGGTCTGAAACCGGCTGATATCAACGAAGTGATCCTGGTGGGCGGCATGACGCGAATGCCTGCGGTGCAGGAGCGGGTCAAAAAAATCTTTGGTAAGGAGCCGCACAAAGGTGTCAATCCGGACGAAGTGGTGGCGATGGGTGCCGCCGTTCAAGGGGCCATTTTAAAGGGCGACAAGAAGGATGTATTGCTTTTGGACGTGACCCCGCTTTCCCTTGGGATTGAGACCTTGGGCGGTGTGATGACCAAACTGATCGAAAAAAATACAACCATTCCGGCACGAAAGAGCGAGATCTTTTCCACCGCCGTGGACAACCAGCCTGCGGTGACCGTGCATGTGCTTCAGGGCGAACGAGAAATGGTGCAGAACAACAAGACCCTCGGCCGGTTCGAGCTTGTGGGTATCCCGCCGGCGCCCCGCGGAACACCCCAGATTGAAGTGACCTTTGATATCGACGCCAACGGCATCGCCAAAGTCTCTGCCAAGGATCTGGCAACCGGCAAGGAGCAGTCCATTCAGATTACGGCTTCCAGCGGGTTGTCGCAGCAAGAGATAGACCGCTTGATCAAAGACGCCGAGATGAATGAGCAGGATGACAAAAAGCAAAGAGAACTGGTGGATGCCCGAAACGCGGCGGATGCGCTCATCTATGATACCGAAAAAACCCTCGGCGAGATGGGTGGGAAGGTGGACGGCGGTCTTCTTGGAGAGGTCGAAGCCGCTGTGAACGACCTCAAGCAATCGCTAAATGGTGACGATACGGAGACCATCAAAAGACTTACCGAAAACCTCAGCCGCGTCTCTCATCAAATGGCGGCCGGCATGTACCGGCAGAGCGCAACAGCAGATGATTATGCCGGATCAACACAAACGCATCGCCAACACACCGGTGGTGCTTCTGAAGCACCGGACGACTCTGTGGTTGACGCAGAATATGAGGAGGTCGCTTAAAAGACACCCTCTGACTGCTAATCAAAACCCTGTGCACCACCCCCTAAAACAAGGTAAAATCGGAAAAAGCCCCTTCAAAGTGAGGGGCTTTTTTCAATAGATGGGAAAATAAACTGGACATCCTATAATCCGGTTGTCATCTCAAGAATGCCTCATTGGGCTATCTGTCACACTGGGGATTGATTGACAATGTAGATGCCGAGTGCAACCAAAACAGCACCGATGCCCAATCCTAGGGTTAACGGTTCTGCGAGTAGTAAATAGCTCAGAGTGATTCCCCAAAGAGGCGTCGTAAAGAATAGTACCGACATCCGGCTGAGAGGGTAATGCTTCATGACCAAGGTCCATCCGACAAAGCAGAATCCGCCAACTACAATGCCCTGATACAGTATGGCAAACAGTGCGGGATAGGAAAACCCGAAGCCGGCCCTCCCTTCGAAAACCATGCTGAGGCCAAAAAAAATGGGAATCCCGACGATCATCCGCGATGCCAGTAGCCGGTAAGGATTGATGTGCTGCACGAGACGTTTTGTCAGGACAATCAAAAGTGCGAGTTGTAATCCGCTGCTGAGGATGAGGAGATCCCCGATCAGGTAACCCCTGTCGCCTCCGAAGAGATTGTCTCGAAATACCATCACGATGCCTCCAAAGGCCACGATCAATCCCACGCTCTTCCAGAATCTCAGACGATCTCCAGGGACAAGAAAATGTGCGATGAACGCGATAAATAATGGATAAGTGTTGATCATAACAGCAGCTCGACCGGCACGCGTCAGGTCGGTGCCCCAGTTGAAGCAGATAATTTGCAGCGTGAAGAGGAGACCTATCAGGAAGAGTGAAAAACGTTCATGCGGTTCTGGCCGAAGCGATATCCGATTTGCGTGCGCCCAGACAATGATGAGCAGAGCGGCCACTGAGAAACGCAGCCCTGCCGAAGCGAGCGGCATAAATTCTTGGAACCCGATCTTCAGAGCAACGGTATTGCCCCCCCATAACATCGCCAAGAAGAGTATGAATAGAATGACTTTGACGGGAATGGCGTCTTTGCTCATATGCACCTGCATAAAGCTTTGACGTGGCGATGTCAACGCAGAATGCACCCGGGCTCTGCAAATGACCACGTCTTTCAGTCAGTAAAGCTTCAGCACGCAGGCGCGCAGATGATCGGAGCAAAATAATTTGAAAAGAAATCTCAATTATGGATCATTCTTGCAAGCCACCTTTTTGTAGGCCGATCTTTCGTGATCATCCCAATCGAACCACTGTTGCCTCACCGATGTTGTTGTATCGATCTGGTACACAAGTGAGGATGATGATTTGGCATTCTTTCCCCGCCTTGGCGAGAACTGCTCCCATCAGTTTAAGCCGCTCCGGGTCTGTATATCCCAAAGCATCATCTAAAATGAGGGAAGCCCCACCGTCCTTGGAGACGGTCATCGCACATGCCAGACGAGATATCAGAGAGATCTGTTCTTTGGTGCCTCCGCTCAAGGACTCAAACGGAACATTGGAACCATCCATCGCCCGACCGGCAACCGATAGATCCTCGGTTACCTCGACCTCAAAGGAGTTGTTAAACACCAAGCGTCCGAGCCTCTCGATTTTCTCTTTGAGAGGAGCGACATAGGCACGACGCGCCTTGTCACGTTCCTCTTTCATGGTTACATACAGCATGCTGGCCGCTTGAGCCCTCCGGATCATCGCTACGTTTTCTTGCCTTATGTGATCGAGATGACTCTGGGCTGCATGGAGCTTCTCATGCAAGCCCTCTTCGCCGAAGACCTTGAGGCGAGTCCGTACTTCTGTATTTTCTTTCTGCGCCGCTTCACGCTTTTTCTCTACTGTTCCCAAAGAACCCTCCGCCGTTTCCGCCAGAGCTTTTACTCGAGCAGGTTCCTTGTCGCGCAGATCTGTCTCGGCAGACTTTACGTTCGCATCGAAGGTATGAGCAAGCTTGTTGGATTTCGAATGCTCCGATTCGAGGTCTTCATCGGAGGTGATCTTCCGGGATCGCGCAAGCTCGTCCTCACCACGGTTTAGTTCTTCAGCCTTGAGGTCAAGCTTCACCTTTATTGCCTGATATCGTTCCTTCAGTCTATCGCGCACCTCGCGGGCCGTATCCAGTTCCGTTCTGGCCTCCTCCCACGCTTTATTGGTCTTTTCAAGATCGACCCCTGCACTTCGTAGTTCGTTCTTCGCGGCTTCCAGATTTTCAGGCAACGTGGGTTCCGGTATCCGGGCTGCAGGATAAGCGGGAACACTTTTTCCCAGCCCTATGACTATTCTATCCAGCTTCTCGTATGCCAGGTCGCGAAGGTTTTCTTCCTCGATTTTCTTCAGTCCCGCTATAGACCGCTGCGCTTGCCGTCTCGCATCATAGGATTGCCTTGCATCATCCGCATTGCCCACTCCGGCATCATTGCATACAGCATCGAGCTTCTGTTTTGCCTCTTCAACCTTTTTTAAAAGATCAGATGAACTGGATCCGGCTGTCACCTCCATTTGTAAAGACCCGGGGATTGTCACACGAACCCGATCAGAAACGGATAAGCTGAGCTCCTCGTCTTTTGAGATAGTGGTTAACTCGCCATCAACCCGGAAGTCGAAATTGGCCAGCCCTCTCAGGAGAACATTCGGCGCACCCGTCTCCAGCTTCGCCCGAGCTGTAATGAGCAAGCGTTCAGCCTTCTGAATTGTTTTCAAAGTATCTTCGTCTACGCGCACCGAAGTCAACAACTCATCGGCCAAGGTGGCCTCTCCCCGAGCACGATCTATACGGTCTTTACGTTCCTTCAGTTGCTCCAGGTGCAGCTTGTTGTTAAAGTAGTCAAAATCCGCTCGACGGAGATTAAGAAGTGATTCAACCTCTTTGCGCCCGGCTTCAGCTTTGGTCGCATCCGATTGGGCCTTCTGCAGATCGTTCTCCGCCTTCTTGACCGATGCGGTTGAGGATGTACTGGATTCGTCGAGGTTCACGTGTGCTTTTCTGGCTTTGGAGACCGCATCGATGAGGTCTTGGCGCACTTCCTTGTCGCGCTTCGCGGCTGCTTGCGATTTTTGTGCCGACTCCAACTTAAGGCCGGCTGTTTCCAGAGCGGTTTCCAATCCCTTGATTTCATCGAGAGACCTTGAATATTCGGAGACATCTCTCCGGAGATCCTCCTCTTGTTTCTTCAAACGCTCCAGTTCGCGGCCAAGCTCTGCAGCACGAACGATATCCTTTTCCAGGTCCTGGATCTGTGTTTCCAGTAAAGCAACCTCAGTCTCTGCTTCCTCCTGGTTTTTTTGGGCCTCCTGCAATTCCTTTTTTTCACTGCCCCGCTCTGTGAAATAGCGCCCATACTCCTCCCGAACCTTATCAAATAGGCTTTCCTCTCTGGGATCTGCCCGGTGACCACCGGCAGCAATATCTAGCGCAGCCGACAATGATGTCTGCTTTGATAAATCGGCCTGCAGGATGGCTTCACCTTGCTGAATGCAGAGTGCTTTCCACATGTCTATGTCAATGGTTTCGCGCAAGATTTCCTCAGCACGTTCATGAGCTTCGCGCCCGGTATGGTTTTCCGGTTTGAGACTTCTGATCGTAAGGATGGTCTCCGGTTTCTTATGAAACCTCTTGAAGTATGTAAAGACGTAGGGACCGCTTTCCGCCTCCAGTTCAATCTCCGAGCCTACGTCTCGCGTTACAGGCTTAATGGCTTTGACCTCACTGTGCTTGCTCGAGTCGAGATAATCGAAAAGAAGCCTGATTGCTTCACTGAGGCTGGTTTTTCCGGCTTCATTTGGTCCTTCCACGATGGTTATTCCTTTGGGGCCGAATCGCACCTCAGACTCATCAATTCCTCGGTAATTGGCCAGACGGAGGCGGAGAAGTCTCATAGTTCCCTCCCTGCAAGCCTGACGAGGAGAGCAAGTGCATCGCGTGAAGTGGTCGAATCGGGACCTGATTTCTCAACATTGGACCGTAAACGTTCAACAGTACAACTGGCAAAGCCTGAAAAACCAAGATCCATGAAATCGGCGTCCTCCGGAATGACAGTGAGATTTTTCATACGTGTTTCAACCGCGCCCAGAATCTCCTGAATATGGGAAAGAAATTCTTCAAGGTCGCTATGGAGCGACAGCGAGAGCGCGCCGACAAGGCGTAATTTGACAACTGTTCGTTCTTTGTCTTCAAGCTTTTCAAACCAGCCGCGAAGCGCCTCTATGTCTTCCTTTGTATTGAGGTCTACCTGTTCACGCTCGATGAACTTCCATCTTCCGACATTCACCTCTTTCGTGGTTATACCCTCTTCGTTTATTGTTGCGACTAGGGCAAAGCCGGGCTTCACTTCGTTGTAGTCCGTTGGTTCGGGAGTGCCGGCGTACCATATACGGCCGCTGTCGCCGACCTCATTGAGAGAGTGTCGATCTCCGAGAGCCAGGTAATGAATCTTGTTCTGTGATATCGCGTTCTCAGCTGCATGAAGGGAAATAAGCGCTGGATCATCGGGATCCGGAGATAGCTTATCCACCATGCCATGGGCAACACAAACACGCAGTGTATCGACAATGGGTTCAAGTTTTTCAATCGTTAAAGCAACCAGATCTTGCAGTGGACGTTTCGATGTCCAAGGTATCCCAACAATCTCAACCCCCTCGTCAACACGAATGGGGGTCGTGTCCTCAATCACATGAACGTGAGTTGGTTTCCGCTCCAGGAAGGTCGTACTGCGGTAAACGGACGCCGTGTTGAGCGGATCATGGTTGCCGGGGAGCAGGTATACAGAAACCGGCACATCCTTCAAAGCCTCGAGGGCACGTGAGACGGTCTTTCGATCAATCAGATTTGACTCGAACACATCCCCGCAGACCACCATAAACTGGCAATCTTTTTCTTCGGCAATGCGCCCAAGTTCACGGATGGCATCAAATCGGGATTGGGCGAATCTCTCCTGAACCCCTTCGGAAAAAAAGTGCCGAGTCATCCCTAACTGCCAGTCACCTGTATGGAGAAAGCGAACTCTCATTGTACATTTCCCCTCCATGCTATTTTGTTCTTGATCATCACTTATTTAAAGTAATCGGCAAAAGGATTATTAAAAGGTTTATTCTTATCTACTGGTTTAGCCTTAACCTGCTGTGCTTTTTTTCTTAATGGTTTTTTCTTTTTTTGTTTCCCCCTGTTGGCGTTTGTTTTCATGGAAAGGGAGATCCTGTTTCGCGCTAGATCAACACCGATCACTGTTACCGATACCTTCTGGTTTACCTTTACTACTGCGGCAGGGTCCTTTACATAGGTGTCTGACAACTCGCTTATATGAACCAGCCCGTCCTGATGAACCCCTATATCGACAAAGGCTCCGAAAGCAGTAACATTGGTCACTATACCCGGAAGCTTCATCCCGGATTTCACGTCTTCTATCTTTTCTATACCGCTTTCAAAGGCAAATACCTCTATCCCTTTTCGCGGATCACGTCCTGGCTTTGCCAGTTCCTCAATGATATCCTGCAAGGTGGGGAGGCCCACAGTATCAGTGACATAATATGAGACATCGATTTTTTTCTGAAGTTCGCTCTCCTTCATCAGATCTGCAACAGTGCAATCAAGATTTGCCGCCATCTTTTCCACAATATGATACGATTCAGGATGTACTGCGCTTGCATCAAGCGGATTCTCGCCGTTGTTTATTCTGAGAAAACCGGCTGATTGTTCAAACGCTTTTGGGCCGAGACGCGGAACTTTTTTAAATTCTTTTCTGGAACTAAAAGGTCCGTTTTCACTTCTGTACGTCACGATATTTTTTGCCAACTGAGGCCCCAAACCCGAAACAGAGGTGAGAAGTTGAATACTTGCGCTGTTAATATCGACCCCTACCATGTTGACGCAGCTTGTAACCACATCGTCGAGCGCTGCTTTTAAGGCTGATTGGTCCACATCGTGCTGGTACTGGCCGACTCCGATCGATTTTGGATCTATTTTTACGAGTTCGGAGAGCGGATCCATCAGGCGCCTCCCTATTGAAACAGCACCCCTGAATGTAAGATCAAGATCCGGGAACTCTTCTCTTGCGCTCTCTGATGCCGAATATATTGACGCACCACTTTCGTTGACCATGAATACCTGTATGCCCTGCAAAAAGGGAAGATTTTTAATGTAAGCCTCAGTCTCTCTCCCAGCGGTTCCGTTTCCTATTGCAACAGCCTCTATCTCAAATTTTCCGTACAGGTTTTTAATAAGCCCGGCAGCTTCGGTCTCTTTTTTTTCAGCCATGTGCAGATAAAGAGTATCATGATGTAAGAGATTACCCTGCCGGTCGAGACATACCACTTTGCATCCGGTCCTGAATCCTGGATCTATAGCCACAATCTTTTTTGGACCAAGGGGTGAAGCTAAAAGGACCTGCCGCAGGTTTTCCGCAAAGACCTGTATAGCTTTGGCTTCAGCCTTCTCCTTTGTTGCAATCCTGAGTTCAGTCTCCATTGATCTGGAAAGTAGTCTTTTGTAGGAATCTTTGATTGCTATCTTAACCTGTTTTGAATCATCGGCATCTCCATTTACAAACAGCGATTCGAGTATTTCAAGCGCCTCTTCTTCATCAGGAACAATGCTTAGATTCAATATATTTTCTTTTTCCCCCCGACGCATTGCGAGTATACGGTGAGACGGTGCATGGGCAGCAGGTTCTTTCCAGTCAAAATAGTCCCGATATTTTGAACCTGCTTCCTCCATATCTGATGCAACCTTGCTGATAAACATACCTTTTGCAGCAAATAAATCACGGAGTCTGACACGTACATTTTGGTCTTCGTTTATTATTTCAGCAATAATATCCCGTGCGCCCGCAAGTGCTTGATCTACCGATTCGACCCCTTTTTCGGGATCTACAAATGCATCACCTTCTGCTGCCGGATCTATACCCTTTTGATCAAAAATAAGGAGAGCAAGCGGTTCGAGCCCCTTTTCCTTTGCTATGGTAGCTTTTGTGCGACGCTTGGGCCTGTATGGCAGGTAGATATCCTCTAAAACCGAAAGGGTTTCAGCCTCTATCACTTTTTCCTTTAACTCATCGGTAAGGTGGCCGTGCTCCTCAAGCGATTTTAAGATCGTTTCCCGGCGCGAATCAAGTTCTTTAAGCTGAAGCAGTCTGTCCCGTATCGAGGTTACCGCGACTTCATCAAGACTTCCGGTTGCTTCCTTTCGGTATCGGGCTATAAAGGGTACTGTGGCATCCTCTTCAAGGAGTGCATAAACAGACCGGACCTGACTATATTTAAGTTTTAATTCTTCTGATATTTTTATTGTGTGGTTTTCGTTCATAAGTACCTTAAACTATTTATGAAAAATCGTTTGTAGCGTGTACAACGTATCTTAGTGTTCGCGCAAAAATAACTTCACAGATAAGAAGATCGGTTGTTTCTATTCCTTGAACCCTTGACCCCTTGAATCCTTGGACCCTTTTTTCCAACTAAATTGGAAAAGAACCAAAAATTTTTCTGTTGTATAAATCAGTTTTCTCGATCATTTTTAAATAGGTTCTGCAATTGGCCTGGAATTGCCGGTGTGGTGACGGTTTCCGGCTCTGTTCCCCCCGGCAGTTGAAACGTGAGTGCGTGCGCATGCAGTGCAAGACGGTCAAAGTCAAAATTCTTTTTCAGATAATCTGCAGCCCGTTTGGATCCGTAGCGGGCGTCGCCGACCACCGAGTGACCGGACAGCTTTGCGTGGCGTCGGATCTGATGTTTGCGGCCGGAGAGAAGTTCAATTTCCACCATCGTGTAATGGGCACTGCGATCAAGGATTCGGTAAAACGTCCTGGCCGGTTGCCGTCGGCCGGCGCCTTCGGGCCGAAGCCGTCCGCCGGCGGTTTTGGTAAGCGCCCAGTGCCACGTTCCCCACGGGTCGTCTCCCTGCGGGTTTTCCAGCGTACCATGCAAAATAGCAACATAACGTTTTTTTACCTGCCGGGATTCAAACTGCAGTGAAAAAAATCGAAACATTTGTGGGGAGGTGGCCAGAAGAATAATGCCGCTTGTCTCCTTGTCGAGTCGATGAACAGGATTGACGCTGAAATCCGAATCCATATCCATCTGAACTAAAACAGATGGTTCTTTTTGAATAAACGCATATACTAGAGAGCAAACATCTCGACCGGGTGTGTTGTGCACGGTAATGCCGGCCGGCTTATCCACCACTAGCCAGCCCTTTCCGATGGCGAGCACCGGTATACGCAATGATTTGATGTCAATGGTTATCATCTACATCCTGTTTTCATCTGTCGCCGATGCACCAATGTTGACAAACTGCTTGTTTGATTAAAACTTGTTCGATGGTCGGTTTCATTTTGTCCGTGTTTGTCCGTGTGAGTCCGGCTGATCCGTTGTCTTCGTCGTTGGCAGGCCTCACCGCCGCCAGTTGATTAAATCCGACGTAGCCGATTTTGTCAGAATGCTCAGATTTTCTTTGGAGTTAAAAAGTTTTTCACACAACTCACACTTTCTATATTTAACAATTTCACGGGACTTGAATCCTAAATAGGAAGCCATGTTTGTAAGCCCCATGGTCCTGATGAGATGATACAATACATGGGTTTCCCTTTTCCGAAACAACGCGTCGATGTTATCATTGTGAAGGTTTCCAAGATATAAAAAGTGTGTTTTTGAAAAGCGATTCGCCGCGTCACAACAGGCAAACATGTCCAGTTCCGGCGAAAGGTATGGATTCATTGAACACACATTGGGTCGATAATCTGTAAATACCCGTTGGCGATCGAATTTACCTGCACGGCCTAAATAAATGACGGGCTCCGGAAAAAATTTTAAGTGATGATCCCGCAAAAACTGTTCAAACGAATCATCCTTTTTTGAAAAATCAGTGACAAAGGAAATAAAATAATCAAGACCATGTTTTTGACAGCTTAACGCCGCGTGAACAATGTTTTCACGGTTAATATGTTGCTGATGCCAGCGGCTGTAACTGAGCCGTAATTGCGACAAACCGTTTGACATCAATTCTGAAACAACACGATCTGTATGTTCCCGTGTCTTTGCCCAGAATCCGTTGGTAACAATTCTTGAATAGATCCCATTTTCCTTACAGAGCTGAATCAATTTGCAGATATCATCAAAAAACAAAAGCGGTTCACCTGCTGTAAAACTTATGCCCGTGACATGACAACGGGCCATCTCTTGAATAATATCTTTCGCTCGGTCAAAGTCCATTTTTGCGGTTCCAGACGACGCGTCTGCGGGAACACAATGGCCACATCTAATGTTACATTGAGTTGAATATCCAAATGCGATTTGTCGAACTGGATTCATTTTAATAAGCGTCCTTTTAAAGTCCCTTGATAATGTTCCCGGTAAGAGACGTTCCCGCGATTCCGATGGATCGAAGATCGAGAAATATTTCCATTGTTTCCTTCTGCCCCGCTTCTCTTCGCATTTTAACCGCCGGCGAGCTTTGCGCTGTATCCGTGTTTCCTGATCTCATCCAATAGTGTTTGCCTGTGATCCCCCTGGATTACAATAACCCCGTCCTTAACGGATCCACCGGCACCACAGCGGCGCTTTAATGTTTTGGCGAATTTCTGTAGTTCCTCGTTTCCAAGCGGGACACCGAAGACGGTTGTGACAGTTTTACCTTTACGCCCTTTGACTTCCCGCTGTATCCTGATGGTTCGGTCGTTGGGATAGCTTGTTGTCTGCTTATCGGCTTTAGCAGCCTTCTTTTTTTGGCAGGAGCATGCGGAAACCGGCTTACCGCATTCAGGGCAGATTCGGCCTGTTTCTGTTGAATAAACTAAGCGATTGTCATTCATTGATTTGTTTGCTCATTTCTTCCGAATGGAAAGGATTGTTTTGAAAAGGGTTCTCAGTACATCTCGTATTTAACCAGCCTGCCGTCAAGCCCGCCGGTCTTGATCGGTTTTTTCCATGATGCTTTCAGCCCGATTTTTTTGATATAATCCCGTTCTCCGAAATAAACAAAAGCAGCCGAGTCTTTGCATTTCTGTTTCAAAAAATCGCCGAAATTTTTATAAAACACTTCAAGGTTCTCGTCTCTCCCCATCCGAATACCATAAGGCGGATTGGTTACAATTACATGCCCTTCAAGGACGGACAGCTTTCTGAAGTCCGCCCTTTCGACGCTTACGTTATTTCCGTAATGGAGTCCCATCAGGTTTGTCCGTGCTGCACTGACTGCCTCCGCGAATACATCACTGCCCGCAATCAGCCCTTTCGGCAGTTTCCGA
>Ga0255052_10002613_pt1 | contig 12888 bp, 13 predicted proteins | sample JV7_2_21_MG_FD_188632 | JGI IMG/M metagenome (GOLD analysis project Ga0255052, IMG submission 188632) | Seawater microbial communities from Jervis Inlet, British Columbia, Canada - JV7_2_21 | ecosystem: Environmental > Aquatic > Marine > Inlet | place: Canada: British Columbia | collected... | reverse complement strand
CAGCGGAAGTCCTGCACCGAGGAAAAGCACGTTTACCCCTTCGTCCACAGAAGACTGGATAAGGTTATCGTAATCTGAAAGAGCCACCATTACATTTACGCCAATAAGGCCGCTCGTCTTGGCTTTCGCCTTTCTTATTTCTCTCCGCAAGGCCCTTTCGTTCGCAGCCTTCGCATTTGTGTCCCAATCGGGTTCGAACTGACCGATTCCAGGGGTTGCAATAACGCCAATACCGCCGGCATTCGCAACGGCTGAGGCCAATTCCGATAAGGAAATGCCAACGCCCATCGCTCCTTGGACAATTGGCATGTCAGCTTCCAAAGCACCGATTCGCAGTGTTGGCATCTTTTTACGACTCATATATTTAGCACCTCATCTAACATTCTGTCGCCCGGCAAACTGCAAAGCATCTGAATTTGTTCTGACTATAAGGTAAAACAGTCCTTTTGAGAAGCTAAATATGGGTGAAATAACAATTGGGATCTTAAAGGGCTGTTTCTGAGCTAATCGGCCCATGCTTCATTGAGAGACATTCTCTGTAATCACAAGGGAGGGGGGCCATCAAGAACAAGAAATTACGCAAAATCTATTAGCCGACAGCCAGTAGAGGAACTCAGGATCAAGCGAAGCTACAAGAATAGTCCTTCTTCCGCATTCTTTAGCCCGGCGATTGTTATACCACCCTGGTGAACGATATTGCCGAATCTTCGCAATATGCGTAGATTCTATCTTCGTAATCGAATTCAGCAGCCGGCTGCTGAATTGAACTGGAGCCAACATGTCGAGCTACTACCGGTGGCGAACAAGGCCGATAAGCGATCTATAGAAACGTATCATACGCAACAACCTATCGCCAAGACAGATCCGACAGTTGGAAACAAGAACAAGATCGTTGATCTATGTGCGCCAATGTGGTAGCGTAGCGCCAGGTTAGTCATGTGCTGGTAATTTCATTTGCCGTAGCATATACTCATGCCATAACTGAATCGTGTCACGCTTATTGAAGTTCAGGATCTGATTTTATGAAACGGATAATCGAAGAGGTGCTTCAGGCGGAGGAAGAGGTCGGCGCAATTATCAAAGAGGCCCGTGACAAAGCTGCTGAAATAAGACGTTCTGCAGAAACCGAGATTTCTCAGAAGACCAGCGACGCCAAACGCAAGGCGCGTGAAATGGTGCAGGCAGCCGTCGAAGAAGCAAAGAAAGAGGCCGAACGCCTGAGCAAGGAGAAACTCGAGCAGGTTGACCGCCGCAAGGACACTCTTCTCAACGATAGAGCGGATGCAATAGATAATCTGGTCGACCGGATCTGCGAGACGATACTGACCACTGCCGATAAGAATCAAAATGTAAAAATCAAAATGTAAGATTTCGGAATCGGCGTCGGCGAGACTCTTCAGAATGGCCCCGCCAAAGGCGGGTTCATCAATTTTGCTTTTTGACATTTGATATTTAGTTTTGGATTTTACATGGCCAGCTCATTATCAAAATACTCGTTCATCAATGCAAAACTGCGTGCGAGGATCAGTAAGATTCTCCCCGACGAGTCGTTCGATGAGCTGGGAGGAGCCCCGTCCGTTGATGCGGCACTTGCTCTTTTGGCCGACACTCCTTTTGGAGGCCTCGAAGAGATATACTCCCGGACCGGCGATCTTAAGCTGGCGGAACTCGAGCTGCTCAAGAGTGAAATCGAACTGTTCAAGAATATCAGGAAGTACATTCATCAAGATTGTGCCGATCTTCTTGACGCGCTGCTGTCGCAGTTTGAGGTTGAAAATCTCAAGAACGCTATAAGGCTCTATTTCGACAGAAAGATCCGGAAACGTTCGGCCGAGACCAGCATACATTACATATTGTACGAGCGCATAATCCACGACATACCGATCGACATCATTATCAATGCCGAAGACTTCGAAGAGATTGCAGGCGTGTGTGCGGGCACCCCATACGATCAGATCATCAAGAAATACAGTCACACCGTCGAGGCGGAAGGCTCACTTTTCCGTATGGAAGTCGCCTTCGACCATTTCTACTATCAGAATCTTCTGGCTTCTATTGCAAAATTGAATCGCAGGGACCGTGACATAGCCCAGAGACTCACGGGCGTGGAAATTGATTTGCAGAACATAGACTGGATCATCCGGTTCAAGAATTTCTATGCCCTTCCGCTGGAGGCCGTCATGGCGGCCATTGTGCCGGGAGGCTTCAATCTGGACACAGCCATCATGGGAGAATTATATACGGCTCAGAATGTCACGTCCGTGCTCCAGGGATTTGTCAAACGCAAATACCCGGGATTGTCGGCGTTGCTCTCTTCACAAACTTCGGACAGCACGTCGCGGCTGCTGCTTATCCGCAGGATACTGGAAGAGATCATGAAACAGGAGGTCCAGCGCATCCTCGCCGGGTATCCTTTCACAATAGGAATCATACTTTCATATTTTATCCTGAAACGCAGCGAACTCAAGAAGGTCAGGACGATACTGAATGCAAAGTACTACGACATAGAACAGGAACGGATTGAGAGCATGATATGATATTTACCACTGAGATGATACAGCTTTTTGCGGTGGTGCTCGGAAAGGATTGCGAGCGGGTCACCGAAGCACTGCTGCGCGAAGGCGTAATGCAGTTCATCAACATATCCCAACTCGATGGCGAGAAGCCGGACAGTCTCTCGGCAATCAAGTCGCAAGTGTCCCTGACCGAAATATCAGATCTAAGAAAACGGATCGAGGGCTTCCTCCACACCGGCGGGATAATTCCTTCGCCGCCGAATGAAACAGATCTGAACAACCGTGCTGGCGTCGATGTCGAAAGAGAGAGCATTCGTCTTGACAAAATGGCCCAAGAGCGTGACAGCATCAGGCAGAGGCAGAGGACGATCCAGCAAGAGATACTCAAGATCGAGGATATCAAGAGGCAGGTGGAACTGTACGGCATCGGCATCTCAGATGTCACGCTGCCTGCCAAACATTCCTTTATCTCCATGCAGATCGGGAAACTCCCTGCCTTAAATGTCAAGCAGTTTGAAGATGGGCTCAAAGACCTGCCTTCGCTGAATATTGCGATGGGGCAGGAAAATGATATGGCGCATCATCTGCTGATTTCGATGAAAAGGGACAATGAAAAGATCAATAAGATACTCGCAAACGCGGGATGGACCAGGGTCAAGCTTCCGGGCGAGCTGCGATCGGTTAAGAAGGATGTTTTCAAAGAACTCTCGACAAAACTCGAGAAATTAGCCGCCGAGCAGAAGAAGGTCGAGCAGAAGGTCAACGAACTCGTCAAGAAAGAAGAGAAACATCTTACTGAGGTTTGGATCAATCTGCGTGTCAACGAACTCTTTCAAAAGATCCAGGCCAATTTCCAATCGTCTTGCCGCACGGTTATTTTCACAGGCTGGCTTCCCTCATCGAAAAAAGGGAAACTGACGAGAAAGATCAAACAGGCATGTGAGGATCGCTGTTATCTGGAATGGAACCAAGCTCACAGCAAGGGCATTATCGGTGGTGAGGTTCCCGTAAGCTTCAACAACCCCAAGACGCTGGCGCCCTTCCAGATGCTGGTGAAGAATTTCGGCGTCCCGAAGTACGGCACTATCGACCCTACTCCTTTTGTTATGCCCTTGTATCTGACGATGTTCGGATTGATGTTCGGCGACGTCGGGCAGGGCTTTGTGCTCGCAATCCTCGGCATTCTGGGTGTGTCCTCCTGGAAGAAGAATGAGGCCAAACAGGGATTATGCACTCTCGCATGGCTTGTGATTTGGTGTGGCGGCTCCTCCATGCTCTTCGGTGTGCTTTTCGGGTCCTATTTCGGCATGGGCCTTTTCCCGCCGCTCTGGTTCGATTTCCACGGCATCATATCCGGTCACAGCGTCCACAAGTCCGCCGTAAATGACATTTTCGATGTATTGGCAATCGCGATGTACTTCGGCATCTCGGTCATCTTCCTCGGCCTGCTCTTCAACTGGATAAACATGATCCGGGAGAAAAAATGGGCTGAGCTGATTTTTGACAAGGGCGGCGTTTTCGGCGGATGGATCTACGCGGGCGGCATCTACGTTGTGTCATATATGATTGAGCGCGACTACAAAGAAATGCCTCCTGGGATCGTGCTGTTCCTTCTGGTGGGGCTGCCTGCGCTGTTGCTCTTCATCAAGGAGCCTTATCACTATTTCAAACATGAAGCAGCCCAGTCCGGTGAAAGATCCAATCTTCTTTTTGCGATCATCAATTTCTTAATGGAGTGGTTTGTTGAGCTTCTTGAGATTTTCAGCGGCTACCTCTCCAACACTCTCTCTTTCATGCGAGTGGCCGGACTCGGTATCGCCCATGTCTGTCTGATGATCTCTTTTTTCACTATTGCAGGCATGACTTCGGGTATTGCCTCTATTCTCATCCTTATCCTTGGAAACATACTGGTCATTTGTCTCGAAGGTCTTTCCGCGGGAATACAGGCCCTGAGGCTCAATTATTATGAATTCTTTACGAAGTTCTTCCACGGAACCGGGCAACTTTACACACCAATTTCATTAAATAGCAGAGATAAGTAAGAAAGGAAAGTTACGCCATGAATGAACCTGAAACCAACCTGAAATCACACATAACCCAGAGCATTGTTGTGCTTTTTACTGTGATGGCGATTATTGCGACAGTGTTTTGCACCAGCGCTTTCTCGGGGACATCGCCTGACGAAGAAGCCGCCACTTTGGGAGAGACGTCGCATGGTGAAGAAACCAGAGAATCGCAAATGACCTCGACAAAGGCCGGTGTTTTGAAATACGCCCTTATTTCCGCCGCTATTGCTTTTGGTCTTGGCGCCATTGGGGCCGGCATAGCAATTTCTCATGTTGGCGCCGCGGCTATGGGTGCGATTGCCGAGAAACCGGAGATTGCAAGCCAGGCGCTAATCTTCATTGCACTTGCCGAGGGGCTTGTAGTGTTCGGTTTTATCACGGCTATATTGATTCTCAACAAGGCATAAGCGCGCGATGAAGTACTCTATCATAGGCGACGAAGATGCGGTCCTTGGTTTCGGGATGGTTGGGGTCTCCGGGAAAGTCGCGGCAAATGCCGATGAGGCGATACGTGCCTTTCAGGCGATACTCGATGACAAGGAAACCTGCATCATTATCATTACCGAACCGGTGGCAGACATGATACGTTCGATAGTGGACAAGTATCTTTTTACTGAGAGCTTTCCGCTGATTGTGGAGATTCCTGACCGGCGCGGTTCGAGAGCGGGCAGGCCCGGAATAAGAGAAATGGTCAATACCGCGATCGGACTGAAACTGTGACATCGGCAAGAGAGCTGGTTTGACGAAGGTGTGAGTATCTATGGAATCGATTGAAAGAGAAAAAGCCGCGTTGATTTCGGGCATTGAAACGGACGCTCGCGCCGAGCGGGAGAAGATCATAAAAGAGGCTCAAACTCGGGCGGCTGAGAAAAAGAAATACTCCGAGAAGAAGATCGAATCTCTATTGGACGAGGCGCGGACAAAAGCGCAGGAACAAGCCGAAGCTGCAAAGAAAAAGATTATTTCCACCGCAGAGCGAGAGGTAAAGCGTCGTTCCATGCGTATCCGGGACACTGTTATGCAGGATATTTTGGACCGGGTGGAAAAGAAGCTCGGTTCAATGACCGGCGACGAAAACTACCGGTCCGTTTTGACAGGCTGGTTGACGGAGGCCGCCATCGGCTTGGACGCCGAATCAGCCCGAGTCAACGCCTCGTCGGAAGAACGCAAGCTGATCGACGAGACAATGCTTTCGGAGGTCACAGAGCGAGTCCGCAAGCAAACGGGCGGCCAGGTCGAATTGACATTGTCCGACGCAGAGCCTTTGAAATATCAGGGCGTTATCCTGACCGCCGCAGACGGGCGCACCGCATTCAACAATCAGGTCAGGACGCGGATGCTGCGAAACAGGCGTGAAATTCAAATGTTGATCTATAACAGCTTATTTACTGACGACCAAAAAGAATAATTATGAGTGACAGGATAATAGGACAGGTCAAAAGGGTCAATGGCCCCGTGATAGAGGTGATGGGGATTACCGACGCCGAGATGTTCGAGTTGGTCCGAGTGGGCAAGGAGAACCTTATCGGCGAGCTTATCAAGCTTCAAACCGACAGCGCGGTCGTTCAGGTCTACGAAGACACGACTGGAATTGCCCCTTATGATCCTGTTTATGGTGCGGGGATGCAGCTCTCTGTTGAGCTTGGTCCCGGAATGGTGGGCACCGTCTACGACGGTATCCAGAGGCCGCTCGAATCCATCCGGGAAATGTCGGAGATTTATATCAAGCGAGGGATCACCGTTCCGTCATTGAACAGAGACAAGAGATGGCATTTTGTTCCCACGGTGAAAGAGGGCGACTGTGTCTCAGGCGGCGCGGTCATCGGTGCCGTCCAGGAGACGGAGAACCTCCTTCACAAAATTCTCGTTCCGCCGAACGACAAAGGCATTATCGAGTCGGTCGTACCCGAAGGCGATTACACCGTAGAAGATGTGATCGCGGTGCTCGGCACCGACGACTCGCAGACCAAGGACGTCTTCCTCATGCAACGTTGGCCCATCCGCGTTCAAAGGCCGACGCGGAATCGTCTCGCCCTTGATATCCCGCTCATTACGGGCCAGCGGGTTATTGATACACTCTTTCCCGTCGCCAAGGGAGGAACGGTTTGCATCCCCGGCGGATTCGGCACCGGAAAGACAATGACACAGCAGGCGGTGGCGAAATGGTGCGATGCCGATCTGATCGTATATATCGGCTGCGGCGAGCGCGGCAACGAAATCACGGATGTGCTTACCGAGTTTCCGAAATTGATAGACCCAAGAAGCGGACGTTCTCTCATGGAGCGAACCATCCTGATCGCCAACACGTCGAACATGCCGGTCTCGGCACGGGAAGCGAGCATCTACACCGGAATCACGATGGCCGAATACTTCAGAGACCAGGGCTACCACGTCGCAGTCATGGCGGATTCGACGTCACGCTGGGCCGAGGCGCTGCGCGAACTCTCCGGGCGAATGGAAGAGATGCCCGCCGAGGAGGGATTTCCCGCTTACCTGCCGACAAAAATTGCCGAATTCTACGAGCGCGCCGGCTCGATGGAAACGCTGAACGGCGAGAACGGCTCCGTTTCGATCATTGGCGCCGTATCTCCGCCCGGTGGCGACTTTTCGGAACCGGTGACCCAGCACACGAAGCGCTTCATCCGCTGCTTCTGGGCCCTCGACCGGCACCTTGCCAACGCCCGGCACTATCCCGCTATCTCATGGCTCGACAGCTACAGCGAATATCTCAGTGACATGGTCTCCTGGTGGGAGCAGCAAATCAGCTCCGAATGGCTTGCCGACCGGACGGAGATAATGGAGCTGCTCCACAAGGAAGTGCGTCTCCAACAGGTGGTGAAGCTGGTCGGTCCCGACGCATTACCCGATACGCAGCGATTCGTCCTGGAAGTGTGCACGTTGTTCAAAAACGCGTTCTTGCAGCAAAATGCCTACGACAAGATCGACACCTTTTCGACCATTGAGAAGCAGGCGAAAATGCTCCACATCATTGTCACCTATTGGAAGCGGGGCTCCGAGGCGATAAAGAACGGCGCGATACTTGCCAAATTGAGAAAAATGAAAGTATATCAGGACATAGTGAAAATGAAATTCTCCGTACCCAACGAAGATCTTTCCGGCCTCGACAAGATCGAAGCCCGCCTGGAGCGTTCCATGGACCAGATGGAGGCCTTGTATGCCTGAAGCCGAAGACAGACGGCTCCTGTCCGGACGTGAGTATATCGGTGTCGACAGGATTGACGGCCCCCTGATCTTTGTCAGCAAGACACACCCGGTGGGATACAGAGAGCTGATTGAGTGTGTAGACAAGCAGGGCAATGTCCGGCTGGGCATCGTGCTCGAATCATCGACCAGTGTTGTCGTCGTGCAGGTATTCGAAGGGACCGCAGGCCTTGCCTTGCCGAGCACACGAATACGGTTTTCCGGAGAGCCCCTCACCATTTCCGTGTCCAAGGAAATGTTGGGGCGCGTATTCAACGGTCTGGGACACGCAATCGACGGAGGGCCGCCGCAGCGAAGCGACCTCGAGCTGGACGTCAACGGAATGGCAATCAATCCCACCGCTCGATTGTACCCCCGTGACTTCATACAGACCGGCATTTCTGTTATCGACGGGATGAACACCCTCATCCGCGGACAAAAGCTTCCCATTTTTTCGGGTAACGGCCTGCCCCACAATGAGCTTGCGGCCCAGATCGCACGGCAGGCAAGAATACGGGGAACCGATACGGAATTCGCCGTCGTCTTTGCTGCGATGGGAGTCAAGCATGACGTGGCGCGGTTCTTCACCCGCTCTTTCGAGGAAAGCGGTGTGCTTGAAAACGTAGCGCTCTTTCTGTCTCTCGCAGACGATCCTTCGATCGAACGCCTGATTACACCGCGAACCGCCCTGACCCTTGCAGAGCACCTGGCGTTCAACGAGGGTATGCACGTACTTGTCATAATGACCGACATGACCAACTACTGCGAGTCACTGCGCGAAATATCCACCATCCGCGGTGAAATACCAGCGCGAAAAGGATACCCCGGGTATCTCTACTCAGACCTTGCCGAGTTGTATGAACGCTCGGGGATGATCAAAGGACATGAAGGCTCGATTACGTCGCTGCCCATCCTCACGATGCCGAACGACGATATATCCCATCCCGTACCCGACCTGTCGGGATATATCACCGAAGGGCAGATCGTGTTCGAAAGAGAGATGGATGGGCGAGGGATCTTCCCGCCGGTCGCGGGGCTGCCGTCGCTGTCGCGTTTGATGAAGGACGGCATCGGCGAAGGCATGACAAGAGAGGACCATCCGCATCTTGCAAGCCAGCTTTTCGCTGCGTACAGCTATGTGAAGGACGTGCGCAATCTCGCGTCCGTTATCGGCGAGGAAGAACTGACCCCTCTGGATCACAACTACCTTGAGTTCGGCAGAGACTTTGAACTGAAGTTTGTTTCCCAGCGCAAGGATGAGGACAGGAGCATCGAGCAGACGCTGGACCTCGGATGGGAAGTCCTGAGGACCCTCCCTGTTGAGGAACTGCACAGGATCACCGAAGAGGAAATCGAAAAGTACTACGGAGGTTAGCAGGGACCCGCAATGGCGCAGCTCAATTACGCACCGACGAAAACAAATTTACTCAAACTCAGGAATGATCTGCAGTTTGCGCAGCAGGGATACGAACTGCTGGACCAGAAGAGAAATATTCTGATTATGGAGCTTTTGGCATTGGTGGATCAGACGGTGGGTTTTCAGAGTCGGGTCGACAACGTACTGGCAAAGGCGTATAAGGCCCTGGAAGAGACGGTTTTCGATATGGGAAAGCTCAAAGTGCAATATCTGACCGGGGCTGTAAATATTACTACCGATATTACCGTTCGTTCCCGGAGGGTAATGGGTGTCATCCTGCCTGTGATTGAGACCGAGTTCAAGGAGTGCTCCCCTCACTACAGTCCGATGGGGACCAGTTTCTGGATTGACAGCTCGTTGCACTTTTTCAAGGAAGTACTAAAATTGCTTGGCAAGCTCGTGGAATTGAAGATATCCGTATTGAGGCTTGCCAACGAAGTTAAGAAAACTATTAGAAAGGTCAACGCCCTCGAAAAAATAGCCATCCCCGACCTGAAGGATACGGTTCATTATATCCAAAGCAAGCTCGAAGAGAACGAACGCGACATGTTCGTTCTGATGAAAATGGTTAAGGGGAACCTCGAGAAGAAAAGGCGCCGAAGCCAGGGAGGCAGCAGTGAGTAATCCTATAAGAAAAATAATGGTTTATATTGACGGCACTGAGCAGTCCATTACCGCTGCTCAGTATGCAATATGCCTTGCGTCGTCTTCTCATGCTCAACTCATTGCTAACTATGTCGTCAACACCAGGGCGATGGAAGACCTTCTGAGAGCAAGGATATTCCTCAAAGACGAGCAGGTCGAATACGAACATGACATGGAAACCGATGCCGAACGGTATCTCAATCACGTAAATGAGCTTGCCCTGCAAAAAGGAGTTACGATTGTAAAGAAGCAGAGCAAGGGAAGTGTTTACAAGGAGATAGTCAAGGCGGTCGTGGAGGACGAGGTCGATCTTCTCGTTATCGGCGAGCTGTCCCGGATCAGGAGCAGAAGAGACGAGTTTTATGACGAGGCCGAACGGGCGATGCGTAATGTTTCCTGTTCCGTCTTAATTGTAAAAGATGAAGACAGAGTTTGGGAAATGTATCAATCGCTGTCCTGACATGAAAATACAAAGATCAAGAATAGAAAATCAAGAATTGCGGAATCGCCGCTTCGCGGCGATGACTTCATCAATTTTACATTTTGCACTTTGATTTTCTATTCTTCTTAAAGGAGAAGCAGACTATGGCGTTTATTGACATGATGGCGGAGAAAATCGTAAAGATACCTCTGGAGTCGAAAGACAAGCCTGGTGTTCTGCGCGAGCTTGTCCAGATACTGAAAGACGCTGATGAAATTGACGATTTTGATATTGTGCTCAAAGCAGTGCAGGAGCGCGAAGATAAAGGGAGCACCGGACTGGAGAAGAGCATCGCTGTCCCTCATGCCAAGACGCCGGCCGTCTCCAGCCTGAAACTTGCTATCGGTATAGCCCCTGAGGGCATCGACTTCGATTCACTTGATAAGCAACCCTCAAAGCTCTTTTTCCTATTGGTGGCGGCGCCTGACCAGTCCGGTCCGCACGTGGAGGCGCTTTCGGAAATAGCAAAGCTGTCTCGCTCGAATGCCTTCTGCCGGGCCCTGGTCAACGCAGACAGCGCCGCCGAAGTGGTTGAATTGCTCAAGGGTGAGTAACGACACTACAGTTGGTATGGATAGCAGTGAAGCAAAGATTCAGCGGGTGATTGCGGCGCTCGAGCACCGCGAAGCCGACAGGGTGCCGGTGGGAGAGTTTTTCTGGACCAATTTTCTGCGCAGGGTTCGAGCCGAGCTGGATGTAGGCGACGATTTCGATCCGTATCGTCACTGGGATCTGGATATGATCGTTATTACGCCGAACATGGATCCTCACATCACCGGTATTGAAGTCCTCGAAAACAACGAACAGCGCAAGGTCGTCAGGACGGGATTCGGCGCCACTATCGAACGTCGCCGGACGTGCCCGATGCCCAATTACATGGACTTCGAGATCAAGAGCTACGAGCAGATGGAAGCCCTGGAGTTTGACGAGGCCAACGACGAGCGGCGGTATTTCGCAGCGATAGATGATCAGATCAACTCGGTTGGCGATGAGTTAAATCTCGGGTTGCCCTCGTTTGTCGACCGGGTGAATGCCTATGCCGACGATTTCTGCGTGTTCGGCGGCGTCTGCGAGCCTCACGAGATGATCTGGCGCATAATGGGCACCGAGAACGTTTTGACAAAGCTGGCCGAGGAGCCCGCGCGAATGGCCCGCTTCATCGAGCGGCTGGCCGATTTCCTTCTCGGCATTGTCGCCGGCCAGATCGCCGCGGCCAGGGGCCGGCTCTCCGGCATGTACATCTGGGGCGATGTTGCGTATGATCATGGGATGTTCTTTTCGCCGAAGTATTGGCGCGACGTCTACAAGCCGCAGCTCAAGCGGATATGCGATGCCGTTCACGAGGCTGGGCTAAAGACCATTTACCACGGCTGCGGCAATGCCTCGCAGGTGTTCGAAGGCATGATCGAAGCCGGCGTCGATGCGTACAATCCTTTGGAAGCCAAGGCGGGTCTCGATGTGGTCGACCTGAAGCGGCGATACGGCTCTCGCTGGGCCTTCAACGGCAACCTCGACGTCCAGGTTCTGGCAACGAACGACCGCGAAAAGGTCTGCCGAGAGGTTCTAAGGAAGCTCAATGCCGCCAAAGGCGGTGGATTCATCCTGCAATCGGACCATTCGATCCCGAGCAATGTCGATCCGCAGACGTACGATTACGTTATCGAGCTTGCGCGTCAGTACGGCAAGTATCCGCTGGAGCTGGGGGAGTTCGACGAGGATGTCTGCAAAAGCTCTTGTGATGACCTAAGGACAGAACAATAATGAAACGTTATGGTATGGCGATCAAGATCAAACCGGAGAATCTCGACGAATACAAACGGCTGCACGTCGATGTATGGCCCGACGTCCTCAAGATGATCGGCGAGTGCAACATCAGGAACTACTCGATCTATCACAAAGACGGCATGATGTTCAGTTGCTTTGAATATGTCGGCAAGGACTTCGATTCTGACATGGCGAAAATGGCTGCCGATGCGACGACTCAAAAATGGTGGGATGTGTGCAAGCCGCTCATGGATCCGCTCGAAACCCGCGCCACGGGAGAATTCTGGGCGAACATGGAAGAGGTCTTCCACTGTCCATGAGATCGCCGGCTGCCGTGGTTAGCTGGCGTAGGTGTCGCGGTAGATCTCCTTGATCTGCCCGGCCGTCGCTGCGATTGGATTATTGGCCGTGCTGGTCGCCACCGCTGCGTCGTTTGTCATCTTCTCAATGTCTTTTTCGTAGGAGGTCTCGTCAATTCCAAAGGACTTTGGTGAAGGAATCTCGAGTTCGTGATTGAGTTGGATCAATCGGTCGATCAGTATTTTACAGCACTCTTGGTCGGGCGCAGAACTGTCGGCCAGCTCCATAGAACGAGCTATCTGGGCATATCGAGCGGGCGCTCCGTCAATGGAGAACCTGGTGACGGCGGGCAGCAGCATCGCATTGCTCAAGCCGTGCGGGACGTGAAAGCACGCGCCGAGCGGTTCACTCATGCTGTGCACGAGTCCCACCGAGGCATTGGAAAAGGCAATTCCCGCCTGGAAGGAACCTAGCAGCATGTTCTGCCGTGCCTCTTCA
>Ga0255052_10002612_pt1 | contig 12890 bp, 11 predicted proteins | sample JV7_2_21_MG_FD_188632 | JGI IMG/M metagenome (GOLD analysis project Ga0255052, IMG submission 188632) | Seawater microbial communities from Jervis Inlet, British Columbia, Canada - JV7_2_21 | ecosystem: Environmental > Aquatic > Marine > Inlet | place: Canada: British Columbia | collected... | reverse complement strand
ATGTTGAACAGGACCTTGACCACTTCGTTGCCCTTGATCGCCATGCGCTGCGCCAACTCCGATACCGCAATATTCTCAGGTATCTCTACCTCGTGAATTACGGGTGCCGTCGGCCGTTCGAAACCGTGCTGTGCGTCGCCACTCAGTGACACAGGGCGCCGGCGTGTCGGTGTCTTCCGTTTGCGACGACCGCTCTTGTCACCTGCAACATGCAATTCCTTCCGGCCGTAGCGAGTTTCGCCTGCCTTGGGCTTTGGCTTCGCCTTAGTCTTTTCTTTCGTACGACGCGCTCTCGCGTCCTGCTCCGCTTTTTCGAGCCGGGTTTTCTCCTCGGCCGCAACAGCCGCTGCCTGTTCGGCAGCCTTGCGAGCTTCATCTTCAGCATCAGCGCGCGCTTGCTCTGCTTTCTGACGCTCCTCGACTTCTTGTTTGGCTGCCTGCTCCTTCTCGGCTATCAGGCGCTCTTGCTCGCGCTTCTCAGCCTCTATCCGGTCTTCCTCTTCCTTGCGTTGGCGATCCAGTTCTTCTTGCTCGTTTTTCGCCTGCTCCTCAAGGACATCACGCTTGATGTAAGTCCGTTTCTTGCGAACTTCGACATTAACCGTTCGCGAGCGACCCTGGGCGCCCGACAATCTAAGTTCCGACTGAGACTTGCGCTTTAGCGTAATTTTACGTGGCGCCGCATCACCCGCTGCCGACTCATCCTGCCCGTGGCTACGACGCAGATGTGTTAGTAGCTCGAGCTTCGCATCGTCACTAATCGTATCTCCTGAGCCTTTAACCTTGATACCAGCCTCGTCCAGCTGGGTTAGCAGCTTGTCGACCGGTACTTTCAGTACCTCAGCAAATTGTTCAACTGTCACATCAGCCATTCTTTAACTCCGCATAAGCCAGCGATCAGGCTTGCTGCTCTGCTTCTTCGAACCAGTGGGCGCGCGCTTTCATGATAAGGGCCGCCGCTTCTTCCTGATCCATTTCGTTTATCTCGAGCAAGTCGTCGGTCGCGAGCTCAGCCAAATCCTCTCGCGTCACAACACCTTTGCTTGCCAGTACAAATGCCAGGCTCTTATCCATGCCTTCAAGGCTCAGAAGATCTTCCGCAGGCTCGGCCTCATCAATCTTCTCTTCCTGCACAATCGCCTGCGTTAGCAGAACGTCACGCGCACGATTACGAAGCTCATCAACGATGTCCTCGTCAAACTCCTCGATTTCGACAAGTTCGGAAGCTGGCACATACGCAACTTCCTCTACCGTGGAGAAACCTTCCTGAACCAGAATCAGTGCAACCTCTTCGTCGACGTCGAGTTGCTTGGAAAACAGCGCGATCAGCTCCTTCATCTCCGATTCACTCTTCTCGTCAGCATCAGCCGCTGTCATAACGTTGAGTTCCCAACCCGATAGCTCACTGGCCAGACGAATATTCTGCCCACCACGACCGATCGCCTGCGACAACTTATCCTCGTCAACAGCGATGTCCATGCTGTGCGAGTCCTCGTCAACGACGATAGACACAACTTCAGCAGGCGACATGGCATTAACGACGAACTGCGCCGGATTCTCGTCATACAAGATGATGTCCACGCGCTCGCCGGCCAGTTCATTCGAAACCGCCTGAACTCGTGAGCCACGCATACCTACGCACGCGCCAACAGCGTCGATGCGATTGTCGTTACTCCGCACCGCGATCTTGGCTCGCAAACCCGGGTCGCGGGCTGCACCGAGAATATCGATCAGGCCCTGGCCCACTTCCGGAACCTCTATCTTGAACAGCTCAACCAGGAACAGTGGCGATGTGCGGGTCATGAACAACTGCGGACCACGTAATTCGGAGCGAACTTCAGTGAGCAGTGCCTTGATGCGGTCCTGTGGGCGGACCGGCTCGCGTGGCACCATCTGGTCGCGGGACACAAATCCTTCAGCATTACCGCCAAGGTCGATATAGACACCGTTGCGGTCCACGCGTTTGACTAAACCGGAGAGCATTTCCCCTTCGCGTTCCTGGTATTCCTCGACGACCTGCTCGCGTTCAGCCTCACGGACCTTCTGCACAATAACCTGCTTGGCGGTCTGCGCCGCAATACGGCCAAACTCGACTGAATCCATTGGCACTTCAACGTAGCCGCCGGGTTCAGCATTCTCGTCAACATCCAGGGCGTCGATCATCCGCAACTCGCGATCAGGCACTTCGAGCTCGGTCGACTCGTCCTCGAACACAAGCCAGCGACGAAAAGTGTCGTATTCGCCCGTCTCGCGATCAATCGCGACGCGAACTTCAATATCCTCACCGTGCTTCCTGCGCGTCGCAGAAGCGAGCGCGGCTTCGATGGCCTCAAAGATGATCTCCTTCTCAACACCTTTTTCGTTCGAAACGGCGTCGGCGACCATCAAAATCTCTTTGCTCATTACCAAAACTCCAAAAATCCCAGGGCCTTACGCCCTTTCAGGAACCAGTCGGGCGGTATCGATTGTCGCCATCGGCAACGAATGCGTCTCACCGTCCACTACGACCACAATATTCTCGTCATTCGAGGACAACAGCGTGCCCCGAAATCGTTTCCGCCCCTCTATTGGAAAGCGCATTTCCACTTTCACGGTTTCTCCCGCAAATCGTTGAAAGTGCTCTACTTTCGTCAATTTCCGATCCAGTCCAGGCGACGATACCTCGAGGTTATACTGTCCTGGCAGTGGATCCTCGACGTCGAGGAGCGCGCTGACAGTCAGACTGACCTTTTCGCAGTCGTCAAGAGAGACGCCATCCGGATGATCAATAAAGATCCGGACAATTCCACTCTTACCGCCCAGTTTTGCCTCCAGGTCCGATAATTCGTAGCCCTGACGTTCGATAGCCGGCTCCAGCAATCGCCTTAGCTCATCACCTGTCATCGAAACACCTAACTGTTTGTTCTTAAATAAAAAATGGGCCAATGGCCCATTCTTTTTCGCAATAAAAAACCCCTTGTCGGGGCCTTTTCTCACGAAAACTCTGGCTCGTGATGTCGAGTACCCACCACTGTGTTCGCGCGCGATTATACGGTAATCACGATACAACAAGCAACGCTTGCGAGCGCCGCGGTTGTGCTCATTCAGCGACGCTGGAAGGGGTCTTGCCGGTTGTAGTCCCCTGGAGCCTCGAACAGGCTCTCATCCAGTTCTTTCTCTGTGAGTGACTCAAGGATGTCTTCCTGAGTGACCTCTCCGTCCTGGTACGCAATTCTGTGCACCGGGAAGCCGTCGATCTGATCCATTAGCTCGCCGGGATTCATACTTTCATCGGTCGAAAAGGGTAGCGCCTCGGTCAATTGCTTTACGTAATCGGCCATTTGGCGAAATGCCTGCATCATATCGTCCGAGCCCTGGATGTGGTCCAGCGACGCTACGCAAATTTCCTGTGTTTTCTGCCCGCCCTCATGCACTGCGTATTGCGCGCAGGACTGATCGTGCCATTTCCCGGTGCCGATGGCTTCGATGCGCGGCGCGGGAGACGGTGAAGCAGATTTCCCAGTCATTCCCTGCATCTGGCCTTTCATCATTTGCTCCGCCATGGCCCTCTGCTCGGGCGGCAAGCTCGCCAGCTGGGCCTCGATCTGTTGCATTGCATCGCTGATTCTCGATGCGAACTCATCAAGCATTGCTTCATCCATGATGATGTAGCTCTTTTCTGCATGATCCAGCACCAGAAACTCATCACCAAGGAAGATCATCGACACGTTTGAGCTGCTTCCGTCGGCCCCTCCGTCCACCCGCAACATGCCCGACTGCGCGTACATCCGACTCCGCTCGGTTTCTTGTCCCGATGCATCCTTCGTCACCATGTCCATTGCAACGCCGGCGTAAAGCGGCGATGACAAGACGAAGAGAAGCGGGATTGATGCGATAAGCAGTTTTTTCATGTTCCTGGCTCCGGCGCCTGCAAGGAGAAATTCAAGTTTACCGTCTTTGAATGATAGTTTGGCACGGTCAAAAAAAATCATAACTTAAATAATAGCCAATCTGGGGATTCATAAATGACAGTACATGCAAAAACACGTGTTTTGGTTTCGTCGGCTGTAGCGCTGGGGTTCTATCTGTTTTCCTTTTCAGCAGCTGTTGCTGAGGAAGAAGAATCCAATGACACCAAAATAGAACGCGCCATGTCAGCGGCACCAGGCAATATCTCTGCCGAAGCCACTATCATGGATGTCGAACGACCACATCTGATGTTGCTGATGCCGTCCGCAAGCATGCTCGAAGGTGTGAATCGCGACCCATTTGCTGGTGGCCCTTATGTTATGTGGGGTGACACGCCATTGGTGCACGTAATGGTGCCAGTAGGTGGCAGTTCCGAATAAGTCTTAATCGGCCACATGCTCAACGGCCCCGCCAATTTGGCGGGGCTTTTTTTTAATATTTCGCCTCTGCTTTCACGGAATCTACTTATTCGGGAACACGCCCGGACTCTGTATATTTAGCTTTGTTGGCGCGCTTCTTGTGCTAACAATCATGAGAGTAACCGCGGGCAAGGAATCGCCCGCGCACAAATGCGATGATTGAGATCCGAATCCATGGCCGGGGCGGCCAGGGCGGTGTGACCCTGGCGAAGCTGATCTCTACCTCTCGGTTTCTACAAGGTTTGTCGGTGCAAGCGTTCGGCCTGTATGCCGCCGAGCGATCCGGCGCACCGATCCAGGCGTTTTGCCGCTACTCCGAAGAACCCATCACCAACCGCAATCTGATCTACGAGCCGGATCATGTCATTGTGCTGGATCCGACGCTGGTCGGACCCACGATCCTGGCAGGGCTGAAAGCCGGCGGCTGGATACTGATCAACTCACCGCAGCCACCCGCGGAATTCGCGGACCAATTTGCCCATAACCGTCTCGCGACGGTGGATGCGACAACAATTGCGCGTGACAACAATCTCGGCACTCGCAGCCTGCCCATCGTCAATACCGCGCTCGCCGGCGCAGTTGGCAGAATGCTGTCGATTCCACTTCAAGAGATGTGCGCTGCGCTCGAGCATCTCGGGTTCAAAGGCTCAAACCTGACTGCCGCCAAACGGGCCTATGAAGAAGTCCGGCTCCTCGAATCGCCGCAGGATGTCGGATCTTCTGAAGCATTGGTCGCGCCGGCAGATGAGGGACGCGGACCTAGCCTGTTAGAGGGTGCCGGCGCGGCGCTGCCAGCGATCAAGACTGGTAACTGGGCCACCGAGCAGCCGCACCGTCGGCAAATGATTCCACCCTGTAATCACATTTGTCCGGCCGGCAACAACGTGCAGGGATTCCTAAACGCACTAGCTCACGAGAAGACCGACGAGGCGCTGGAGATTTTACTCCGCACGTCACCGTTTCCATCGATTTGTGGCAGAGCCTGCCCTGCCCCATGCATGGAATCCTGCAACCGCATCGAGCTTGATGGTGCGGTCAATGTGCGCGAGATGGAACGCTATGCCGGCGATCATGGTCAGGTAACGCCCCAACCGCTCGCCGAACGCGACGAACATATTGCAGTTGTGGGATCAGGTCCGGCCGGCCTGACAGCGGCTTATCATCTGGCACGCTTCGGTTATCGGGTCAAAGTGTTCGAGTCCGGACCCGAGGTCGGCGGCCTGCTGCGAACCGGAATTCCCGAATTTCGACTACCCGACGACGTAGTTTCCCGTGAGATTGATCGCATACTCTCTCTAGGTGTAGCCGTTGAGACTGATCACCAAATTCATCGACAAGCACTGCTCGAGTTGGCGCGAGATCACGATGCCGTGTTGGTCGCGACCGGCCAGCAGGAGCAGCGAGATCTGCAACTGGGAATGAACGGCACGCAAGCCGTCGTCCAGGGCATCGATTTTCTCGATCACGTTCATCGGGGAGATGTGCGGGTGGCCGACGAAGCTGTTGTCGTGATCGGTGGCGGCAACACAGCTATGGATGCTGCCCGTTCGGCGATGCGCCTGGGTGCAAAGCGCGTGCGCGTACTTTATCGGCGTAGCCGTCAGGAGATGCCCGCCATCCGCGAGGAGATTGACGAAGCAGTTGAGGAAGGCATCTGCATCGAATTGCTGACGCAACCGGTTGCCCTGCACGAAAATAAGGGAAACGGTAGTCGCCGGCGTTATCGACTTACCTGCCGGCGCATGCAACTTGGCGAACCTGACGAATCGGGGCGACGCTCACCAACTGAAATTCCGGATTCCGATTTCGAAATATTCTGCCACCGGATCATCCTCGCGCTTGGCCAGTCGGCAGACGTGTCGGTTTTTCCTGAGGGCACTGAGGTAAGAGAAGGACATCAACTCCTCGGCCTGCTGGAAACGCCGTTGTTCGCTATTGGTGATCTTGCGACTCGTGAAGGCACTGTAGCCGCCGCGATCGGCAGCGGCCGGCGATCGGCTGTACATATTCATAATGTGTTGAGCGGAGAACACGTGCGCATAACAGAGCATGCCGAGGCGGCACGCGACATGGATGTCTGGTGTGACGAGGTCATTCGTGCCGATGCGCTGAAGCTGCACCTCTTCGAGCGCCAACCTGTATCCGAGGGCGATTCGATCAGCATGACCGAGCGACGCTCGACCTTTGACGAAGTTCACATGGGCCTCGACGATACTTCAGAGGCCGCTCGCTGTTTGTCCTGCGGCGTCTGTAACGAGTGCGACGTCTGCTCCACTTACTGTCCGGAAGGCATATTGAAACGCGTGGGCCACCGCCTCGAATTCGACTACGCATACTGCAAGGGTTGTGGCGTGTGCGTGGCGGAGTGCCCACGCAATGTCATCTTCATGAGTCACTTATAGCCGGGACGGAGAACAACAATGCCTGTAGAGGTCATTACTGGAAACCATGCCGCCGGCTACGCTTTGAGTGTCGCAGGCGAGGCCAATCGAACGGCACGCGGTGTCGCTTGCGGAATCTATCCGATCACGCCGCAAACCGAGATCGTCGAGTACGTCGCCAGGTTTCCGTTCAGCAAAGGACGTGTGGTGCCAGTGGAGAGCGAACACAGTGCTATGGCCGTGTCCATGGGTGCGTCGATGAGCGGCGCGCGGGCCTTCACGGCAAGCTCGGCCAATGGCTTGGCCTACATGGCGGAAAACATCATGGTGACCGGCTATTACCGGCTTCCGATCGTGATGGTCGCAGTCAATCGAACGCTCGGCCCGCCCTGGAATATCTGGGCTGACCAGGGTGACACGCTGATGCTCAGGGACTTCGCCTGGCTGCAATTCTATTGTGAAAACAACCAGGAGGTTCTGGATACAACCCTGCTCGCCTTCCGACTGGCCGAGGATCGGCGTGTTCTATTACCTGTGCTGACGTGCATGGATGCATTCATCGTCTCTCATACCCAAACCGAGACTGCGCTTCCTGAGCAGGACAAGGTAGATCGTTTCCTGCCGGACCTCGATCTGCCGCATCGCATGCATTACGACGAGGCACGCACACTCGGCGGCCTGGCCTGGCCTCACGAAGAATTGTCGATGCGATTGGAGATCGACGAGGCAATGAAGCGCGTGCCGGACGTTTACCAGGAGTGCCGGAAGAGTTTCACCGAGATCTTCGGTCGCGATCCCGGCGATTTGATTCAAACATTTGCTACCGATGACGCAGAGCTGGTCCTCGTCACGAGCGGCACCATGGCTACGACGGCGCGTGAGGTGGTGCGGCAGCGACGCGCAGCGGGCGAGAAAATTGGCCTCGTGAAACTAAAAATGTATCGACCGTTTCCCGAGGCTGTGCTGCGTGATGCTTGCCAGTCAGCGACACGCGTGGCGGTGCTGGACCGCAACTATGCGGCCGGCTCCGGCGGGATATTCTGGCAGGATACGCGGGCCGCTTTTCAGGGCCACCGGGACGATGTGCTCATTCAGAACTACCTGACGGGATTGTGCGGAGGTGACGTAACACCAGCTGTAATCGACGACATACTGGCGGATCTCACCTCGCGATCTGAGGCCGGCAATCCGGTGTGGATGGGCATCGAGACCGGTGAGAAGACCAGACAATGACTGCGACCGCGACGATTCACCAGTCAGAACAGTGCCTGCTCCGCCCTGGCAATACGAACTGCGGCGGCTGCGGGATGAGCGTTGGCCTCACCATGTTGGGACGCGCGCTCGCCGAAGCCGGCGACACCTGTACGCTGGTAATCCCTGCTTGCTGCGGTATTGTCACCGCCGGTGCGTTTCCGACAACCAGTTACGGCGTGCCGACAATTGCGACGACGTTCGCATCCTCGCCGGCTGTAGCGTCGGGCGTGGAGACTATCCGTAACCTCAACGACGAACCTGGCCATGTCATTTGCTGGGCCGGCGACGGTGGCACTTACGACATTGGTCTGGCAACCCTGTCGGCAGCCGCCGAACGCAACGAAAACATTATTTATATCTGTTACGACAACGAGATCTACGGCAACACCGGCGGCCAGCGCTCCTCGGCAACGCCGGCTGGTGCTCGAACGTCAACTACGCCGCAGGGCAAGGCCGAGAACAAGAAAGACATCATGTCGATTATGGCTGCTCATCGGATTCCATACGCCGCAACGCTATCTATAGCTCATCCGGATGACTTCGCTCACAAGATATCAACTGCTCTTTCCATCGAGGGCATGCGCTTTCTGTTGTTGCACTCGCCCTGCCCCACGGGCTGGAAGTCCGAACCCGAGGATTCTGTGAAACTCGTGCGCCTGGCGGTGTCGAGTGGCCTGTTTCCGCTTTATGAGGTTTACGACGGCGTCACCTATCGCGTCAATGTCGAACCCGACGGGACCGACCCGGCCGAGTACTTCCTTCGACAGCGTCGTTTCGATGACGAGGAGATAGACCTCAACGCAACGCGACGTGACTGCTCGGACCGCACACAGCGCCTGCAAGCGCTTGCGACACAATACCCCCCGGACTGACCACGTATTGCGTATTGTCATCTTCAGCCACTCAGATTTGGCAACAAATCGCGACCGTGCTCGCCGTCTCGTCGCGCGTGCCGCCAACGGCCCCTGGCAGCCGTCAGGTGACTGAAGAACGCTCCGATGCCTGACTGACTTTCATCCGGGATGGATTCCTGAGCTCCGGAATCCCCATATTTCTGCAAGAACAGATCGAGTCGCGCCGGCTGAGAGTCGTCATTTATGCGGTCCAGCCAGCGCATCGTGTCACGCAGGACCGCGTTAGGATCACCAGATTGTGCGGATCGCCGGATGCGCCGAAAATACACAGCTTCCGTTTCATGCCTGGCTTTGCGCCAGGCTTTCCAGCCAGCCGCGACACGACCACCAAATACCAGCAAGGCAGCAACCACGAGTAATGTCGCAAGAAGTGATAGCCACAGGAGGCGTTTGTCCTGTTGCTGTTCTGCTTGCCGTGATACTGCTGATTCGTCGACCGGACCACCGCTAACTTGCAGGGTCAATCCCGGTAGTACGATTTGTTGCAGTTCTTCCTTGCCAATGTTCCACCAGGTCAATTTAACAGCCGGGATTTCGAAATGCCCGGCGCGCTCAAACACATAAGTGACAATTTCAACCCGCGTGCCGCTAAGGTCTCCGCGAGCGAACTTGTCCTCGACGGTTGGTTCGCCTGGATAGATGCCAATATCGTCGATCTTACTGTGCAACGTGGGTGAAAACGCCATTCCAGACACATCTTCGGCGCGCAATGTAATCCTGCGTTTGATCGCATCGCCGACCATTGGGCTTTCGGTCTCCGGTTCCCAATTCTGGCTCGCCGTGAGATTGCTTGTACTGATTAACCCACGTGTGCCTTCCGCACCGGGCGGTGTTCGCGCAACGAACTCGACTAACGGCAAAGTCATTCGCTCGATACGGGTGCCGCCGTCCGCTCCCCAGGTCTTGATCTCAACATCGACCGGCACGCGCGGGACGGTGATCTTCCCGTCACGTTGGGCGAACAACATGAAGTTATAGCGCTGTCCGGTATAACTATCACCATTGATGGATTCGTTAAGCCGCGTACCCTGGCTTTCCAGGTGTAACAGGTACGCACCGTCCACCTCGACATCAGCCACTTTTCGGAGTTGTGCCCAGGCATCTTTTGCGAGCACATCAACTTGTAGCACTACTTTCTGGCCTACCCATGCTTCCTCAGGTGTCACTGTCATACGGAGAATTATGTCTTCGGCTGCATGAACAGGGTCACTGCCCGCCAGCCAGGCTGAAAAAATTACTACGCAGGCGATTGTGATATTTCTCACTGCGCCGCCTCTTGTTCAACACCAGGCGTTGGACGCATTGCCTGTTGGTAGGCAAATTTCGCTGCCAGGAAGTCGGCCGGCCTAGTCTGCACTTGCCGCAGCCAAATGGCACGCAATTCCTGGTCGCTCGGTGCCTCCCCGCCTTCTGTCTGCTCCTCTCCGGCACCAGGGGGCGACTTGCCTTCCGTAAATACAATATCGTCCGCGCCCAACATGCCACCCGTCATGTCGCCACCTTCGCGCTTGAGCATTGCAGCTCTCGCCAATGCGATTTCGCGGTTGGTCGTCGCATCTTCCCACCCGGGTATTAGTTCCAGCGCGCGTGCATATCTCGCGGCCGCCGCATCGTACTTACCCTGCATGACCAGCGCATTGCCATGGTTGAAAGCGGCGTCTGCGGTGTCCATGCCTGCGAAAACGCCGGCTGCTTTTTCAAACTCGCCGTCTCGAAACAGTGCGACCCCGCTCCACATCGGATTAGCGAAAAGCAGGGCTGCTTCAGCAAACTCTCCTTGCTCATAAATGCGATGCCCTTGTTGGTCTGGTGTTAACAGGGTGACCCCACCTGTTGCCAGCGCATAGCTGCCGCCAGCGAGCATCGCGACAAAGAATGCAGCAATCCATGTTTTATGGCTATGGACGCGCTTGCTCATGTCACCAGCCAACCTTTTCGTGACCACATCAATGTGAAAAAAGCGAGAAACGGCAACAGCACATAGCCGGCATCCTGCCACCGAGCCCCTTCGCTTGTTGCAGATACAGCCATGCGATTTGATTGCGCACGCCGGGCCAGATTTTCGACATCCGTCGGGTCGACGGTGAGTTCCACCACGTTGGCACCCAGGTTAGATGCGGCACTTTGCAGTCCGCCGTCAATTGCTGCGGCTGATGATTGCAATGATAAGAACTGCACCGGCAATTCGATGCTGGCCGTCGACATAGCCCGGGCCTGAGGTGGGGAAACGCTATCGGCAATAACCAGTGCTGATCCAGGCACCCCGCTCTTCTGTAATACCTGTTCGGCCAGTTGCAGTGCCTGTGCAAGCGCATCACCATCCACCGGCATCAGTGCCGGTGTCAGGTCCTCCAGCATCGTACTGATGATTCGGTCGTCCCGGGTCAGTGGCATTACCAAGTGGGCGCTACCACTGTAAACGATGAGTCCAGTCGACGATCCTGTTCTGAGTTCCAGTAAATCCCGAACTTTGTGTTTCGCACGTTCCAGTCGTGATGGCTGAACATCACTTGCCAGCATCGTGCCGCTCACTTTCAGGAGTACGACAAGTCCCGCCTCATCGTTGGCGAAAGGTGACGGTTCCATTCGCCAGGATGGCCCTGCCAGGGCGACGGCACAAACAACCCAGGTCACAAGCAATAACTGAATCGGGCGCAAGCCGCGGTGGCTTGATTCACCGACAGTCAGGTGCTCGATCAGGTGCGGATCCATGATCTGCCGCCACGACGTCATACGATCCTGATGTCGCAACAGGCGCCACCAGATAAGCAGCGCTGGCAAAACAACTAATAACCAAAGCGGGCGCAGGAAGTGAAGGTCATCCATGATTGGCTTGCCTTGTTTCGCCTCGACGCTTGAGCAGCAATCCCACATGGAACAGCAATCCAAGCATCATGAACGCGGCGAGCGGCCAGTGGAAAAGATCCGTACGCGGCCTGTAAGTCTCGGCTTCTACCGGTCGCGTGTCGATTCTGTCCAGTTCGGTATAGATTTCCTCGAGTTGATCGCGATCAGCGGCATGAAAGTAACGCCCACCGCTTGTGGACGCAACAGCGGTCAGCGCCTCCTCATCCAGTTCCTCTTCGCCGGTTGCTGTCGGGTCGCCGACACCGACAACGTGAATGACAATGTCATTGTCGTTCGCGATTCTTGCGGCCTGCTCCGGTGGGACCTTGCTACCCGTATCGTTGCCATCGGTCAAAGCTATCATTACCCGATGCTCGACCTCGCTGCGTTCAAACAAGGTGATTCCCAGCCCGATCGCATCACCGAATGCTGTGCGCGGACCGGCCATGCGCACAGCCGTTTCCTCCAGCAACTGTCGGGTTGCTTCCAGGTCCTGGGTGAACGGTACCTGGACAAACGCTGCGTTGCCGAACACGATCAGGCCCACGCGATCACCTTCACGACGTGTCAGGAAGTCATCGAGCACCTCTTTTACCGCAGTCAATCTGTCAACTCTGTCGCCTTGGGAATTGGTGAAGTCCTCCGCCTCCATCGAACCCGACAGATCGACCAGCAACATCAGGTCCCGTGTTGGTAATACGCGGCTCACCGGTGGCTCGAGGAACTGCGGTCGCGCCAACGCCAATATCATGAGCATCCAAAGCACCCAGAAGAAAAAGAGTACTGACTTTTTCGCATCCGCAATCACGGCGCCAGCTGATGGCTGTTGTTGCAACAAGGTCGCCATGCGCTGGAACCATGGCACACGAATCGCCTGGCGTGACTCACGATACGGCGGCACAAGCAGGCGTAAAAATGGCGGCAAGAGAATTAGCAATAAGACCCAGGGGTGGGACAGCGTATACAACTCAGTTCACCAGAGCCGAAGTGTCGGTTTCAGGAACACGGTGGTGCCGAATCCAGGTGCGCGCCATTTCTACGAGATCTTCGTCTGATTCAGTGCCCGCATCGCTTGTCACCAATTCCTCAAACATTTGCCGTTGACAGGTCTTGTGCAAAAACGCCGC
>Ga0255052_10002611_pt1 | contig 12894 bp, 7 predicted proteins | sample JV7_2_21_MG_FD_188632 | JGI IMG/M metagenome (GOLD analysis project Ga0255052, IMG submission 188632) | Seawater microbial communities from Jervis Inlet, British Columbia, Canada - JV7_2_21 | ecosystem: Environmental > Aquatic > Marine > Inlet | place: Canada: British Columbia | collected... | reverse complement strand
GCTGCACGGCGGTCTCCAGGGTGAGATGAGGGTCAAGGATCTCTACACACTTCTGGAGACGGTTCTGAAGTTCAAGGGCCTTGCCATGACACGGCGCACAGACAACCTGGTGACCATCGTACCAGTCAGCCAGGTCCTGGATACCGACCCCCAGTTGGTCGATGAGAAAGGCAAGACGGTTCAGGCAGGAAACATGGTGGTAACGCGTGTGTTTAAGCCCCAGCACGTGGATGTAGCCAGTATCACGAATTTGCTGGAGAATATGAAACTGGGGGTGGCTGTATCACCATCAGAGGAGTCCCAAATCCTGTTTGTTACGTGCTACGCACATCGTATGAGCCGGATAGAACAGTTGGTGAGCATGCTTGACCGCCCTGGGAAATCCCGGGAGTGTCTATTCCGACGTCTGCAGTATACGGCAGCATCCGCGCTTGCGGATAAAGTCCGTACTCTTGCACAAGAGCTTCAGGGCATCCCGGTTGCGATGGCTTCAGGCGCCGGCAAGCTCTCGCCTCAACAAGGCAAAATCTCAAGTGGTTCCAAAGCTTCTGGTTCTAGACTCGGCCAACCTGTGTACCTGGATACTGATGAGAGAACCAATCGTATCCTGATGATCGGCTATAAGGAACAGATAGTCCTCCTGGAGAAACTGATCGATGCCCTGGATGTTGCCCAAGAGGATCTGCGGACTTTACAGCAATACAGAATCCGGCATGTCAGTGCTGAGGAGGTAAGGACAAAGCTCGGAGAGCTTGACATAATTGGCGTTAGCCAGGCAACCTCTCCGGGAATTGCCGCCAATAGACCTACAGAGCCTGGGGCCACCAGAACTCTCACGATGAGCACAACCAAATTAGAGGCTCTTGAGAGAACACCGCAAGTAGTAGTGATTGAATCGACTAATTCCCTCCTGGTTAACGCATCGGCCGAACAGCACGCTCAGATAGCTACGATCATCGACTATGTGGACAGCAAGATGCCGGAAGAGGAAAGGCCATATAAGATTTACCCGCTCGAAAATTCATCGCCGGCACACGTGGCGGGTCTTCTGGAACAACTTATTGGGGAAGGTGGAAGAGACAAAGAAGACAAGATCCAAAAAGCCATAAGGAGGCAAGAGCAAATAATTATAGTCCCTGACCCGAACACTTTTTCGCTGATTGTCTATGCCAGCAGGGAAAACCAGGAATGGATAGAGAGTTTGATAGAAAGTCTGGATAAAAGAAGGCCGCAGGTCCTCATTGATGTTACGCTTGTTGAAATCACCAGGACAGATACATTCGAGTATGACCTCAACCTCGTCGCCAGTGCGAAGGAGCTGGTTATCGACAATATCGGCATTGCCCCGATTCAGACAATCGACAGCACATCCCGAATTGAAGGAAGCTTCAATCTAATGGATCAGGCAGGCAACCCGACGGGGCAAACAAAGGCTTTCTTTAGTGACGACAAGGTGCAGGCGCTGTTGACCGCGATTGCCCGGAAAAATTATGGCCGCGTCTTGGCCAAGCCAAAGATTTTGGTCGATGACGGCCAGGAAGGTGAGATTTCCACAACCGATGAGACCACATATATAAGGGAGTCGGTTCAGGTTCCCAACCAGGGAGCGCCGATTACAACGCGTGACTTCCAAATCATCGAGGCAACGATTCAGCTTCAAATCACCCCACACATAAGCGAGGGCGATCTGTTGCGACTGGATGTTCATTTGTCACGCGAAGATTTTGGGACGCGGCCTATGGACGGTGCTCCACCTGATAAAACCACTAGCGAAATAACCACCGCAGTTTTTGTGCCGGATAATCACACCGTAATACTTGGCGGTTTGGTGAAACTGAACCAAAGCAAAGGAGGATCCAAGGTTCCCATACTTGGGGATATCCCGATAGTTGGTGCATTGTTCAGAAGCGTCGATAACAGCGATATTGAAAAGAAGCTGTATGTATTTCTCAAGGCCAACATCGTCAGGCCCTATGAAGAAGCCAAATTAGCGGATTTGCAGAAAATATCAGAGGACCATCGAGAGGCGTTCGAGAAATCTGAGGCCAAATTCCAGAAGCATGAGAACTTTCCAGGGATAACACCTAAGCCGATGGAGCCTGAGCGTGTATTGGAAGATCTGTAATGCTTTAGCGAAGTGAAGCATTTCTCTAAAGCGGTTCAGGATCCACAGTTCCAGGTTCGCAGTTGATCGAAGCAACTATTCTTGCCAGCCACCAACGCTGAACCGTGAACCTTCAAACCTGGAACCAGCGTTTTTGCCGCACACGGCTAAAGTGTTACGAATATCTGTAGCTTGTGTCCAGCGGCGTATGATCAGCTCTATTTGACCATCTCTAAGTATCGGGTTCAACACGTCTTCTACCTTACAAAACGATTACAAATGAGAACAACAGGATGATAAGAATGCCGTGGACGTCGTCCTCTTGTCCCCATTTCCTCTTGGAAATAAACCAGAAGATTTCTGTTTTCCGGGAACGTTAGAGCTGACTGCTTCGTTTAGATGTTATAACGACACAGCAGGTCCCGGTTTGTCGGATTTGGGCTATTTCTAATAGGTGTGGTAAATGAAGATATCCAGAATAACAACAATGTTTGGGATGATCATTGTCCTGCTCACGTCAGGGTGTGCATCCGAGCAGAGTGGACACGAACTCGACCATTATGGTTCGGCAAGGCAGGAGCCTGCAAGCAGTCCCATCTCTGTGGCGAGTGTTGTGCACATGCCAAGACTGCCGAACCTGACTGAATCATCCAAGCTCTCGGACTATCTGGCCTACGCGGCCATGAACAACCCCGGCCTTGAAGCGGTCTTCAACCGGTGGAAGGCGGCGCTGGAACGGATACCTCAGGTCAAGGCGCTGCCGGACCCTAAATTCAACTACCTCTACTACGTTCAAGAGGTGGAAACCCGTGTCGGACCTCAGCGGCATGGTCTTGGCATCGCCCAGGTCTTTCCCTGGTTCGGCAAACTCAAGCTTCGCGGCGACGTTGCAGCCGATGCCGCACACGCTGCCAGAAAGCGTTATGATGCAGTCAAGCTTAAACTCTTCTTCGAGGTGAAGGACGCATATTATGAATACTACTATCTGACGAAAAGCGTTGCCGTAACCAAAGAAAACATCAATTTGGTTGGACATCTGGAGAGTGTCGCTCGGAGCCGATACAAGGCCGCCGTGGGCAGACATCCTGACGTCGTTCGGGCCCAGGTGGAGATTGGTAAGCTACAAGATCGTTATCAGACATTGCTTGATCTGCGGCAGCCTATCGTCGCTCGGTTAAACGCAGCTTTGAACCGGCCGGTTGAGACTGACATTCCATGGCCCGGCGAGATCATTGTTGAGGATGTGAACATGGTGGACGCCGAACTGCTCGGTCAGCTTGCGGCTGAGAATCCGGAGCTTGAAGCCCTCGACTTCGAGATAAGCCGAAACAGGCGGGCAATTAAGCTGGCTAAGAAAGACTACTATCCGGATTTCAATTTCGGATTGAACTTCGTTGACACGGATACTTCTTCCGTAGGCAACCCACCGGATGATGGGAAGGATCCTGTTATCGCGATGATATCGCTCAATCTGCCGCTCTGGCGCAACAGGCAAGACGCAGCGGTGCGGGAAGCGCGAGCCCGATACTACGCTGCCAGGCAGGATAAGAAGGAAAAGACTAATTCCCTCAGTTCGCAATTGAAGTTGGCGTCGTTCCGTCTCAGAGATGCCAGGCGAAAGATCGATTTGTACGGCGATGCACTTCTACCCAAGGCAAGGGAATCTCTGAAGGTTACGGAATCGGGCTACCTGGCTACAACCGAGAGTTTTACAGATCTCATTGACGCCCAGAGAATCTTTCTGGAATTCGCTCTCGCCTACGAACGTGCCCTGGCCGACCAGGCCCAGAGCCTGGCAAGGCTGGAGATGCTTGTGGGACGATAAATCTCGGATTCAGGGAACGAGAATCAGGTCAATCAACGTTGATGAGAAAGGAACTGGCGCAAGGAGCAATGTGGACCGACATTATGATCAGACAATACGATACATTGTCAACGAGCGCCAACCAGGTGCTCGGATATTCCGAGAAAGGTAGACGCTTGCGGTTCTTGGGTTTCGTGCTGGTTCTGCTTACCTTCGCGACTGGAGCCTATTGTGCCGAAGAAGGTACGTATGTCGAAGACGACGAAAGCGCTGCGGCCGCTTTGGAGCATATGCAAACGACAAATGTTGTCTGCCCCGTCATGCCTGATATGGAAGCAGATCCTGATATTTTCGCCGATTACAAAGGCAAAAGAGTCTACTTCTGCTGCCCCAATTGCAGGGCTGCCTTTAGGAGAAACCCCGAGAAGTATCTCCCTCTCTTGCCGCAGTTTGGCGGAGTCGTGGCTGATATCACGCACGACCACGAGAACCACGGCCCCTGGTTGACGTTGCCCGGACTCATTAAACCTGTCGGAATCACAACCTTGTCATGCCTTGTCTTGACAGTTGCAGCGGGTTTGTTACGCCGCAGGAATCCAAAATTTCTTTTCAAATGGCACAAACGTATTGGTATCGCCACACTGGTTCTTGCAGTGATACATTTGATCCTCGTACTCGGCTCTGTCGGAAAACCCGATCTGGCTTCGAGCGGCCCTTTTTCTGCCTGGCGGCATCCGGCTGCATCGACGATAGAACCAACATCGCCTGCTTCGCCGTCTTTGCCAGGCGAAAAAATTGCTCGCTCTCGGGCCGACGACGGAGTTTTCCGACAGAGCCTAATAGATCACTAATTTTTTGGGACGAAAAGTATGAAAGCTCTTGGAGAAAAGATTTCGAAAATGTGTGCGAAACTTGGGGGCAAGCTGGCCGTGCTTGTCGTTCTGGCGCTGGTGCTGGCAGTTGGCTTCTTTCTTGGCCGGTTGGGTGACTCGTCCGAGCCCGCCGCGCCTGAGGGTGCCGCCCAAGCCGAGATCCAGACTGAGCCTCAGGCCTGGACATGCTCAATGCATCCGCAGATCAGGCTGCCCAAAAAAGGCTTGTGCCCGATATGCAATATGGACCTGATACCTGCGTCAACCGGGGAATCCAGCGGCGCCATGCGTCAGTTGACCGTCAGCGAAAATGCCCGGAAACTGATGGATATCGTGACTGTTCCGGTTGAGCGCAAATTCGTCTCGGCTGTCGTACGCATGGTGGGCAAGGTCGATTATGACGAAACCAGGCTCGCGTACATCACGGCCTGGTTTCCCGGCAGGCTGGATCGACTATACGTGGACTACACAGGGGTGCCGGTCAAAGAGGGTGACCATATGGTCTATCTTTACAGCCCCGAGTTGATCAGCGCTCAGGAGGAACTGGTGCAAGCCCTTGAGGCGGTGAAGAATGTCCAGAACACGGAACTGAGTGTCATGCGGGAGATGACTGAGTCCACCGTGATCGCCGCCCGAGAGAAGCTGAGACTGTGGGGACTCAAGGCCGAGCAGATCGAGGAAATCGAAGAGACGGGCAAGGTCCAGGACCATATGACCATCTACGCACCTGCAAGCGGCATAGTAATCCATAAGAATGCGGTCGAAGGAATGTACGTTCAAACCGGCACACGAATTTACACCATCGCCGATCTTTCCCAGGTATGGGTAAAGATGGATGCCTATGAGTCGGACCTGGAATGGGTGCGTTATGGGCAGGAAGTGGAGTTTACGACCGTCTCATATCCGGGCACCGTCTTCAAGGGCACCATAAGTTTCATCGACCCTATCCTCAATGAAAGGACTCGGTCGGTCAAGATTCGGATCAACGTTCCCAACCAGGACGGCAGATTAAAGCCGGGTATGTTCGTCAAAGCAACGGTTCGGGCCAACGTTGCCGCCGGTGGTCGAATCATGGAGGCTGCCCTCGCGGGCAAATGGATATGCCCGATGCATCCGGAAGTCATCAAGTCGAATCCCGGCAAATGTGATGAGTGTCAAATGCCTCTGGTTACGACCGAATCGCTTGGCTACGTCAGTGACGATCCCGAGACAGTTCGCAAACCCCTGGTGATACCGGTTTCCGCTGCTCTGGTTACCGGCACTCGCGCTATCGTCTACGTGCAGGTCCCCGACACGGACAAGCCCACATTCGAGGGGCGGGAAATTGTACTTGGGCCCCGTGCCGGCGGCTATTATCTCGCCCGAAGCGGCCTGAGCGAGGGCGAACTGGTCGTAATCAAGGGCAATTTCAAAATCGACAGCAGTCTCCAGATCATGGCTAAGCCGAGTATGATGACTCCCGAAGGGGCCGGTGGAGGCGGCAAAGCCGACGTTGAACTATCTGTGTTGTTCGAGTACCAGCTCAAAGCAGTGCTGGCGGCGGCGGAGAATGCAAAAGAGGCGGCTGTCGGCGGAGAACTTTCCGCCATCCAATCGGCCTTCGCCGCTGTTGACCGGGCGATCAAAGATATCGACACCGAGCAGTTGACCGGTCACACCCACATGCTGTGGATGGAACTGTCCATGAGGCTGACAAATGATGCGGTCGAAGGCACACAAGCCAAAACGCTCAAAGATGCCAGAAGGATTGCCGAAGGTTTATCGGAGACACTCGAGTCCACAAGGTCGAAGTTTGGCCTCGTACACGAACACGCCATGCAGCCACGACCGTCTGTCAATAGTGAATTCCGGGACCAACTGGCAAGAGTCTTTGACCGATATTTTGCAATTCAAAAGGCCCTTGCCGATGACACGAGCGCATCGGCAGCCAAGGCGGCGAACGAATCGCTTGATGCACTCAAAGCGGTGGACACCGGATTGCTGACCGGTGAGGACCACGACAATTGGATGCAGGCATCGACTGACATTCAGACGATACTCACTAAGGCCGGCCAGACTGAGGAAATCAAATCTCAGCGTGAAGAGTTCTACCTTCTCTCGCAACAGATGACTGAAGTGGCGCGACGCTTCGGCTCGGCCTTGCAAGGGCCAGTCTACTTACTCCATTGTCCGATGGCATTCGACAACAAGGGCGCCGGCTGGCTCCAATTAGACGATCAAACGCGCAACCCGTACTTTGGTGCTGAAATGCCGCAATGCGGCGGCGTGGAAGAGGTCATCGGCGTTAAAGAAATCTGGAAAGAGAAAGACAATTAACATGAGCGAACGTTTTTCAGAGGAACTCACACCAGAGCAGAAATCCCTGATGGGCAGGCTCCAGCTTTTCTGCCTGACCAACAAGCTCGTCGTTGCATTGGTGGTATTGTTTGCCATCGGCTGGGGCATTATAGTCGCTCCGTTTGACTGGGAAGTGGGCGGAATGATGCGCCGGCCCGTACCGGTAGACGCGATCCCGGACATCGGCGAGAATCAGCAGATTGTTTTCACCGCATGGATGGGACGATCACCACAGGATGTGGAAGACCAGATATCGTACCCGCTGACCGTCTCGCTGCTTGGCGTACCGGGAGTGAAAACCATTCGCAGCTACTCGTTTTTTGGGTTTTCGTCCATCTATATCATATTCAAAGAGAATATCGACTTTTATTGGTCGCGAAGTCGGGTATTGGAGAAACTTAACAGCTTGCCGGCCGGGACATTGCCTGCGAACGTGCAACCTGCGCTCGGGCCTGACGCTACTGCTCTGGGACAGATTTACTGGTATACCTTGGAAGGCCGTGACCCTCAGGGCAAGCCCTGCGGCGGTTGGGATCTGGAAGAGCTGCGCACTATCCAGGATTGGTATGTCCGCTACGGGCTTCTTGCGGCAGACGGAGTAAGTGAGGTCGCCTCGGTCGGCGGCTTTGTACGGGAGTATCAGATCGATGTCGATCCCGATGCAATGCGGGCGTACAACGTCAGCTTTGCGGACGTCTACGGTGCGGTAAAGGCCTCTAACATCGACGTAGGCGCCAAGACTATCGAGCTTAGCCGTGTTGAGTACTTCATACGCGGTGTCGGTTTTATCAAACAGATATCCGACATCGAAGACAGTGTCATTAAGGTTGTCGACAATGTCCCTGTCCTGGTCAAGGACGTGGCGACGGTGACGCAGGGGCCGGCGCTCAGACGCGGGGCCCTGGACAAAGGCGGCGCCGAGACCGTCGGTGGGGTCGTCGTGGCTCGCTATGGCGACAATCCCCTGGCTGTTATCAAGAATGTCAAAAAGAAGATAGCTGAGATCAGTCCCGGACTGCCGTCCAAAGTGCATGTGGATTTCTCTCAGGTGACTGCGGAGGAGTTGCGGCGTTACGGACAGGAACATGATTTTGAAAGTCACAGCGGCGCTGAAATCAACCAGGATGCATGGCTGACTTATTTGCGTGAGATACCGACGGAAAACTGGCCGCAGTGGGCGACCATAAGTCAGGTTCGTGTTGTTCCGTTCTATGATCGCGCCGGCTTAATCTACGAGACCCTCGGAACACTCCAAAGTGCTTTGAGCGAGGAGATTTTGATCACGGTTATCGTGGTTATCCTCATGGTAATGCACCTGCGAAGCAGCATTTTAATCAGCGGGCTGCTGCCGATTGCGGTTTTGATGTGTTTCATTGCGATGAAATTCTTCGGGGTTGACGCCAACATTGTGGCTCTTTCCGGTATCGCCATCGCTATCGGTACAATGGTGGACATGGGAATTGTTATTTGCGAAAACATTCTGCGCCACCTCGATGAGGCGCCTCCAGAGGCCAATCGTCTAAATGTGATTCACCGTGCCGCCAGCGAGGTAGGCGGCGCAGTTCTCACCGCCGTATCGACGACCGTTGTCAGCTTCCTTCCCGTCTTTACGATGATAGGAGCTGAGGGCAAACTCTTCAAACCTCTGGCTTTCACCAAGACCTTTGCTCTGATAGCTTCTGTTATCGTTGCGCTGACCATCATCCCTCCTGCAGCTCATCTGCTGTTTTGTGCCGGAACTTCACTGACTGGCAAGAAGATCCGAAACCTCCTGCATTTGCTCGTGGTTCTGGTCGGCGTCTCTGCCGGCTTTTTACTCAACTGGTGGGCCGGCGGAGTCCTTATCCTATTTGGAGTTTATTACCTGGCCAAGGGCTACATACCGGACAAGTTCTTGCGATTTGCACCGTGGATAGCGAGTCTATCGGCGGTTCTATTCGTAGCCGTCCTTCTGAGCGAGCACTGGGAACCGGTCGGGCCCGAGCGGGGGGCGTGGAGGAACTTCATTTTTGTTGCCGGACTGGTTGCCGGACTGCTGGGATTTTTCCGGATATTCCAGCATTTCTATCCTTCTATCCTGCGTTGGTGTCTGCGTCACAAGTTAGCGTTTTTGTCAATCCCAACTTTCCTCCTGTTGTTGGGCGGATCGATATGGCTGGGCTTTGGCACGATGTTTGGCAGTGCGCCTGAGAAAGTCAAGGAAACCACCTTCTGGGTCAAGGCAACCGATACGTTTCCGGGTCTCGGCAAAGAGTTCATGCCGCCGCTGGATGAAGGCTCGTTCCTGTTTATGCCTACTATGATGGTTCATGCGTCTATCGGTGAAGCGATGGATGTGCTGAGCAAGCAGGATATGAGTTTGCAGAGTATACCGGAAGTTGATTCGGTCGTCGGCAAAATAGGTCGCGCCGAGACGCCTCTTGATCCCGCTCCGATATCCATGATTGAAACGGTCATCAATTACAGGCCCGAGTACATTACCGACAAAGATGGTCGCCGGATCAAGTTCCGTTATGACAAAAGCGCTCGGGAATTTGTTCGTGACGACTACGGCGAGCTGATTCGGGACCCCCACGGCCAGCCATATCGACAGTGGCGAGATCACATCGAAAATCCTGACGACATCTGGGCTGAGATCCTCAAGGCAACCGAGATCCAGGGAACAACTTCCGCCCCGAAGCTCCAGCCTATTGCCGCTCGCATCGTTATGCTCCAGAGCGGCATGAGAGCTCCAATGGGCGTCAAGATCAAAGGACCAACTCTGGAAATAATAGAAAAGGTAGGTCTCGAAATTGAACAGTTCCTGAAAGAAGTTCCCAGTGTCGAGCCTGCGGCAGTCTTTGCCGACCGCATTGTGGGAAAACCTTATCTTGAAATCGTGCCTGACAGAAAAGCTCTCGCGCGATACGGGGTGCGCATGCGTGCTTTTCAGGATGTGGTGGAAATAGCAATCGGCGGTAGACAGATCATGACAACTGTCGAGGGACGTGAGCGTTTCCCCGTCCGGGTACGATACCAGCGGGAATTGCGCGATGACGTTGAGGCGATGAGAAGAATCCTCGTGCCAGGTTCGGACGGAGCACAAATACCGCTGACGGAACTGGCTGAAATCCGGTTCATCCGCGGCCCACAGGTCATCAAGAGCGAAGATACGTTTCTAACGGGTTATGTACTGTTTGATATGAAAGCGGGTAAGGCTGAGGTGGACGTTGTCGAAGAATGCCAGGAGTACCTGCAGGAGAAGATCGATGAGGGCCGGTTCGTCCTGCCACCCGGCGTCAGCTACACCTTTGCGGGAAATTATGAAAACCAGATCAGGTCCCAGAAGACCCTCGCTGTAGTTCTACCGGTTGCGCTGTTTGTTATTTTCCTGATCCTGTATCTTCAGTTCAAGTCGGTTATTACGACTTCGCTTGTTTTCAGCGGCATCCTGGTCGCGTGGTCGGGTGGGTTCCTCATGCTTTGGTTCTACTCGCAGAGTTGGTTCCTCGACTTTGACGTCTTCGGTCTCAATATGCGGGACCTGTTCCAAATCCACCCGATCAATCTCAGCGTGGCGGTGTGGGTGGGTTTTCTTGCGTTGTTCGGGATAGCCTCCGACGACGGAGTGGTGATGGGGACGTATTTGGAGCAATCGTTTAGAAATCACAAGCACGGCACTAGGGAAGATATTCGTGAGGCCACAGTCCTGGCGGGAAAACGACGTGTCCGGGCTTGTCTTATGACAACTGCGACGACCATACTGGCCCTGCTGCCGATTCTGACTTCCACGGGCCGAGGTTCCGATGTGATGGTTCCTATGGCTATTCCCTCCTTTGGCGGCATGACCATTGAAGTCCTGACCATGCTTGTCGTACCGGTTCTCTATTGTTTGATCCAGGAGTTCAAATTGAAGTTTACTTCCTGAGGCAAGAGTCTCAACGAGGGCGATTACGGTTGAGGTTTTGCAGAATCAGTATCTGTTCAATTTTCCCGCTGGGCTAAATCAGGTAATCAGGTCACCACACCTGGGTTTCTGCCGGCACATCCGGACGGTGTGCATGAGCAGATCTGGATGAGGGTAGCCCTCTCAGAGCAGCCCTGGACGGGCGGCAGCAACCCTGGTGATTTGGGCAACGGCGGTTCCGGATCGGCGAGCAAATACGAGATTGGCGAAACGGAGGACTACTTCTTCGTTCCCGATAAGACGAGCGACAAGAACTGCCCGCTGTGTCAAGATGTGGACGGCAACGGAGTGAGCGACGGGCTCGAGCCTTCGCAACTGCAACGCCGACAAGTAATCGCAGGCACCGACCGAAAAACTACTCTTCATATCATTTGTGTCCGTGGACGCAAAACTATCGGTCAATACTATAAGTAGAAGTAGACCTGCGCGTTGCTAAGGTCGATCCCATAGAAGCCTCCGAAAAATTCTCGCAGGGAGTCATCCAGATCGTAGAGGACTGTGCCGTCGCCGACTGTGATGTCGCCATGATCCAGGTGTGCCTCGACTTCGCTCTCAGGTACTTCCATTAATTCTCCGAAGGCAATTCCGCCACCCTCTGGAAAGTACCCGATAACGTGCCAAATCTCGACCATGACCTCCTCGGGCTGCGTGTTCTGGCAGTCCCGCCAGCCCCGCCGGCCCCGCCAGCCTTGCCAGCCCTGCAAGCCCCGCCTGGCCGGATTGGCCCGCCTGTAGCTGGTCGCCCTGTTCGGCCAGCCAGGCCTGCCATGCCTGCCACGTCTGCCATGTCTGCCCGCCTCCGCTACGCTGGCCAGCGGAAGTGTGGCGAGCAACGCTGCTACACAGAGCACAATAAGTGAGCGTTTCATGGACGATCCCCCAAAAATGTAACTTGAATGAATACTACCGCGCCCCCACTTCACAACGAAGTGATTCGAGGCTTCCATTGCACGAAAAGTCGCTTTTATGAAGCGGCCCAACACATGTTCGGATGCTGTTGTTGAGCTAAATCTCGGTCTTTTTGCCGACTACGGTCTGTTGCGCTCACCTTTTGCTCGGCCGTTGGCTTTGCCATTAGTCTTGCTCTTGCCCTTTGGTTGAAGTCCCGGTGGCAGGGGCTTTCCGGACACAGACGACCAGCCGCTGTCGAGCTTCAGGCTCATTTCCCACATTGTGCCGGTTTGACGGTAGAAATAGCTGTCATGGTAGTAATGGTTGGGATATCCGACTACGACATAGACTCCGGACCCCGAATCGAAGGCCAACTCTACTCCCGACACTTGTTTGCGGCGATACCCATGAGCGGGAGCGTGTGCCGGTGGTCCATGTCCTACTTTTGCGGTAGGCGCATTATGAGCGTCAGATGTGGAACAAGAAGTGGTTATCAACAACGCGCATACTGATGTGACCGCCAATGCGATCGTGGCCTTGAGTGCCATATCTCCCCCCCCCAGGGAATTGAACGGTGATTTGACACCGCTCACACAAAGTATAACACATATATCGTCTCAGGGCAAATTTCGGTCTCTTGTACCTGAAAACCTGAGATGATATGCAATGATTCTTGCCAGAGCGGTCCTGGTCGTTCATTTCCGCTTGACTTGGTACGTCCGGTCCCGGATACTCTCGGTCAAACGCCGAATACTGTCACTGATCGCAGCAACCGCTTCTGGGAATTTAGGAAATGGGCGACGTCAAGAACAATTCAGCAAAAGACCTCAGAGGCTGGCAGGTCAGAATATTTTCAACGGTCTGGATAACATATTTTGCCTATTACCTCTGCCGATACAATATGCCGATTGCTAAAACGCGCATGTGTGAGACGTTTTCA
>Ga0255052_10002610_pt1 | contig 12898 bp, 10 predicted proteins | sample JV7_2_21_MG_FD_188632 | JGI IMG/M metagenome (GOLD analysis project Ga0255052, IMG submission 188632) | Seawater microbial communities from Jervis Inlet, British Columbia, Canada - JV7_2_21 | ecosystem: Environmental > Aquatic > Marine > Inlet | place: Canada: British Columbia | collected... | reverse complement strand
TCGAAGATTTCGATGTGCCTGTCCTCGGCAACAGCGAGGACGCCGCTGACACACTGGCGGCCGTATCGCTCATCCGGCTGGATCGAGCGCGCCCCGAGGGTGATTTCCGCCTGATTCGATCACTCTTCGCACTCGCTCTTGCGGATCGCCGGATGCGTACTGGGATGGCAACACGCGCGAGCTCGTTCTTTGTTATCAGCTTGTCGATGCTTTCTATCAGCTGTCGGCTGAACAAAGCGTCAAAGAGTTGGCCGACGAGATCATGCCTGGCACGGTCATACCGTCAGTCGGTGAGATCATGACGGCCCAGGAGCGCGCGGAACTGTTTCCCGAATTCACCTACTTCAGCTTTATCACGCTGACGTCGGTCGGCTACGGCGACCTCGCGCCCATCAGCGCACAGGCCCGTGCGCTGGCAATGGTAGAGGGCATGTTCGGTCAGCTGTACACGGCCATCCTGATCGCCAAGCTGGTTGGCGTGCAAGTTACTCAGGAATAGAGAATAAGGTGGTGATCGAGACGCTTGCTTCTTTTCGTTCTCCGTAACTTTTTTTTGATACCTGAGCTTTATAATCAGTCCGCGATCTTTGTTGTGCTCAAAAGGGCCGACCAAGAAAAAAGTAGAAGGCGTCGTTGCCGCGCTCAGCACGGCCATAGGCCAGATACATTGGGCCGACTATGGTATTGATCGCCACGAATAAGGAGCCGGCCCTTATGCCGTCACTGAGCGATATATCGCTGCGACGATCCCAGATATTTCCGGTTTCCAAGGTCACGCCAGCATATATAGGCAGTGTTGCGCTGTCATTCAGTCGTCGATAATAAGCGAGCATCGCAAGCGCGGAATTTTGACCGCTGAACTCGCGCGCAGTAAAACCGGATAATTGGCCGAAGCCACCCAAATAGAACAGGCTCTGAATCGGTGCCGTACCGCTGATCGTCGCGTTGTAAAACCCCCTGACCAACAGGGTATTACGGTTACGCGTGAAGGCCACGAAACCTTCTACACTCAGCTGGTCAAATTCGTCGTCTGCGCCCAGGCCATCGTGCGACTGTAGCCATTCCGCTTTCAGAAAGGTGCCGCTTAGCGGAATATTGAAATCGTCGAGTTCGTCCAGTGAGAAGCGCACAAATGTCTCGCCGCGCTGGAACGGTATGTCATTGAAAGACGGGTCACCGATTTCCAGATTTGCCTCACCGTCGCTATAACGCATGCCGACGCGGGCCTCGCCCCAGTTGCCGAGTTCCCGTCCGGCGCTGAATTCGGCGATCGTCTCCTCAACCCGGTATGAGGCAACGACGTTTCTCTGTTCAATTACGTCGACGATGCGTTGCTGGTAACCGACCCGCGGGTTGACAAAATACATGCCGTTCGAGCCCAAAGGTTGGTGAAATTCCGTATAGAGCGCCGGCTCGCTGCCGATCTGCAACCCCGTTCGCCACTCCCCGCCACCAGGGTTGATCCCTGTTTTCAGATGGGTCACACGAAGATTGAACAGGTTTTCGCCTTCCCCGTTGGAATCGTATTCCGCACCGAATTGCAGATAGCCCGGACCCCAGGACCGTTCGTCGACGCGAACATCCAATATTGTTTCCTCGCCCTCCCGTGTAATGTCGTAGCGAATATTCTGGAACAGCTCCATGCCATAGACCTTGCCAAGATCACGTTGTACTTTCTCAACATCCAGGGGCCTGCCAGTCTGCGTGTCGATAACCCGGCTACGAATGTAGTCATCAGAAAATCGTGTGTTGTTTTCCAATCTGATTCGATCGATTACCGGCAGCTGCGTTTCAAGGTGAACCAGGCTGGCACGGTACGCTGCATAGTCCGCATCCGACAGCGACAGCCCGCGGATCTTGTCTATTTGAGCCGTTGTGGCGGTTCGCCCCGACGGTATGGTTTTGGGGAATTCCTTGAAGTCCGCCGTTGTGACGTCACCCAGGTCCGGAACGATGAATATATCCTTGTCCGATAGCGTCGCAATTTGCGCTTCGACATTGCGTCTCGTCAGGAGACCCGTAAGCTGCTGGGTGATCAGCAGCACCGAATCGAGGGCTTCCTGATCCAGCAGCGGCGTGCTGATATCGACAGCGATGACGATATCCGCTCCCATATCCCGTACTACATTTATCGGCAAATTGTTGGCTATACCACCATCAACCAGAAGGCGGCCGTTCAGGATCGTCGGCGCAAACACGGCAGGAATTGACATGCTTGCCCGCATCGCCAACCCCAAGTTGCCTGAGCCGATGACGACTTCCTCACCTGTCGCGATATCACTGGCGACGGCGCGAAATGGAATCATCAGGTCGTCGAAATTATCGATGGTCGCGACGGGAAGCACGAGACGAGCAAACTCCATATCGATCTTCTGCCCCTGAATCAGTCCGCGCGGCAGATCCAGCTTTCCATCGTTCAGGCCCGGCTTGAATTTGATCAGGCTCAGATCGTCATCCCTTTTGCGCCGAAATGAACGGTCGGAACGTGGAGGCAGATCGTCGAACACGCCATCCCAATCGATGGTGCCCAGCTCTGCCTCTATTTCGTCCGTGTCCATGCCGGCGCTGTACAAGCCGCCAACGATGGAACCCATGCTGGTTCCGGCGATGTAATCGATCGGCACGTTGTTTTCTTCCAGCACTCGGATGACACCGAGATGGGCCGCACCACGGGCTCCACCGCCGCTCAATGCAAGGCCGATCTTTGGCCGGGTGCCGTCGCCGGAGTCGACGCCTGTGGCCGCGGCCGCCGGCTGCAGATTCGATGCAAGCAGAAACAGCATTGACGCGGTGTATAGGTGGAGAAGGGAGAAGATCGATCGGTTCATTCGTATCACCTGTTGTCGCAGCGGGCCAGCCTAAAAAATACCCGACATATTGTCTTTGGGCGCATAGCATGTCATCGTCGCGCGCGGTTGCAGAGGCTCTGAAAACACTGCAGCATCAAAATATACCGGCTTGTCCACTTATTAATCAGGAGGATAGCCGTGCAACGCTTACTATAGTCCCTGTTTATCGTTAGTGCATCGCAGTGCGCTTTTGCTCAGGGCGATGTGGCCGACGAAGTCGCTGTACTGCGGGAATTGATGAGGACCGGTAAGGAAACGCAGATTATCGATACGGCGGTCGTTCTGAGTGAGAACGTGGATATCTATGGGTCCCTGCGGACATTCGCGGAATTTGGCGCCGGTGATTCGACCCTCAACGATGGTTCATCCCGCATCGGTTATCTTGGCGCGCGATTCGACGATGTTGGCGAGCTCAGCTTCGGGAAGCAATGGAGTGTCAGTTATTTCGGCCGGCTACCGCTTCGATTTCTAGGACAACGACTTTACAACTGACTTGCGACGATGCTGGCAAAGGTATTCTTCGAGCCGGCAGGCAGCAGTTCCTGTAATTCAGCGGCTGCCGCGAAATCGGGGTCGAACACCTTGGCGATCAGATCGCGAACGAACGCTGGATCAGAGCTACCCAGATTCATTTCCTTGTTGACCTGGAAGCTCAGCTTGTCGAAGTTGGCTGAACCGACACAGGCCCAGCCGTCGTAGATCGCTGCCTTGATGTGTGACATGCCGGGATAGGCAAATACGCGAACGCCATACTGCAGAAGCGTGTTGGCGGCCACCACGTATTGGTTCAGGAAGCCGTCATTGAGCACGATCTCACGCACGGCGTGGTCCTCACCGCGCAATTGCTGCGGGGACAGTATCTCGCTCGCCTGCAACTCGGGGTTGGGTTCGTACTGCGGAAGCGGTGCTGCGGCAGCGAGCGATAAAACTGCCAATAGAGCTTTGAGCAGAGGCATAGTCATCAATGATCCTGTTGGCGATAAAGCCCCAATTCCAGGGGCGAAGTCTGTTCATAATTATGCTGTGTTATTCTTCAACGCATAGTGCTGTATGAATATCTTGTCTTGAGGACAATTCTCAACATCAATTAAGGACGGGTTTTGGCGTTCAATTTTGAGTTCAAAAGTTACAAAGCACTTCTGTATGCGCTGGTTATCACCCTGCTAGCTTTCCCGGTCCTCGACGGTTTCGCGAACGTACGTATCATCATCGGTATCCTGTTCGTAGGGGTGTTGCTGGTTGCAGTTCGGGCGGTCGCAAATCTCCGCGGGCAAATCCTGATATCGAGCGTGCTTGGCGTGGCCGGCATCATTGGATATTTCGGTGATCTACTGGGATATGGTGCATGGTTTGAAGGAACGGGCATGCTCGGATTCGGGCTGTTTTTCCTCACAGTCGGAATCATTATCCTGACGAATATCATGTTCCATATTCGACACGTCACGGCCGAACTGATTTACGGCGCAATTAACGTGTATCTCCTGATTGGCCTGTCTTTTGCGTTGATACTCGCGCTGGTCGAGCTAATTCAACCAGGGTCAATCACCGGCCTGGAGTCATTGTCGGTGGCTGATGGCAGCGTTATGCCCTTCCTCTATTTCAGCTTTGTGACCATGACCACCCTGGGTTATGGCGATATGTCCCCCGCAACGGGCCCGGCTGCTTCGCTTGTGTATGTTGAAGCAGTAATCGGGCAGCTCTACGTCGCAATCATGATTGCCAGATTAGTGGGGCTTTACGTTGCCCACGAAAGCGACCAGGACCAGCAGTAATACCCTCATCCGCTGGGTGCAGGCGATGCGATTCGGTAAATCGACGTGTAAAAGGTCGGCACCAACACCATGGTTAACACAGTGCCTACCATGAGACCGAACATCATGGTCAGCGCCATGGAAACCCAGAATGCGTCCTGGATCAGCGGAACTACGCCCAACACGGTCGTAGCGGCGCCCAAAACCACGGGCCGTACCCGCGACATACCGGCCGACACCGTAGCATCGTAGGGGGCCAGCCCGTTTTTCTTATTGGCCTCTATCTCATCCAGCAATACGATCGCGTTCTTGATCATCAGCCCAACGAGGCTCATGGCCCCGAGTAAGGCCATAAAGCCGAACCCCGTCTGTGTGGGCAGCATAATCAGCGTGATACCGATCAATGCAAATGGCACAGTCAATGCGATAATGATGGGCGGTCGCACAGAATTGAACAGAATCACAATAATAAGTGTCATGATCACGAATGCCGGTACCATGCCTGGGATCAGGGAAAGTTGTGCCCGCATAGTGCTGTCGTACTCCCCATCCCACTTCATGTCGAAGCCCGGCGGAAGCTCAATAGCATCGAATTGATCTTTGACGGACGCGCGCAATGCCGCAAAAGTGTCCCCGTCGGGAGAAGCCTGTATCGCGACCTGGCGACGCCGGTTAAATCGCGTGATGATCGGATCTTCCCATTCCACGCGAATGTCTTCCACCACCTGGCCGAGTGGGGCCGTGTGCAGCGCGAACGAGGGCTGCACTTGTACGAGTTCCAATTGCCCGGCCATGCGTTGGCGGTCTTCTTCGGCATCGCGGCCAATAATCGGCAGCATCGTATCGCCTTCCCGATACAGACCCACCAGCATGCCGTCATGGGCACGCCGCATTGCTTGACCGACATCGGCCCGGGACACGGCGGCCCAACGCGCTCGTTCCTGGTCGTAGTCCACGACTACTTTCGGTACCCGTTGGCGCATATCGGTGCGCACCTGTTTGGCCAGCGGGCTCGCACGCAAAATGGCCATGCCCTCCTCGCCAAGTCGCCGCAGTGTGTCCAGGTCGGCCTCGGCCGGTCCTGCAATGCGTAACTCGAAGGGCCAGGTATCACCAGGTCCCACCGTGTATTTCCGTACCCGGGTCAATGCCTGTGGATAGTTTTCCGCCACCCAGGGCGTCAACTCCACGATCAGTTCATTGACGTCCGCGAATGTCGGCGTATTGACGATCAACTGCGCATACGAGGAGTAAGGCAACTCCGGGGCAACAGGCAAGTAAAAGCGCGGACCACCGGCACCCATAAAGGTCCCTACACTTGATACCCGCGGATCTGCGTTCAGTTTCTCTTCGATTGCAGTCAGATCTGCGGAGACGCTTTGCAGCGTGGTCCCTTGCGGTGCCCAGTAGTCGATCATGAACTGGGTACGGGTCGAATCCGGGAAGAATTGTTGTGGTACACCCGTAAATCCTACGCCTGCGGCGACCAGCAACATGACCATTCCCATGATTGTCATCGCGCGATGCCTGATGGCGCCTTCCAGCACCCGCTTATAGCCACGGAAGAAGCCGCTATCATAGGGGTCGACAGATTCGTCTCCATTACCCTTTGGCGCCCTGATCAGGCTAATGCAGTTCATTGGCGTCATCGTCATCGCGACCAGCCAACTGATGACAAGTGAAATCCCAACCACGATAAACAAACTGCGACCGTACTCGCCCGCCCCGGTAACGGCGCCGAATACCGGATAAAAAGCCATAATCGCGACAATCGTCGCGCCCAATAACGCCATGCCCGGCGTGGCTGCGCTTTCAATCGCCGCATCCTTCGGATCCATCCCCTTTGCCAATCGCACGGAATAGTTATCCGCCACCACGATGGCGTTATCCACCATCATCCCCAGTGCGACGACCAGGGCACCAAGTGATACCCGCTGCAGGCTGATGTCCATGGTCTTCATGACAAGGAACGTACCCAGAATGGTCACGATCAGTGACCACCCTATGACTACTCCCATGCGCCAGCCCATGGCAACGGTCAAAACGACCAATACGATCAGCACGGCCTCCAACAGGTTGATCACAAACCCGTTGATGGATTCAGTCACCAGGTCTGACTGCCAGAAGAATTTCTCCACTGTCAAACCAGCGGGTAGAGTGTCCTGGAGTTCCGCGAGTCGCGCATCGAGGGCCGCCCCGGTATTGATCACGTTACCACCCGCGACATTGGCCGCCTGTATCCCCAGTGCTTGCTTGCCGTTGAAGCGCATCTGTGTAATGGACGGTTGGAGATAACCTTCGCGAACTGTGGCGATATCCTTGATCCTGACCAGTTCACTGCCAGTCACACTAGCGGCGCTGCCGCCCGCCGCGCTTCCGGCGGGGGTAACACCTTCCACAGTCCGTGAAAACGGCGCGACACTCTGCATCGCGCTCACAAGCATATCCGCAAGTGACTGCCGTATTGTCAGTTCACCGATTTCCTCTGGTGTATTGAACGCGCCCGTAGTCTCGATGCGCAGCCGCTGTCCCTGCAATACGACTGAACCGGCGTTCACTACAATATTCTGCAATGCCAGCGTAGCCAGCACATCTTCCTTGCTGATTCGCAAGGCGGCGAGTTGACTCTCAGAGATGTCTATATAAATGACTTTGGGTTGTGCGCCCCACAGGTCCACTCGGGCAACACCCGGCACGAGGCTGAGTTCCTTGCGAATCTGCTTGGCGTAATCTTCCATCTCCGCATAGCTGTAGCCCTCACCGGTTACTGCCAGCACAAAACCGAAGACAAAACTGAAATCGTCACCGACGTCCGGCTTGAACGCGCCCGGCGGCAACATGGGTATGACGTCATTGACCTTTCTGCGCAGCTCGTCCCAAACCTGGGGTAGTGTGTCGGCCCAGTATTCTTCCCTCATGTCCACCGTGATAATGGACAAGCCCGCCTGGGACATGGAGTACATCATGTCGAGTTGTGGCATCTCCTGGATCGCCTGTTCGAGGCGGTCGGTAACCTCCAGCTCGACTTCCTTCGGACTGGCGCCCGGATATAGAGTAACGACGACAGCGGTCTTAACCGTAAAGTCAGGATCTTCGAGCCGGCCAAGAGAGAGATAGCTCAACACGCCCCCGGCGACGATCAAGAAAAGTACGAAATTGACCAGCGTCCGTTTCTCGAGCGCGATGCGGGTTAAGTTCATTGCGCATCACCCGAATCAATAATCGTCACTTCCTGGCCTTCAGATACATAGGCAGTTCCGGCAGTCACGACCCACTCACCGGCTTCGAGCCCACCTGTGATCAGCAGTCCGGAAGAAGTGAGCTCGCCGGTTTCGACTTCTCGTCGGCTCAGGGTGTTTGTCACGGGATCTACGATCCATACGTTGGTCACCTTGATGTCCGTACCGGCGAAAGCGGCAGTTGCCGGAATATAAATACCGGTTCTCCCGACACTCTCCGGCAAACGGGCCGCGATGGTTGCCTCACCGGCCATGCCAGGGAGAATTTCGCCGTTCTCGGGCTGCGCCATGACCAGGGTCAGCGGAAATGTGCGGGTGGCCTGCGTGGCTTCGCCGCCGATCTCCTTGACACTGGCAGGAATTTCGACACCCGGCAGAGCATCAAAGGAAACTGTTATGTTGGTGATGTAATCGGCATAGCCAATGAGGTTCTCGGGTACGCTCACCGTCATCTCGATACTTGTTGCATCGAGCAATCGCAATATGGGTTGCAACGGCACTACCGTTTGGAAATTTTCGACGTAGGTCTCGACCACTACGCCACTGAATGGCGCCATCAATTCCGCATGGGACAACCGGTCGCGAGCGGATTGAACTGTGGCTTCCAGCGCGGAAGCTGCGGCGCGTGCCTGGTCGCGCACAGACAAAGCGAGATCGACGGCTCGCTGGCTGGTAGCACCTGCGTCTTCCTGTTGTACATTAAGTAACCTGTTGTAATCTGCATCAGCGCGCCGATAACTGGCCTGAGCCGCTTCCAGCGTGGATTGCGTACTTTGGAGAAGTTGCTGGAAGTCACTTGGATCCAGCATTGCCATTTTCGCTCCGGCATTGACCTTGTCACCCACGCTAACTGGAAATTCCAAAAGCTGGCCTGCGACCCGGAACGACATATTTACTTCCTGACCGGCGCGAGCGCGGCCGGGGAAAGTTCCCTCCGCCAGGTCACTGGCTGCACTCAGTTGCATGGCCTTCACCGGTCTTGGTGGCTTGGGCGCGGGTGCCTCGCCGCAGGCGGCGATGAGCACGAAAGAAGATAACAGTGCTACGCCGATGCCCGTGCCGCATGAAAATTGCTTGGTCGATGCTGTGTTCATTGGTTTACCCGTTCTGGATTAAGACATTTATCAACGTTTGTTAGTTACGGTTCTCAATTTTCCAGTAAATCACCCCAGTTCGTGCGTTGTTGCATCGTGTCCCGGGTCTCATCGGAAATTAATTCATTGCCTTCGCGTAGTTGCCAACCGCCACCCAGTGCCCTGTATAGCCCAACCAGGTTGCCTGCGAGGCGCCCGCGTGCCTCAGTCAACAGGTCTTCCTGCAGCAGCAGTGAACGTTGCGTCAGTAATACTGGCGTGTAATTGGCGAGGCCATCGCGATACTGAATGAGCGCTACGTCGACTGCCCGCCGGGCCGCGACAGCGGCTTCATCCAGCAAGGCAACCTCCTCCTGGGAACGCAGAAACGTCACCTGGCCGTTTTCCACTTCACGGGCGGCATTGAGCACGGCGGTTTCGTAATGGACAAGCGTTTGCTGGAACCGCGCGTCGTTGGCACGCACCTGATTCTTGATGCGGCCATAATTGAAAATCTTCCAGCTGAAACTGATTCCGCCGAGGCCGTAAAGACTGTCCGAGTCCGGCAGGTCACTTAGGCTATCGGCTGAATACCCGATGGTTCCACCCAGCCGAAAAGCCGGATAGAGGTCCGCCTTGGAAATTCCTATCGCCGCACTCTGTGCGGCAGCCAGGTACTCTGCCTGACGAACGTCGGGTCTGCGGCGCAGCAAGTCCGCGGGAACACCGACAGCGATATTTGCGGGTGTTTCGGGAATACTTCCGTGGTCACCGATAATGGAACGCACGCCGCCGGGGGTCATACCCAGGAGCAGGCTCAGCGCGTTTTCCACTTGGCGCAGTGTGCCTTCCAACCGGGGAATGCGCGCCTGAGTATTCTTCAGCAACACGCGCGCCTGATCCGCATCGAGTTCTGATGTCAGATTGTTGCGAAAGCGCACTTCGGAGATTTCGAGCCCACGTTGCTGAATGGCTTCATTGCTGCGGGCCACGGCCAGCCTTTCCTCCAGCGTACGCAGCAGTATGTATGCCGAGGAAACCTCTCCGGTCAGGGAGACCAACACGGCATCATAGGCTGCGGTGCGTGCCGCCAGGCTGGCATCAGCGGCTTCTACTATCCGGCGGTAGCGGCCCCAGAAGTCGAGTTCCCATACTGCGTCAAAGCCCAGCCGGTAGTTTGAGAAACTGGTATCCACTGCCTGTGCAACGGCCGGGGGCAGGTTGTTCACGGGTTCGGCGTTTTCGCTGAGTCGAACGCTGTCGATACCGCCATGAAGTCGCTGGATCTGGGGATATTTCAAGCCTGTGGCGGTAGCCAGGATCGCGCGGCCCTCGTATACCCGGAGCCCCGCCAATTCGAGCGTGGGATTATTCTCATAGGCGTGCTGGATCAACGACTCCAGGGCCGGGTCGTTAAAGTTCTTCCACCATTCCCGGTAGTCACCGCCCTCGGTACTGATACGCTCATCGGCATCTTCAAGCCAGCCTTCGGCTACGGGGGCATCCGGTTTCTGGAAATTCGGCCCTACAGGCGCACAAGCCGTCAAAAGCAACGCTAGAACCGCGCAACAAATACGTAATTTCATAAGCATCGGTATTTTCATTTATTAATGATTGGTTAGCCGTGTTCCTGGCCGTAATTGCATTTCTGCTAATACGGCTTGCAGTTCCACGAATGATCGGCAGCGATACCCGTAGTCCAGATCGTCGGGCCACGCGCCTTCCCCGCCGAGAATCAGGGTGATATCGCGTTCGCGGCACGTGGCAGCGATATCCATGTAGTTTCGTCTGAGCGACAAAGAGTTCGTTTGCGAGGTGGATGCTGATAACGCCAATAATTCATCGTCAGAATCCGTAATGTGCACATTCAGCGACTCCGGGCTCACATTGATTCCGGCGACCAACGCGTCGATGCCCACTGAGCGCATGCAGAGCTGGGACAAGTAAAGGCCGTGGGCACGTTGCTCACCCGTTAGCGTTGCCAGCAAACACTTTGGGGCAGGTTGCTTTATTGGCAGCGACGTTGCGGCTGCGGTAATTGCCTGGACCAGCTTGGTTGACATTTTATTTTCTTCGGTAACAGAGCAATCGCCGTTAGCCCAGCGGCGGCCGATATCTACAAATACCTGATTCAACAAATCGGATGCCATAAACCAGTCGCCCCTCGTCTCGCGAAGCTGCAGCACCTGCTCGTAGATAAAATGAACATCCTCTTGTTGGAGCCAGTTCAGCCACTTCTGCGTGTCCAGTGATTCATTCGCAGAGTCGCCCAGGCTTTGCATAAAACGCTCAACGGCAGAGAGCCTGAAGCGGCGATGTCCCCCGGCCGTTCGCGTAAACGGCAGGCGCCCCTTGTCTGTCCACCGCTTGATCGTCGTCGGTCCAACGCCAAGTATCTCCACCGCTTTCTTCGTAGTGATCCAATCCGTCATTGAGTCTTACTTTTTTTCTTGGTGTTGCAAGCACCACCAATGCTGCACCGGTGTCGCGCGGCAGGCTATCCGATTATCGGCAAACTGGGAAAAAACTGTCCAATTGGTCGTTTTGTCATCTTGAAATGGACCATTTCGTCCAATTCGTTCATTACTTATAGACCAAGCTCCGACGTTAGAGAACAATTCGATTACACGAAGAAGAATGTAAAGCGCCATGAGCGATGTTCAATCTTCCGAGAGCGGTGGCGAGCAATACCTTTCGCATGTCGAGACGGTCGACTCGTTGCAGTTTTGCAGCATCGAAGAAATGCAGGCGACTGCCGATGCGCAAGGCTGGTCGGCCACCTATAGACAGCTGCAGGCCGGCAAACTGCTGGCCAGTTCGTACTCGGGGACATGCGGGGAAATTACGCTAGCGGACGAATTTGTTTCACGGCAAATCGAGGTGGTGGGCACTACACCAGACGCACACATAACCGTTGTGGTTCCAATTACTTCCGGCGGACTTTGGATGAATGGCCGTGAACTTAACTGGCACGGTGTCCTTTGCCTCCCTTCAGGCACAGAAATGCACGGTGTGACCCGTGAAAATCACCGCGTCCTGTCGATGCATGTGCCGATCACACTGTTGCAAATGGCGGGATTGGATACCTGCGATACGTGGGTCAGGCTCATTGGCGGTGAGGCTGTCTACACTGCGTTAGGTGACGGAATCGGTGACCGTCTCAAGCGGCTGATGTACGTCGCAATTCATGAGCCATCACCGGTGTCCGAGCAATCGGACGAGACTAGCGAGCTGCTCAGCGGCCTGAATTCGGCTGTTGCCATATCCGTCGAGAGAAAGTTGCGTGCGACCAGGGAGTCGGTGGATGAAAAGTGTCGGGTAGTCAAACGCTCCAGAGAATATATTGAGGCACATCTGTCCGAGCCGATTCAGATTGGCAAGGTTTGCCGTTGCGCTGCAACCAGCATTAGCAAACTGGAGCGGACGTTCCGGCACGAGCTGCAGATGTCGCCCAGCCAGTATATTCTCACGCGCCGTCTGATTGCGGCAAACAAGGCGTTGAAGCAAGACGGTTCAGGCAACGTACACGTCACCGAGGTCGCAATGAAACATGGCTTCAATCATCTCGGGCGGTTCGCAAACGCCTACAGCGCACATTTTGGTGAGCTACCCAGCGAAACACTAGGCCAGATCTGACCATTCGAGACGCTATCAGTCGTCTCCTGGAACACTTTTTCACTACCTTCGAAAAATTTTCTGTAGCGCCACGGAAGACGGATTCCCCTGATCCGCAGAAATGCCGAAATCTGGATAGTAAGTCGCATCGATTCGATTCAGCATCAGAAAAAGAGGAAATCACGATGTTCATTCCAGACCGGAGAAAAATAATGAAGGCGTCACTACCTTTGTATTTGAGCCTGGTGATGGCCACGTTCGCGTTTGCCCAGGACGTCGCGCCGGAACGAGACGAGTACGACGTGCCGAAAAAAGAGTACTCGCCGTATGCTGGCGATCACTTTCCATCAAATGTCTACTTCGGTGACACG
>Ga0255052_10002609_pt1 | contig 12906 bp, 11 predicted proteins | sample JV7_2_21_MG_FD_188632 | JGI IMG/M metagenome (GOLD analysis project Ga0255052, IMG submission 188632) | Seawater microbial communities from Jervis Inlet, British Columbia, Canada - JV7_2_21 | ecosystem: Environmental > Aquatic > Marine > Inlet | place: Canada: British Columbia | collected... | reverse complement strand
GATCATCTCCGGTGGCCTCGAAGTCAGGTGTTTCGCATTTCGGTGATCGTGAACGGTGTGATCGTGCATCGGAATAGCCTGACTCATTCGAGATACGGGCGGACCAGCGCCTGGATGTCGCCGATGCCGAGATCCCGAATTCGGCTCTGGAGAACCTTGAAGGGCACATCTCCGCTGTCGAAGAGACCTTCGATGAAGTCAGGGGTCAGCTCGTCGGCGCCATGCCAGATGCACTCTCGATGCAGCGGCACGGCGTCGTCGTAGAGCTCCGCCGCGTCGTAGTGCTTCAGCATGTAGAGCCAGTAGAGCGTGTACTCGGACCACCCGCGGTACCTCGCCAGTAGGCATTCCCAGGGCGCCTTGCCGTTTCGAATCTCGATCTCGCGCTGCAGCTTGCGACAGATGTCGGTGTGGAGGATCTGAGGCGTCACTCCGAGCACCGAATCATCGCGCTCAAAGTCGATTTCATAGCGTAACACGCGCGCCGAGCCCCGGTACCAGCCCGAGTGGATGCGGTAGGGCTCGTATGTGACCCGCGCCCGCCCGCCTGGACACAGCTGCTCAAAGCCGGCCGGGCTCACCATGAGGTTGTCGGCGTCGAACACAAGGTAGTGCTTGGTCTGCACCAGATTCGCGGCTGCGAGCTTTAGGATCTGTTGTTTGGCCCAGCCGCTCTTCATGCCTTCGACGCGGGGCACCAGATCGGTGTCGGCGAGCACCCGAATCCGCAGAGGAGTCGCAAACGATTCGACTCCCTTGCGAACTTCCTCGATGTCCCCTGGCGCTGCGATGATCAGGAATTCGTGCACATCGTCGAGCGCCAGGAACTTCTGGATGGACGGTAGGAGCAGGCGCTGGACCCGCTCGAGTTCGGAATGTTGGTGATGGACTCTGATCTTGATGGGGAGAACGATGCTGAGCTTGTCGTCGACGATCACGGGCTCGCCAGCGACCGGGCGAGTCGGGTTGCAGGGACCGAGGTTGCGGCAGCCTTCCGGAATGCTGAAGCGGCGCCAGCGGATCTCTCTAGCCGCGAGGGGAACCAGACCGCAGAGCAGCACACCCCCGATGAGCCACATCGTCATTGCGTTCCAGTCCATTAGACGACGTTCGCTTCCAGCTGAGACTCCACCAGCTCCCGGTAGAGCCCGCCCTCGGCCAGGAGTTCACCGTGGCTCCCGCTCTGCGAGACTCTTCCGTTCTCCAGGACGATGATGCGGTCGGCGTTGCGAATGGTCGAAAGGCGATGGGCGACGACGAAGACGATGCGCTGACCCTGCATGGCGTCGATGGCCTCCTGCACTGGCCGCTCGGTCTTGGCGTCGAGAGAACTCGTCGCCTCGTCGCAGATGAGGATCGCGGGGTTCTTCAGCAGTGCACGGGCGATGGTGATGCGCTGACGCTGGCCTCCGGACAGACGCTGGCCTAGCTCGCCCGCCGTGGTCTGGTAGCCCTCGGGCAGCTGAGCAACGAACTCAGACACGCGCGCGGCCGCGGCGACAGCGATTACCTCTTCGTCCGTGGCGTCCGGCTGGCCGTAGCGAATGTTCTCCATGATGGTGGCATCGAAGAGAAAGGGTTCCTGGGTCACGATGGCGGTGTGGTCGAGCAGAGACTCACGCGAGATCTCGCGAACATCGACGCCGTCGATGCGAATGGTCCCGGAGTCGGGCTCGATGAAGCGGAGCAGGAGATCCATCAGGGTCGATTTTCCTTCACCGCTGCGGCCGACGATCGCGACGAGCTCGCCGGGGTACACCTCGAACGAGACCTCCTCCAGCACGGCTTCGCGGCCGTAGGAAAAGCCGACGTCCTCGAAGCGAACACTCTCGCGAACTCCGTCGATGCTGCCGGCTGTGGGTGAATCCGGGACCTCCTCTTGCGCATCGAGGATTTGGAAGAAGCGATCCGCTGAGGCCAGAGCGTCCATCAGTCCGGTCCATGCCCGCGACATCATCTTGATGGGTTTGAAGCTCGTGGCGAGAACGGCAGCGAAGGCCGCCACGCCGCCCCCGGTGAGGCCCCAGTCGCCTTGCAGGACCAGCAACGTCCCGAGCAGGACCATGCCGATGGACACCGCCGCGAGCAGGGCCTCCACCGTGGCCATCGAAACGCCCAGGTGCCGAATCACCTTCATCGATCGGCGGAAGAGCTGCTCAGCCGAACGCCGGAAGGCTTGATTTTCGATGGCTTCGCCCCGAAAGGCCTTGATGACCTTGATCCCGGAGAGAATTGTGAGGAGCCGTTGGGTGACTTCGCCGGCCATGGCCTGGCGCTGCTGCGCTCGGGCGTAGACCTTGCGGCCGAAGAAGAGAAGGATGCCGGCGACAATGGGGACGACCAGAAACCCCACCAGGGAGAGCAACCACGAGAGATAGATCATCGTGCCGACGCCAACCACCACCATGATCGCGGATTCGAAAAACTCTCCGAAAAAGAGGTCGAGGGCTCGCCGGCCGTTGTTGGAGTCCCCCAAGGCGCGACTCATCACGTCGCCGCTCTCGGCACCGTGATAGTAGGAGAGTGGCAAGCGCAGGAGCTTGGCGACGAGCTCCGTACGAATGTCGAGGGCGACACGCTCTAGCGAATAGGCGATGAGGTACTGGCGCCCGAACATGGTCAGCGGAATCGTGATCACGATGAGGAGCCCGAGCTTGAGCAGCCCGCGGAACTTGTCTTTGATCTCCTGCAGGCCGGCGGCCTGCTCTTCGTACTCCTGACGCTGAGCTTCGGAGGCTTCTACCGAGGCAGCGTCACTGCCATGGGCCGGTCCGACGGAAAGACCATCGATGGCGGGAGGAGCCTGGGTGTCGACTCTGGAGATGGCGTGGTAGGGCATCATGACGTCGTCGAGCAGCGGCTTCACCAGGTAGGCGCGTCCGAAGCGCCCCCCCGCCAGCACGAGGGCACAGAAGAGGGCGATCGCGATGATGCCGAGGTAGGGCCTGGAGTAGGCCAGCATGCGGCGGAAGAGTCCGCCGATAGAGGTTCGCTCTGACCTCATTTGGACTGTGGCGCCGTCACGCCTCTCGATTTCCCTGGTCGTCCATCCGGTCTCCGGGGGGGCGTGTCGAGCCGCGTCCCCGCTCGGTGTCTTCGACGTCAAGGTTTCGGTTCGGGCGCAGTGAGAGATCGGCTCGTCGGAGATCTCGATCGTCTTCGCGAGAACGCCTGCTGGACCGGCTGAGGCCCAGAGATGGCGCGTGGGACTCGGCTGCAATCCCACCCACCGGGACGCGACCGGGCCGCACTAGCCCGGCCCATCGGAACGCTCGACCCTCCCAGGACGCGCGCCGCATCTCCGCGAAGGGATGGGTCAGCACGTGAGCCGACCGAGACAGAGGTTGGCCCGCATCTTCCAGGGTCTCCTTCGGCACGGCTAGTTTACGCGAACTCCAGACCGCCGCCAAGATCACGCCAGGAGAGCCCCGGCCTCCTCCACGTGAAACGCAGGTGTTGACAACGGTCGTTCCATATCAGCGGCGTTTCCGCGATGTCCGACAAAGCCTTCTGTTCACCAGCAACCGAGCGAGGGGAGCAGGCCCCACATCGGGCGCGAACATGGCGAATTGAGCCGGTCACTCCGTATGGTCTAGCCGTCGGTACCACCGGGCAGCAATTCGCGCCGGCCGCGCCTCTCTGCTCGGCGAAGAACGCCTTGGCGAGGTCACGGCTGACCGACGTTGGGACCCGAGCGAATCTTGCCGCAGCGCCTCGGCGATCGCGCCGTTGGCGCGCCTGCGCACGTGTCGTCCGCCTTTGTTATGTTGGGGCCGCTCTCACCGACTGGGATGTGGGGCGCACGTGTGTTTTGACGCGTGCTGGGTGACTCGTGGCCCGCTGACCCAACGCAGCCCGGTGCTCAAGATGGATCTGACCGTCGCGATCTGCACGCGCAACCGGCGTTCGAGCCTGCTCGAGACCCTCGACAGCTTGGAGGGCCAGCAGTGGACGGGGCGCTGGGGCGTGCTGGTGGTGGACAACGGAAGCAGTGACGGCAGCGCACAGGCAATCCTCGAGCGCGCGCGGAAGTTTCCCGTGCCGCTATCGGTGGCGGCGGAGCAGGAACCCGGTCTCTCTTTTGCGCGAAACCGCGCGCTGCGGGCGGCGCAGGGACGCGTGATCGTCTTCATCGACGACGACGTCACGTGCCCGACCGGCTGGCTGGAGGCCCACGCCCGGGCCTTCGCCGAGCCGCGTGTCCTGGCCACGGGCGGACCGATCAAGCCATCGATGCCTCCGGACACTCCGACCTGGTTCTCGGACATTCTGTCCCAGGAAGTCGGTGGTCCCACCGCGCGCTACGAATTTGGCGATGAACTTGCCGAGATCCTGCCCAATGGGCCGATCCCTTTACCCTTCGGGGCGAACATGGGCGTGGTGCGGGAACTGGCGCTGGAGTTGGGTGGCTTCCGGACCGACCTCGGTTGGGGCAAGCGCATGCTCCCCTGCGAAGAGTTGGAGTTCCTACTGCGTGTGCAGGAGCGACCCGGTGCAATCCTCTACGTGCCCGATGCTGCACTCCTGCACCGCATCGAATCGCGCCGGACGACCCGTGCGTATTGGTCCGGATGGCAGCGCAGCTACGGGCGATCGGCTGTGCTCATGAACCCACCGCAGGGGATGGCTGCCTGGGCCATGGAACTCGCTCGCGGAATGGTCGACGTGGTACGCCTGGGTCGCTGTGCTCGGAGTGAGCGCAAGCGCGGAGAATTGATGCGCGAAATGGACGCCCGCCGTGAACAGGAGCGCGGCAAGGGGCGCGTCCTCGAGCTGTTGCGGCTGTGAACCGGGGGGCTGAGAATCACGTGCGCACCTTCTTCTACCCGAAATCCCAGCCGGCGCCGTCGAAGGGCGCGCCTGTCCGTCCCGTGGCAATGAACTCGGGGAGTGGCTCGAAGTAGAGCGCCGGATAGTCGGGGACCTCGCGGTTCTCTACCGCGTGAACCTCTTCGATTTTTCGGGGCACGGAGTCGATGCCGGAGCTGACCTTCAGGAAAGCGACGTCCCGCAGCCAGTAGGCGGCGGACGTGAGCTTGTGATCGATGGTCGGGAGCACCACACACGGACGCCTGCAGAGGACAGCAAAGATCGCGCCGTGGAGGCGGTTGGTGACGACCAGGTCGTGTTCGTGGTACACGTCCAGGAGCTTCCGGAGCACCTCCTTGCGATTGTACCGGTGTACCTCTTCATCGACGTTCGTGTCCAGTCGCGTGACGACTCCCGGTACGATCTGGAGCAGCCGCTTCTCATCCTCTTCTGTGAAGGTCGATTCGTGGTCGTCGCGGAGCAGCAGCAGGGTGCGCGTCTCGTCCGCCGTGTTCGGCTGAGTCTGCTCCGGCTCCGGATGTGAGAGCGAGAGCACGAAGTCGGGCACGCAGAGCACCTGTGCTCTCGAAAAGATCGCGAGCGCCTGCGCGTAGCTCACCGGATCCCGGGCCATGACCGTGAGGCGCGGATGGCTGCCGTAGATCCGGCGGGAGGTCTCCAACTCCTGTTGTCCCTTTTTCGTGTTACTGAAGAAGATGGTATTGGAGAGAACGACGACTTGGTTGTTGGGGAAAGCCTGGATCAGATCCCGCCGCAGGTTCTCCTGGCTGATCCAGTGGTCTCCCAGATTTCCGCCGCTCTGGATGAATACAATGTCGTCAGGCGTGACCAGCCGCGCGAGCTCGGGGAGAAGGTCGTGCGTATCGCGGACGTCGAGCGCCACCAGGGGCGCTTCCCGGTAGTACTTCCACAGCCACGCCTCGGTGGCGATGCACTGGGCCTGGTCGCCCATATTCGGCCACGTTGGCTGCATCAGATAGAGGTTCTTTCGCCCCTGGAGGATCTCCCAATCGGGACGAACTCGGGCGAGCGGGAAGCTCTGGGGCGGAGCAGGTTGCTTCCAACTGCGCTCGATCGCCCGTTGCAGTAGTCGCATCGATCGTCGCCAGGCCGCGGGTTTGGCTCGCGAGGCCATCTGCTCGACTTGGTGCAGGCTCCGAAGCTCGCTCACGAGGGGCTCCATCGCCTTCTCGAACTGAGAGAAGTCGCGGGCCTCCGCGAAGGCGATGTGGCTCCGTTCGGCCACGGCCTCCCGCGCCCGGTGGATCTCCCGGCGTACGGACGAGAGGTGCTTCGCAGACGCCGCGACTCGCTTCCTGGGTCGCCACTCGCCGGCCCGGTCACGCAGGTGGAGTCGATACGCCAGGCCTTCTCGCCGGTGGTGCAGACCGGCTTTCTGAGAGCGTGCCACGTCGCCCGGCGAGAGTGGATCGAGATGGAGCCGGCCTGCTCCCCGCGCTTCGTCGATGATGCCCAGGAGCGCTCGATTGCGCACCACCACGACGTTCGTCCCCTCTGTGTCCGAGTCGTAAGGATGGAGCCAGGCGTCGCCCACGGTGACGTCCGCTGTCTCCGCCAAGACGTCGTCGCAGTAGTCGCAGGCCTTGTACTTGAAGAAGCCCCAATCCCAATCGTATCCATACATCGTGCTCGCAGCCCTCACGCGGCCCTGGGAGTCCGAACGGCCGCGCACGCGCACGCCGTAGTCCCATGCCATGCGCAGCGGCAGCTTGTGGCGAAAGTCGATCTCGCCGAGCTCGCCCGGCTTCACGCCCATCTGCCAAGCGAACATGTCGGCGAAGCGCGTACTCTTGAGGTGACCGCACACCAGCCCCACGAAGTAGACGAGGCGCTCTGCCACGACGGGATCCGTGCGACACAAGAGACGGGCCGCCTTGACGAAGCAGGGCGTGCCAACCATCGCGTACCGGCCGGGGGTCTGGCGCACCTCGCGGACGACTTCGGACATGGTGATGGGGTAGTAGCGGGACTTGCCACCGGCCCGCACCTGATCCGGTGTCCTCGAGATCTCGAAGGCGAACAGCGGATCCTCGCCGCCCACTCCGACACGTGGCTGGACGTGAAGCACCGCGTCGACCATTCCCCGGGACAGCAGCTCGCAGAGGGTCCAGGAGCCCATTCCGCCGGAGCTTCCGCGCGCGCGAAAGTCCTGCTCGGTCACATGCCCCACATAGGTGGCCAGGTGGTATCCGATGCGATCATGGTATTCACAGGAAAGATCGACGGCCGCGCGCGCCAGCTCGTCCTCGTTCGGCGCCGCGTCACTGAAGGGACAGACGTCGTCGACCGCTGCGCCCCGAAGGTCGCCCACTGGGCCCGCTTGCGCTGCCACGAGCCGCCGGTGGTCATCCAGCTCCATGCGAAGCGGCGAGCCCTCAACCGCGGCGCATGCTCCGCAGCCTACGCAGTAACCGCCCGCCACGACGGTGTCCAGCAAGCTCGAAACGCCACTGTCCCCCGAGGTCCGAGGGCGGGTAGCGATGTTCTCCATGGTGCCTGAGAGCGGGTCGAGGCGCGTCTCGGGGAGGCGGGCATTTGTTCGCTCCTTCCGCTTCCGAACGCGGCCGCGCGGTGAGCCGTTGGTAGCGCGGCGCCGTAGGAGGCGGTCGACGAAGAGCGCCGCATAGAGAGGGGTGCTTCCTCAGCGGGCTCTTCTTTTCATGGTGCGATAGGCCTTGCGCAGCTGCAACGCTTTCTCGGCCCGCTAGAGCATTGGTGAAGGGAGTTCCGAATGATGCGGCGATAGCGGTGGAAAGTTTCCTCGGTGCGATCTTCGTTGATCTTGAATTCCCTCACGATGTCGCGGACATACTGGGAGGAGCGCACCTTGTGCAGCAGCACCCAGGCTGTCTTGTAGCTGCCCAAGCCCGCATCGCGCTGGAACTGCAGGGCCGAGATCCCCCCCTTGTGGCGCGCTATGAAGAACATCGCCAGAAACCACTGCGCAGCCGCAACCGCGTGCCGTGGAAGAGGGTGCCGGCCGTAAGCGAGGCCTGGTAGCGGCAGCCCGCACACTGCTACAGGCCCCGCGCCCGCAGCCGGTGCGCCTTGCGCCCCTCGCAACGCGGGCAGCAGAAGCCGTCGGGCCAGCACACGCGGCGCAGGGCCTCCCAACAACGCCGCTCGAAACGTGCGATAGAACTCGTCCAGGGTCACTGGTGCCTTCATCGGGCTTCCTCCTTGGCGAAAAGCCAAGGCGGATCCTGCCCTTACGGTGTGACGACCGCGGCCACAAGCGGACCGAACGGCAAAGGCAGAGGAACTTCAAGCGGCGTTTTCGCAGTGTCCGATAAGTAACTACGTCCGAATGACGGGATCAGACCCTACACGGGCCAAGAGGGCTCGCGTCAATCGATGGCTTCTTGTCGCCGACCTGCCGCACGTCGCGGCCGGAGTCTTTCGCTTCTTGCATGCGAACCCGGGGCACTTGGAACTCGATCCAACGGCCTATAATAAGCGCTACCTGGTCCGCCCGGAGGACGTGGCCTTCTACCAGAAGCATGTGCGCGACGGCTTCGCCGCCCACTTCGCGTCACGGAACCACGAGGACTACACGATGGTCGAGTGCAACCTGTTCGACGGCGACGACGGGATCCACTGCCTGGGCATCGGACAGCGGTACCAGGACTGGACCTACATCGCGGACGACAGCCGCATCGACCGGCCCCGGTCTGCCGGAGAGTGATGAACGCGGGGCCCGCCGTCTCGGTCGTGATCCCGACGTACAACCGCCGAGCCCTTCTGGTGGAGGCCGTGGGCACGGTCCGATCGCAGACGCAGGACGACTTCGAGCTCGTCATCGTCGACGATGGCTCGACGGACGGCACCGCAGAGGCGCTACAGTCCCTGATCGCCGGAGATCCCCGCGCGCGCGTGATCCGACAGTCCAATCACGGCACGGCCATGGCTCGCAATCGCGGCGTGGCGGAAGCACGCGCACCGTGGGTCGCATTCCTCGACAGCGATGACCTCTGGGAATCGGAGTACCTCGCGTCCCAGCTCTGCGCGCTCGCAGACGACCCTGAAGCGGACCTCGTCGTAGGCGATGTGGCGTACGTGAATCAGGGCCGGAAGGCAGACTCGCTCTTCGCCGACCCCGACTTCCGCGCGCCCATATCGCTGGACGCGATGTGCTTGGGTGGGTGGGCGCTTCCGAGCGCAATCGTCGTGCGCACGGAGATCGCCCGAGCGATCGGATTCACCAACACGTATCGAATCATCGAAGACACGGAGTTCCTCTTGCGCTGCCACGTCGACGGACATCGCTGCATCCTCAATCCTGCTCGGCTCGTGCAGTGGCGCAGGCCGGAGGGAGAAGGCGCCCCGGCCAAGACGTCGGAGGCGTTCGAGATCGAAGTCGAGATGCTCGAGCTGATGGAAGCCTACCGGCACCTGGCGCCCGACCCCGAGGCAGTCGCCCGCCGCCTCTATGCTGCCCACCGCTCGGTGGCCAAGTCGCTGAGCCGCAGCGGACAATTCCGCGAAGCGCGCCCGCACTTGCGTGCATGCATGCGTGCGCGCCCCGCGCGCCTGGGCCCTCGTCTGCTCTATCTGCGGGGTCTTTTCTCCATTCACCGAAGCTGAGCGAAGGACGCGAGCGGGGCGCTACTCTCCGCGGATGCCGTCGTCGGCCCGTCCCATCGCCTTCTACCTGCCGCAGTTTCATCCGATTCCGGAGAACAACGCCGCGTGGGGTGAGGGCTTCACCGAGTGGACGCACGTACGGCAGGCCCGTCCGCTCTTCCCGGGGCACCGCCAGCCGCGTGTCGCAGGGGAGCTCGGCTACTACGATCTTCGTGACTCCCGCGTTCGAAAGTTACAGACCGACCTGGCGCGGGAGCACGGCATCGAGGGGTTCTGCTACTGGCACTATTGGTTCGAGGGACGGCGGGTGTTGGAGGTGCCCTTCACGAAGGTTCTCGCATCACGCGAGCCGGACTATCCGTTCTGCCTCTGCTGGGCGAACCAGAGCTGGACCGGCGTCTGGTACGGCAACCCGGACCGGATCATCCTCGAGCAAACCTACGGCGGACGGACGGACGACGAAGTACACTTCGCCGCCCTGCTTCCGGCGTTCAGGGATCCGCGCTACATCCGTGTGGACGGCAAGCCGCTATTCGTCGTCTTCATGCCGCAGAACCTGCCGAAGGACCTGCCGTCGCCACCGGCCTTCGCCAAGCGCTTCAAGGACCTCGCCCAGGCGGCCGGCCTCCCGGGGCTCTTCCTCGTTGGGTTCGGAGACCAATCCTGGAATCCGGCGCACTGGCACTTCGACGGTGCACTTCCCCACGCGCCCCAGCATTACACAGAGGGCCTGGCCCCCATCGGCACAGAGACCGGTGCGGCGCAGCCGACGCGCTATCGGTACAGCGACGTCGCGGAGGCAGCCCTGCGCCTGAAGCTTCGAGATTGCGACTACCCGTGCATGATCCCGAACTGGGACAACACCCCGCGGAGCAGCGAGCGGGGCGTGGTTTTCCTCGACGAGGGGCCCACCGCTTTCGGACGGCATCTGGCGGACGCAATAACGAAGGTCGCGACCCGCCCGCCCGAGCACCAGTTGCTCTTCATCAAGTCGTGGAACGAGTGGGCCGAAGGGAACTACCTGGAGCCGGACGCCGAGCACGGACGTGGCTACTTGGAGGCGCTTCGCGACCTCGTCCATCGACGTGATGGCAAGGCGCCGGACGGCTGACGCCCGAGTGGCGGGTCCGGAGTCAGCGCTTCTCTTGTTCCCGCCATCGCGCGGCCTCGTCCGTCTTTCCCCAGAGCCGGTAGAGGACCGCGAGGAGATCGACGGCTTCGGCCACAAGCTCAGAATCGGGCGCGACGTCTGTCGTGAGCAGGCGATGCACGGCGAGCTGATAGGAACTTCTCCGCCTATGCCGTTCGATCCGGTTGTGAGCGCGGTTGTCATACCGTAAGGGCAGGATCCGCCTTGGCTTTTCGCCAAGGAAGAAGTCCGATGAAGGCACCGGCGATCCCGGACGAGTTTCATCGCACGTTTCTCACCGAGCGGCGTGGTTGGGAGGCCCTGCGCCAGGCCTCGGTCACGGCCGGCACCCCCTCCCACGGCACGAAGGTGCGGCTGCGCACGTGGTTTCTGGCGATGTTCTTCGTGGCTGCCACAAGCAGGGGATCTCGGCCCTGCAGTTCCAGCGCGATGCGGGCTTGGGCAGAGACAGGACACTAGGAGGAGGTTCCCGATCAGATCGCGACTATTGGAGGTATCCCAACTCCCGAAGCTGCTCCACGGTTTCCTCATCGGGCTTCACGGGACTCCCTGCCTGCACACCCTCCTGGATTGCTTCGGATGCGGAGGTCAGCATGCGCAGGTGGGCCTCGAGCGCTGCGGCTCGCTCGGGCTCTTGGGCGCTGAGATCCTCTCGCTCCAGCGGATCCCGCTTCAAGTCATATAGCTCCTTCGTTCCGTCGTGGAGGATCAGCTTCCAATCCTCGACGCGCAGCGCCTGAGAACCACCGGTCCGCCAGCTGCTCATCACGACCGGTCGTGTCGATGAGCTTCCTCCATCAAAAAGGGGCAGCAGAGAAACGCCTTGAATCGAACCGGGAATCGGCAAGCCGAGGTAGTCGAGCAACGTCGGTGCTACATCGATCAATCGGACGACACTCCCCTCCCGTCGGCCGCGATAGCGTTCACCCCGCTTCCCCGGAAGGTTGATGATCAGCGGAACGTGCAACAGCTCCTGGTACACCTGCTCGTGCAGGAACGAGCCATGGTCGAGGAACTCTTCGCCATGGTCCGAAGACAGAACGACAATCATGTTCTCGAGAAGCCCCTTCTCTTCGAGTCGTGTGAGAAGGTTCCCGACGCGTCGATCCATATCGCGGATACCTGCATCGTAGAGTGCGATGAGGTGCGCGAGGTCTCGCGAGTCGTCGCGGTCGACGCGCTCCCAGAAGACGCGGTGTTGATCTGCCCACTCTTCCCCGGCGAGCTCCGAGAGCTCTTTGCGGTCACTGATGATCTCGCCCGAGTAGGTCGGGTCCGCGAACATCTGACGAAATTCGGCCTCTGGCTGATAGGGATCGTGCACGAAGTAGGTGTGCAAGAAAAAAAAGAAGGGGCGCTCTCGATCACGCGCGAATTCCGTGATTCGATTGACCGCTAGTGCGATTGATCCTCCCAGACCTGGGATGACCTCGAACGCGTCGAACCCCTGATCGAAGCCCAGCTCTCCCCGCATATGCCCGCCAGCCGTGTGGGCAGCGGTCTGATACCCATGCTCACTTAGGATCGTCGCGAGCGTCGGAATTCCATCGCTGAGACGCTGTCCCTCTTCCTCCGTCCATTGACGAACGCCGTGAGCCTCGGGATGGAGACCCGTCATCAACGACATGTGCGAAATGGCTGTTTTGGGGGAGTGGCTGTAGGCGCGCTCGAACAAGATCCCCTCCGCCGCCAAGGCATCAAGGTTCGGCGTGGTCGGGCGTTCGTACCCGTATGAGGACAGGTGATCCGCGCGCAGGGTGTCGATCGAGATGATCAACAAGTCCGGGAGGGGCGGTCGCTCGGGCTTACGCCCAGGCCATTCATCCAAGCAGCCCAGCAAAAGCACGCCGAGGGGCACGATCCAGGTGTGGAAGCGAAAAGCTCGCATCGACCCAGATTATGCAATCCATGCTTAGGTCGCACGTGCCCGGGACAGGCAGCGCGCTTTGGATTCACAGACCGCTCCCTGATAGCGATCGCGCTTCCAGGTTCCCTGACGTCGTGAACGACAAACGAGGTCTTCTGCCTCTGCCCTTGTGGAATGCGATCTTGAAACCTGCACTCACGAAATAGGAGGATCATCCGGGCCGCATGTCCGCGGTAGGCATGTTCAGAACTTCGCCGTGAAAGGCGGTGGCCTTCGGCACGTCCTCCACGAAGCATGTGGGTTGATAGGAATTTCCAGCGGCGTCTTCGCGGCGTCCGCGGATGCTGTATTGGCCCGAGGCGCCAAGATATGGGCGGATGCCTTGCGCGCTACCGGGCGTGTCGCGGCTATGCCGTCTCGTCACCGCCTGGCGGCGCTCGGGAGCGCAGATCGA
>Ga0255052_10002608_pt1 | contig 12909 bp, 7 predicted proteins | sample JV7_2_21_MG_FD_188632 | JGI IMG/M metagenome (GOLD analysis project Ga0255052, IMG submission 188632) | Seawater microbial communities from Jervis Inlet, British Columbia, Canada - JV7_2_21 | ecosystem: Environmental > Aquatic > Marine > Inlet | place: Canada: British Columbia | collected... | reverse complement strand
ACCTTCGAGCTGAACTGCATTAAATTGAGGAGCTAAACCCCTGATCACTATTTTGTTAGCTTCCCCGGAACTTTGAAGAGTTGAAACGCCGGGTAAACGACTTAGTGATTGCGCAACGTTAAAATCAGGCAATTCCTGTAATCTTGCCTCGGAAAGAATATTGACTATTTTGTCAGAAGCGAGTTGCTGATTAATTGCCTCTAACTGCCCTTGAGACTGCGCAGTTACTACAACCTCTTCCCCCACAACGGTAGATATTGTCAGATAAAAATCTTGCTCAACTGTTCTATTTTCAAAGATTTCTATGACAACAGTTTGCGAACTATAACCAATATATGAAGCTGTAATTGATTGGGATCCAGATGGCACATTTCGCAAGACAAACTCTCCGTCTAAATCGGTTGCTGTTCCAATCGTAGTACCGTCTACCAGCAGGTTAGCGCTAGGTAAACCCTCCTTAGTAGTTTCATCAAATATGGTACCCTTGATTGATCCACTTCCCTGTGCGAACGATTCCTGTACTATGAAGAGTGACAGGAATAAGTAAACTTTTAATAATTTGCGAGAATAGTAGCTAAGAGTCATACCTTAACCCTCCTGTCTTTATTAATGAAAATATTAATGCGAGAATAATGATATCTTTTCATCCATCTTTCCCAAACTTTAAATTGTGTTGGGTCATAAAAACAGTGCACACTAAAATTATTACTATTAATCATTATTACTATACCACTATTATTCAAGGATTTTTTAATACGGAATTTTGTAGTTTAAGTATTCTCATCTAAATTTTAATCTTTCTCTCTTCTTATAACTAAATCGTTTTCAATATTTATCATCATTTTATTATTTAAGGGATAAAATATTATGAATGCTGCTCCGATAACTCCGATGACTGCAGTATAAATACCCATCAAAGCAAGCATACCGGTTAACGATTCGCTGGTTTGAGTTTGATTAGCAACAAATCCATAATATGCTAAAACCCAGCCGGTTATTGCACCACCAATTGCAACACCAAGTTTAAGTGCAAATAAGGAAGCTGCCATAATAAGACCTGTTGCACGACGTCTATTTTTCCATTCACCATAATCTGCAGTATCTGTATACATTGCCCATTGCAGTACAGAAACAGGGCCTATGAAAAACGATGAAAATATATTGACTGCATATATTAAAACTATATCACCAGGTTCAAGGAAGAAGAAGAAAATACAAGAAGCAGCACTGATAGCTAAAAAACTTCCATAAGTATTTTTCTTATCAAATAATTTTGCGAACCACTTAGTAAGAATTGCGCCTATTAGGGTTGCTATTGCACCACTCGTCAAAAAGTAAGAAACTGAGAGTTCAATATTCGCTCCAAAAATATTTACTGAATGATCCTGCACATAATACTTAATATAATAAGGCATTGTGCTGGCACGAATTACAATGTACGTTAGTTGAAAAACTGTTGCACCTGCAATTAACAGCCATGGCATATTAGTGAAGAGATCTTTTCCATCTTTCTTGAAATCGGTTTTTTGATCTTTTGGAGGGTCGACTCTTTCCTTAGTTGTAAAAAATGTTATGATAAATAGAATAATTGCTAATAATGAGAAACAACCCATAGTCCATTGCCAGCCAACTTGAGGATCTCCATTTCCAAAAAATTCAACCAGAGATTCGGTTGAACTAGTTATAATGAGAAGACCAATAAAAGCAGCCACAAATCTATAAGATGAAAGTACCGTTCTTTCCAATGAATTTGATGTAATTACACCCATTAGTGCGGAATACGGAACATTAATTGCAGTATAAATCATCATCATCAGTGTATAAGTAACGTAGGCATATATAATATTTCCTGATGTACCAAAGCCTGGTGTAGTGAACATAAAAAAGCCGATAACGCCGAAAGGTATTGCCAGCCATAAAATATAAGGTCTAAATTTTCCCCACTTTGTTTTTGTACGGTCAGCTATCATTCCCATTATGGGATCGTTAACAGCATCCCAGATCCTGGTTACTAAAAACATTGTGCCTGCTACAGCAGAGGGCAACCCGAACACATCTGTGTAGAAAAAAAGAAGATATAGAACAAAAGTTTGAAAAAATAAATTTGATGCCGCGTCACCAGCACTAAAACCAATTTTTTCTTTTAATGAGAGCCTTCCGGATTTTAACTGCATAATACTCTCCGATAATTATGATTGACCGATATACCAAAGTGATAACTAATATTATATATTATGTTTACTCGAAGGTTCATATGCTCTTTATATAAGAATCTTTCTTCCGTTAAAAGAATTATTATTGAATACTGTTAACCTGAAGGATCGTTTTCACGAGGTCTTCATCCCGCGAAGAATTACCAACCATTATCTCAAAATCTCCAGGTTCTACTACATACTCTTTATTGATATTAGTAAATGCCAGATGTTCAGGTAAAATTTCTAAGGTAACGGTTTTCATTTCACCCGGTTTTAGTTTTACTTTTTTGAATCCCTTCAACTCTTTTACTGGTCTGGTTACAGAACCAACCATATCGCGTATGTACATCTGGATTACCTCCTCTCCCTCAAGAGATCCAGTGTTTTTTACATCGGCTGTTACTTTCGCAGAATCATTGGTACCGATGATATGATTATCTAGTCTAATATTATCAACAGTAAAAGTAGTATAGCTTAATCCGTATCCGAATGGATATAGTGCACTAACATCATCAAATAAGTATCCACGCTTGGCGGAAGGTTTATGATTATAATTGCATGGAATGTGACCGACTGATCTAGGAATAGATATTGGTAGTTTGCCTGATGGATTACAATCTCCAAATAGAACATCCGCAACAGCATTACCAGTTTCCTGCCCAAGGTACCAGCATTCAAGAATAGCTGGAATATTTTCATTAATGTAATTGATCGAATTTGGTCTTCCCTTTAAGAGAATGACTACAATAGGTTTGCCTGTAACTCTTATCGCAGCAACAAGTTCATTTTGCCTACCGATTAAATCCAAACTTGTTCTGTCTCCTAAATGCGTTCTTGAATATGCTTCTCTTGAGGTTTGTTCATTACCACCCAATACTAATAAAACTATATCGGATTTTTTTGCAGTTTCGACTGCAAGTTTAATTGCATTTTGGTCATCCTCAACGTTTGGTAACGTGATTAGGTCTTCTTCCCATGAACCACCAACGGTAATTTTACAACCTTCACTATAAAGAACATTAATAGTATTTCCGACCTTCTCTTTTATTCCTTGCAAGACTGTTGAACTATATTTAGGTGTTCCACTATATCCGCCAAGTAATTCACGATCAGCATTTGGACCAATGACAGCTAATGTGGTTCCTGCTTTTATATGTAGTGGTAAAATATCTCCTTCATTTTTTAAGAGTGTAATGGTTTCACAGGCTGCCTGCTTAGCCAATTTTCTATCACTATCTAACTTCGCCTCAATTTGAATTTTTTCAGGATCAACAAAGGGATCATCAAATAAACCAAGAATAAATTTATATTTTAACATTGATCCAACTAGTTCATCAATTACTACATCATCCAATTTTCCGCTCATAACTAATTCTGTTATGTAAGGATAACAATCTTTATCAGGCAGTTCGATAGCTACCCCAGATTCCACGGCAATCATAGCTGCATCTTGTTTATCTTTTGCAACTGAGTGACTTGTAGCTTCTTCTCTTTCGTGCAATTCAGTTATTGCGTAATAATCTGAAACTATAAATCCTTCAAAATTCCATTCGTCCTTTAGTACATCCTTCAATAACCACTTGTTTGCATGAGATGGAACGCCATCAATTTCATTGTAGGATGGCATAATGCTTATTGCCTTACCCTTTTCTAAAACTTCTCTAAACGGATAGAGGAAATCATCACGCAAGATTCGTTCTGAAATATTTCCAGGTGCGCAGTTTGAACCGGATTCAGGCATCCCATGTGCAGCAAAGTGTTTGAGTGTGGCGATAACTTTTTTCTTATCCTTAAAACTTCTATCGCCCTGAAATCCTTTAACAGCAGCGATACCCAATTGAGCTATAAGATACGGGTCCTCTCCAAATGTTTCTTCTACCCTTCCCCATCGCGGATCACGTGCTACATCAACTACCGGTGTTAGTGCTTGGTGTGCACCTCTGCATCGTGCATCTTCGGCAACCGCAGAGTAAATGTTCTCAATTAATTCAGGATTAAATGTTGCTGCTAATCCGATAGGCTGTGGATAACTTGTAGCTTCTTTTGCAGCAAGTCCATGTAGACATTCTTCGTGAAGTATTGCGGGAATTCCAAGACGGGTTTCTTCAACAAAAAACTTTTGGATTTGGTTTGCTAACTCAGCCATCTCAGTTGCACTTAATCCATCGCAGGCATCACTCAATCTTGCAATTTGTCCGATACCATCTTTGAGATGATCACGCATACTATCCGAACTGAAATTACCATTTTCATCTAAAAAGATAGTTTCCTTTTCGCCCCATACACAATGCATCTGGGCAACTTTTTCTTCTAGTGTCATCCGGCTTAAAAGATCAGAAACTCGATCCTCAACATTTAAATTAGGATTTTTATAAGTAAGTATATCTACTTGCTCTATTGGTTTGATGTTATTTGGTTTTACAGTTGTTCTGTTCATTTCAGTTTTTATTTATTAATCTTTTATGTAAGAATTTATTATATTTTCTAACATTTCCTGCCGACCACTCGGCAATACAGGTCTATTCTGGGTGACAATCCATTTTTCAAGATCTTCAAAACCAACCTTACCAGACATAATATCTGCCCCAACACCAGAATTAAAACTGCTATATCGTTCATCGATGAAATTACTTAACACTTTATCTTCAATTATATTATGTGCAATTAACAGAGCTCTTGCAAAAGTATCCATTCCGCCTATATGAGCATAGAAAAGATCAACCGTATCATTTGAACTTCGTCTTACTTTTGCATCAAAGTTAAGTCCGCCTGATCCAAGACCGTTCTGATTTAGTATTATGACCATTGCAAGTGTTGTACTGTATATATCGGCAGGAAACTGATCGGTATCCCAGCCAAGCAAAAGGTCACCTCTATTAGCGTCGACATTGCCCAGTTTACCAGCAGCAGAGGCAACTGCTAATTCATGTTCAAAAGAATGACCGGCAAGAGTAGCATGGTTGGCTTCAATATTTAGCTTAAAGTGATCCAGTAAATCATATTCTTTTAAGAAATAAAGTGTAGCCGCTGCATCCGTATCATACTGATGCTTCATAGGCTCACAAGGTTTTGGTTCAATCAGGAATTGTCCATTGAAACCTATCTTATTTTTATAGTCAACTGCCATATGAAGGAACCGCGCCATTTGTTCCTGCTCTTTTTTAATATCAGTATTTAACAAAGTTTCATATCCTTCTCGTCCACCCCAAAAGACATAGTTTTCACCGCCGAGTTCTTTTGTTGCATCAATAGCTTCTTTTACTTGTACTGCGGCATTAGCCATTATATGTGCATTGGGGCTTGTGCCGGCTCCCTGAGAGTATATAGGATCGTTAAACAGATTTGCTGTCCCCCATAGAAGTTTTACACCAGTATCTTTTTGAAGATTTTTTGCAAGCTCAACAATTGTTTCCAAATTTTTACAGGTTTCAGAATAATTATCACCTGCAGGGGCAATGTCCCTGTCATGAAAACAATAGTATTCCACGCCAAGCTTTGTAAAAAATTCAAATGCAGCCTCCATCGTTTGAGTAGCTCGTTCCAGTGGATCAGATGACTTATTCCATTCTCTATTAAAGGCTGTCTCACCAAAGATATCGGAACCATCACCCTTAAAGGTATGCCAATAAGCAACGGAATATCGAAGATGTTCCGACATGGTTTTACTACCAACTATTTGATCTTTGTTATAATATTTAAATGCGAGAGGATTTTTAGATTCATTTCCCTCGTAACTAATTTCATCTTTAACTACAGGGAAATACTTATGAATCATATTAAATCTTTATAATTAAAATGAAATGAGATGATGAGTGTGACGATTCTGTTTTGAAGTGTTGTAAAGCTACAAACATAATCAGTATATTAATTGAAGTTTTTTATAGTTTAGTAATTATTAAACCGTTTTAATATTATAATATTTAACTAGAATGTCAACAATAAAACGCAGCTTCTCTATTTATTTAATTTTCTATGCTAAATTCATAAGCTTTTTCATTTAACAAACATCCTTATTAATTGTGGAACAAATTGTAGCACAGAGTTAAATGAATACACTACACGAAAAGATATATCAATCCTCAAATTTTCTATTTGGCGTGGAGATGGTTTCCATTCGTGGCAGTATGGGAGGAAAAAAAGCATTAAAAGCTCGTGCCCTTGCTAAAGAACTATCGGATTATTCCGCTATTGATTGGGTTTCCATTACTGATAACGCCGGTGGGAATCCTCAAATGGCCCCCCATGCACTTGGAAAACCTTTGCTTTATGCAGGCAAAGAAGTGGTTATTCATATGTCTTGCAAAGACTTGAATAGAAATGGTTTGGAAAGTCAAGCCTGGTTTCTGAACAGTGAAGGATTCAATAATATTTTAGCTATTACCGGAGACTACCCTGTCGCTGGAAATGAGGGCGTAGCAAAACCAGTATTTGATATCGACTCGATTGGTCTCATATCCTTGCTAAATAAAATGAATAAAGGATACGATATTATTCTCCCCGGAAACAAAAACGAAATTCAACGTCTTAAGAAAACAGAGTTTCTTATAGGTGCTGTAACAACAAATTATAAGTTTTATGAAGGCGAACTCATTCCCCAATATCTAAAGCTACAAAAAAAGGTTGAATGTGGAGCTCATTATATTATCAATCAAGTGGGATTCGATTCCCAGAAAATGCACGAGCTAAAACTGTATATGGATAGACATAACATGAATCATATCCCTTTATTTGGGAATGTTTTTCTGTTGAATAGAATAGCGGCCAGGATATTTCATTCAAATAGAATTCCCGGTGTCGTTGTGAGTCCAGCTCTATTTGATCTATGTCAAAAGCAAGGTGAATCAGAGGATAAAGGGAAGGCATTCTTTTATGAATTTGCAGCAAAGCAAATTGCTATTTATCGAGGATTAGGTTATCGAGGTGCATATCTTGGAGGCGTCTCTAATTTATCTGCTATCCAAAAAATTATGGAGATTGCAGAAACCTTTTCCAATGATGATTGGAAACAATTTGTCGAGGAAATAAAATTTTCAAGAGAAGGCGAATTTTTTTACTATGAAAAAGATCCTGTAACCGGGATTGTAAATTCGTCATCAATAAATAAGAAATCAAATATAACCAAATCGAAACATAAGAGTATTACCTATAGATTTTCTAAATGGATTCATCATGCTATGTTTGAACCTGATAGCGCAATTGCAAATTGGGGTTCGAAGATGTGCAAAAATGCAAAAGATCCAAAGAGAGGTCCAAAATTATTACGGATTTTTGAGCAACTTAGCAAAGTTACTTTATACGATTGCAAAGATTGTGGTGATTGCTCTTTACCCGAGATCACTTACTTATGTCCTGAATCTCAGTGTGCAAAGAATCAGCGTAATGGTCCTTGTGGAGGTACACGCGAAGGACGCTGTGAAGTAGATGGTTTTGGGGATTGTATTTGGTTGCGTGCTTTTGAACGACTCAAACATGATGGGAATGAACATCAATTACTGAACCACGTCCCTGTAATACAAAACCATGAATTAAGAAGAACCTCTGCGTGGGCAAACCACTGGCTTGGACATGATCATGCTTCAAAAAAAGTATCTGCATCGCAAGTTGAAACTGTTGAACAAAGTACAAATAAATTTGAATAAAAATGAAGTGTAAATTCAAAAATTTGTTAAACAAACCTATGTCCATCCCAATTTTCAGAGAGAAAAAATATGAGCAAAAAAAAACTGCACATAATTGGTGATCTTATAAACAATGCCTATGGCAGGGCACGAAAAGCTTTCAGCGAAAAAAACCTAGATGGATACCAGAACCTGGCAAAAGTACAGACCGGCCTGGGGGTAGATTTCCTGGATCTTAATTGTGATGGCACAAGTCGTATACAGGTAAAACTGGAAGAAATGCTTGAATTCATCCCCGATATTGTCCCTGCTATTCAGGAAGTGAGTTCATTACCACTTTGTATTGATAATCCTTCCGTTGAATACCAAAAGGTTGCGCTCAAGCACTATAATCGTGACCGTGCTCATGGAAAAGCACCAATTTTAAATTCCATCGCTGCCTCTCGCGAACGTCTCGATGAAATGATCGAATTAGTCATGGAGTACGATACTATGGTTATTGTTATGGCTTCGGAAAAATTTGTAGAGGGTGGAATTGCACAATGCCTAGATCCAAATGATGTTCATTCGGCCGCAAAGCATTTTGTAGAACTTCTTTCTACTAAGGCAAATCGTAGCAATGATCAAATCATCATTGATACAGGATTGGCACCAGTTGGAGCAGATACTTATGGCCTTGTAAATATTGGTCTTGATGCCATGCGATTAATCCGTAAGGATCTGGATTTTGAAGGAGTTCACATGACCGTGGGATTGTCTAACTTTTCATGGGGTACGCCCAAACACATTCGTGAGTATTTGGAAAAAGCTTACCTAACTTTGGCCATACAGGCTGGTCTTGATTTCGCTATCGCAAATCCGGAAAAAGTTGATGGCCCACTGACTGACGAACATAAAGTAGTAGCATTACTTGAACAAGCACTACAACAAGGCAGAGCAGGTGATGGAGAAAGTCAGGAGATGGCCGGATATCGACAGGCTGAAGCGGTTATGGAAATCTGGAAGGATGATGAATCTGACGATTTCTGATAAAGAGGATATTATATCGATTCCATCAGTTACATCTGGTCAGAGTATTTGGCTGCGAGTAGGAACACTGTTGAATGGTACAATCTCAAAGCCACTTAAAAATGCCCACATAGTCTATAATAGCAAATCAATCCTTTATGAGTATATCTTTGTGCCGTAGGACAAAATCAATATTTCTATAATTATTAAACTCAAAATCAATATTTATTATATGACATCTTTGAGGTTATTTCGATAATAAATAAAACACGAAGTTAATTTCTATCTTAGTTAATATATAGAAAGATTTAGATGTGGATATGAGAATCGTTTATTCGACTAAAGAAATTAGATTTAGATGAAGATTCTTATTTTTGGAAATAGAACAAAATGAGATTATAATAGTAAAGTATTATGAATTGTCTTATTAAATTTCTAGTGGTAATGATAACAATGATTGTCACTGCTAGCTGTGGAAACCATTCTAAAAAGGGAATGAATATTCAGAAAGAAACATTTGGTAAAATTAATGAAAAGGTAGTGGATCTCTACACCCTGACAAACACCAATCAAGTTGAGATGAAAATTACCAACTATGGTGGAATTGTAACATCTTTCAAGATACCAGATAAAAACGGAATCCTTGAAGATGTAGTTTTAGGTTACGATAATTTGGAAGGATATCTAAAAGCCAATCCCTACTTTGGTGCAATCATAGGACGATATGGAAATCGCATAGGCAATGCTACATTTACACTCGATGGAAAGAAATTTTCCCTTGCTAAAAATGATGGTGCAAATAACTTACACGGAGGTGTTAAAGGTTTTGATAAAGTTGTTTGGGAAGCTGAAACCATAACTGGACGAGCCAGTGTAAGTTTAAAATTGTATTATTTAAGCAAAGATAACGAAGGAGGATTTCCCGGAAACCTGAATGTGAATGTTATCTATACTCTAACCAATGATAATACCTTCCGGATTGATTATACAGCTATTACAGATAGACCAACAATTGTAAATCTTACTCACCACACCTATTGGAATTTTGCTGGTAATGGTTCTGGAGAAATTTTGAATCATAAATTAATGGTGCATGCAGATACGTTTACACCTATAGATAAAAGCTTAATAACAACCGGTGATATTTCTTCAGTTAAAGGAACTCCTATGGATTTCAGAACTCCCAAAACCATTGGAGATGAGATTGATGACGATTATGAACAACTAAAATTCGCTGGTGGGTACGATCACAATTGGGTATTGAATAAAACCGATGACGGAATAATAACACTTGCTGCGACAGTATATGATCCGATGAGCGGCCGGTTTATGGAGATTCATACTACAGAACCAGGAATTCAATTTTACAGCGGAAATTTATTAGATGGCAGTATTGTTGGAAAGAAAGACAATATTTATGAATTCCGTAATGGATTTTGTCTGGAAACCCAACATTACCCGGATTCACCAAATAAACCTGATTTCCCCTCGGTTGTACTTCGACCAGGGGAAACATATAGTTCTACCACGATTCATAAATTTTCTACGAAGTAGATGATTCAATACATTTCGGTAAGAATGCTATGACATGGGAACAAAGATGGCATCCCTTAAGAGAAGAATGGGTGATCATTGCAGCACACCGGCAAGATAGACCGTGGACCGGTGAGACGTTTAGACAATCCATAATACAATTACCCGAATATGATCCTACCTGCTATTTATGTCCTGGTAATAAAAGAGTAAGTGGTCAACAAAATCCATCCTATCAACAGACATTTGCCTTTGATAACGATCATGCTTGCGTTAGTTGGGATGCTCCTGCTGTAGAGGAATTAAGTAAAGGGCTTTATCAAAGAAAACCAGCTCATGGAATTGCAAGAGTTGTTTGTTATAGTCCCAAACATAATTTAACACTTGCTGAATTGGAAATTGAGGAAATTGTAACTCTGCTCAATGAATGGCAAGCACAATACCTTGAATTAGGCGCACATCCTGAGATTGACCACGTGCTTGTATTTGAAAATAAGGGGGAGATTGTTGGTGTATCTAATCCTCATCCGCACTGCCAGATTTATGCAACAAATTTTATTTTTAAATTCATTGAGACTGAAACTAGGGTATCCATTGATTATTTCAGAGAGAAAAAGAAAATTCTTTTTCAAAATATTATCAGGTTGGAAAAAGATGATGGCCGGCGAATAATATGTGAGAACAATTCCGTAATAGCCTTTGTTCCATATTTTGCTCGTTACGCCTATGAAGTATATATCTCTCCAAAAGAAACGCATCCAAGTTTAGAGAAGTTATCTAAAAGGGAGATTCAGGATTTTGCTATTGTTTTAAAACAGGTCTTAATAAAATTTGATAACCTTTGGAAAATTTCCTTTCCATATGTAATGACATTACACCAGGCACCAACAAATGGAAAAGACCACAGCTGGTTTCATTTTCATATTGAATTTCATCCACCACTAAGGAAACCTAAATTGCTTAAATATCTAGCTGGCCCTGAAATTGGTGGTGGTAATTTTTTAAGCGACACTTCTCCTGAAGAAAAAGCTGAGGAATTACGGCAACAATCAGATGAACATTATAAAAATGCCGGCCGATAATACTATGAATAGTTTAGGTTTAGAAGATTAAATTCTCTGAGATACTATCGCAATAACAAAATAACTAGCTCAATCTGCTTAAGCTGAAAAAAATGTATAAGATTATTCAAGGAAAAACACATTCCTTAAAAGATATTAAGCACTTTATTGAAATCATCAATAGCCTAGACCGGCAACCCCACCAGCATACACGAGAATTATTTAACAAAGAACATGAAATCATTATTTCAAGAGCACCAGGCAGATTGGATGTTATGGGCGGAATTGCAGATTACTCAGGTTCACTTGTACTTCAGCTTCCGATAATGGAATCGACTATTACAGCAGTGCAGCAAAGTATGGATAGATCGATAAGAATAGTAAGTCTGACCGAAAATGAATCAGACCGTCAAAATTATTTTAATATGTCTATTGATGATTTTTACAATAATGGAAGAGCGATTGAATACAAAACGGCCCAGCAATACTTCAATAAAAATAAATCCACCCGTTGGGCTGCATATGTTGCAGGGGCGTTCTTAGTATTAATTAAAGAAAAGAGTATAAGTTTTGAAAATGGTGCGAACATTCTGATTCATTCCAACATCCCTGAAGGAAAGGGAGTCAGTTCTTCAGCCGCTCTCGAGGTAGCCACAATGTATTCAATCATTAGAGCATTTAGTATTTCAATTAATTCTCATGAATTAGCTCTCCTTTGCCAAAAGGTTGAAAATCTTATTGTAGGTGCTCCATGCGGTATAATGGATCAAATGACCTCAATGTTTAGCAAAAAGAATCAGTTGCTCGCACTATTATGCCAACCAGCTGAATTGAAATCCTATATTATAATCCCTGAAGAAATAATTTTCTGGGGAATAGATTCTGGCATTAAACATTCAGTGGCAGAAAGGGATTATACTTCTGTACGTGTAGGAGCATTTATGGGACAAAGGATCATTTCTGAATTGATAAATCAAAATACTGACGACGACTACCCCACTTTCAAAAGTAAATATCTTGTAAATGTAACACCTTCTCTTTATGAAAAATTTTTTATTGAAAAAATTCCTAAGCAGTTGAAAGGCAGTGAGTTTATCCAACACTATTATTACACTATTGATAATGTAACTGAGATCGATTCCCAACTTATTTATAACATCAGCAATCCAACTGCTCATCCTATATATGAATATAACCGTGTGAAAACTTTTTCACAGCTCCTCTCAAAACCATTAACAGAAATAGATTGTATTAATCTTGGCGAACTAATGTATCAATCTCATCAGAGTTATTCTGCTTGTGGATTAGGCTCCACTGGTACAGACTGGCTTGTTGATATTACTAAGGCATTTGGTGCTTTGAAGGGAATATACGGAGCGAGAGTCACTGGTGGTGGAAGTGGGGGTACTGTAGCTATTTTAAGTAGACGTGGTAGCGAGAGTCTGATTGAGAAGATTGCAGAAAAATATTCAGAAGAAACAGGTATTACCCCAT
>Ga0255052_10002607_pt1 | contig 12915 bp, 13 predicted proteins | sample JV7_2_21_MG_FD_188632 | JGI IMG/M metagenome (GOLD analysis project Ga0255052, IMG submission 188632) | Seawater microbial communities from Jervis Inlet, British Columbia, Canada - JV7_2_21 | ecosystem: Environmental > Aquatic > Marine > Inlet | place: Canada: British Columbia | collected... | reverse complement strand
ATTGGCGAATTTGAGGTCCAAGTTTGCCGTAGATTTGGTCGCGATCGATTGAGCGGAGCCGGAGGCGTAGCTATTCTACGGTGAGGATTCCGCGATTGAGGAGCGGCCAAAGATATGGTGAAATTGGGCCTCCAAAACGGGAAGTTATTTCGTGCACGGTCCTTATGAACAGGAGAGTATATTCTATTGTGTGCTGTTGCATTACTGCGTGTTTTGTTCACGGGCTGTGAAGCCAAATTCATTTTAGGAGAACCACTCATGAGCAAGGAACGCGATCCACCATTCTGATGTGATGCGGGAGGATTCCGCCGCACGGAGGCGAGAAGGCGACGTACAGGATTTAGGAAGTGGAACATTTCATTTTTTGAAAAGGATCGAAACCATGAACACTCAGAACAAGATCAAGACAGAAAGCTGCAAAATAGCTTTATGTGCGCTTGTCGTCTTTTGCATTGGAGGCTCAGTTGCACGTGCCGATATGCACCTTCGTACTTACCGAGTGACCTTGCAGAATCTTACCGAGGGGCAGGCCCTGACCCCGCCGCTGATAGCTACCCATGCCTATGGCACCCACATTTTCACGGTGGGTGAGCCTGCCAGCGCTGAGCTTCAAGCCGTTGCCGAGAACGGAAACAACATGCTCTTGCACGATCTGCTGATGGCTGATAGCCGCGTGCTCGACATCGCCGAAGGGGCAACCGGCCCATTGGTGCCGGCGGCCAACCCGGGCAACACCGAGTTCACCGATTCGGCGGACGTGATCATCACGGGCGATCCGTCCGCGCGGTTCCTCTCGTTGGCCTCGATGTTGATATGCACCAATGACGGCTTCACCGGTCTCAACAGCGTCCGGCTGCCCCCGGCAGGCGCGAAGATCATCCTCACCTCCGGATACGACGCCGGGACCGAGATGAACACCGAAGATTTCGCCGATCTGGTGCCGCCCTGTCAGGGGCTGATAGGCGTCTCGTCCGCAGACGCCGGCACCGGAGAAAGCAACCCGATGTTGGCGGAGAACGGTGTCATCACCTATCACGCCGGCATACAGGGCGGCGACGATCTGTTGCCCGACGTCCACGGTTGGAAGAATCCGGTGGCCAAGATCACGATCACCTGCATTTCCCCAAACGCTGACCGGCTCATGGCACGTTTGAGCGGGGCAGGCGAGGTCCCCACAGTCCCAAGTTTTGCGACAGGATGGGCCACGTTCGAAATCAACGACCAAAGGAAAGATCTCGATTATGAACTTCACGTTCAGGGGATTAGTGGTGTAACCCAGTCACATATTCACTTTGGCCTGCCGGGCAAAAACGGCGGGGTCGTGGCCTTTCTCTTCGGCCGGGTGCCTGCCACCGGTTTGGTCAGCGGAGAATTGTCCAGAGGGACTATCACCGAAGCGGATCTGGTCGGCGAATTTGCCGGGAATTTCGATGGTTTTGCCCAGGCCCTGCGCGATGGCCAATGCTACGTGAATGTACACACCGCAGACAACGCACCGGGCGAGATTCGGGGGCAGATAGGCGCCAGGCTCTCCGGCCCTGAGTAATTGCAGAAGTTGGAGAACCAGTGACGGCCATAAAGGAAACTGGGGACGACTGCCCGATCAATGACTGGGTACGATCCACAAGACCGGGCGACTGTCCTTTAAACTCTTCACAGCGATTTGATGTGCGAAGATGTCTTCGCAGAAAGAGAGGTTATAAAATGAACGCTTTACGGAATATCTTGAGAAAGCTGCGGAATTACGCCTTCTGTTCTGCGGCCCTAGTAGTGCTCGTCGGGCCCAATGCGTTCCCGCAGGAACCCGTCAGCAATCCGATTCTCGAATCGATTGAAAAAGGCGACGTACGAATTGAATTGGAGCCGATAGCCGTCGGCCTGACAGCCCCGATATATCTGACGGTAGCGCCGGGTGTACCGGACAATCTGTATGCCGTGGACCAGATCGGTTTGGTCCGTGTGATCAAGAGTGACGGCATGCTCGCCATGCCGCTCCTGAACGTGGCGGACCGGCTTGTCACCTTGGGCTTTTTCGGAACACGGGACACAGGCGACTTCGACGAGCGAGGCCTGCTGGGTCTGGCCTTTCATCCCGGCTTCAGCGATCCGGACAACCCGGGTCACCGAAAGTTCTACACCTACACCAGCGAGCCTGCCGACGGAGTGGCCGACTTCACCATCGTCATCCCGCCTGGCGAGAGCTTCAACCACCAGGGCGTCATTGCCGAGTGGATGGTCGATCCCGACGACAGCGATCGCGCAGACCCCGCGTCCCGGCGAGAGCTGTTCAAATTCGACGAGCCCCAGTTCAACCACGATGGCGGCACGCTGGCGTTCGGTCCCGACAACATGCTGTACATCTCTCTCGGCGATGGTGGCGGGGCCGATGACACGGCCTCCGGTCACGGCCTGAAAGGAAACGGGCAAGACTCTACGAACATCCTCGGGACAATTCTACGCATCGACGTCGATGGATCCAATAGCGCCAACGGCCAATACGGAATCCCGGCGGACAGCCCGTTCGTGAACGATACTCAGATTCCAAGTGAGATCTATGCCTATGGATTCAGGAATCCCTATCGATTCAGTTTCGATTCCGAAACCGGGGAGCTGATCGTCGCCGACGTCGGCCAAAACAACATCGAGGAAATTGACGTCGTCTCCGCTGGCGGAAACTACGGGTGGAACCTCAAGGAAGGCAGTTTCCGCTTTCTTCCCGAGACGGGCGAAGTGAGCGGCAATCTGGAAGGTCTGCCCGGGGATCTGATCGACCCAGTGGCTGAATACGACCATGACGAAGGTATAAGCGTAACCGGCGGATTTGTTTATCGCGGCACCGCGATCCCCGAACTTGTCGGCAAGTATGTTTTTGGCGACTTCTCGAGAGGCTTCTTTGTTCCTCAGGGTCGCCTGTTCTATGCCGACTTGCTGACCGGCCGCATCAGTGAATTCATTCTGGGTCTGGACGACCGCGAGTTGGGGTTGTTCATCAAAGGCTTCGGACAGGACTCTACCGGCGAGCTGTATCTGTTGGCCGGGACAAACCTTGGGCCCTTCCGATCCGAGGGACAAGTCCTGAAGATCGTCGGCGCCGCATGTACTCCAGGCCGGATGCACACGGTCCCAGGTGACGTCAATCATGACTGCAAGGTGGACTTTGCGGACATCGAGATATTGCTGGAGCATTGGATGACGTGTGCTCCGGGTCCGGGCGTCGATTGTGACGGCCTATATGTTGTAATCCCGTGATGTGGCAAGGCTTCATTAGTCTTGTCTTTATCCGTGATCAAGGTTTGATTGAATAGGAGCCAACGAAATGAAGCCGCACATCAACATTCTACTGTGCAACCTTTGCCTTGCCGTGTTGTTCTGGCCGCTTTCTTGCCTTGCGGAAGTCGCTAATCTTTCCGCCACAGAGGACACATTCATCAACGGCGGCAGGCCCAATAACAACGCCGGGAGAACGAGCTGGGTCAGCGCCGGGAGAGACGGTACCGGTGGAGTGCGCCGCGGTTTATTGCGTTTCAATCTAAGCTCCATCCCGGCAGGATCGACCGTCACTTCAGCGGAGCTGCAAATGACCGTCACCAGGGTGCCCGGCAGCAGCCCGGTCAATTCTACGTTCGATCTCTTCCGGCTACTGGCGAGCTGGAGTGAAGGAGACAAAGGCGGCAACAACGGGGCGTCGGCATCGACTGGGCAGGCAACCTGGAATGACCGGATGAGGGGGACCGCAAGCTGGACAACGCCCGGGGCCAAGAACAATGCAATTGCGACCGCCAGCGCCTCGACGGCAGTGACGGCCGCGCGCAACGCGAGATACTCCTGGACCGGTTCGCGTATGACCGACGACGTCCAGCTTTGGGTCGACAACCAATCGCAGAATTTCGGTTGGCTACTGACCTCCCGGGCCGAGAGTTCAAGTCGCTCCGTGCGCGGCTTCGCGTCGCGGGAAAGTAGCAGCCGTGGCATGCTCATGGTCAACTACACGCCACCACCGCCTCCTCCGCCACCGCCCAACGGCCCGATCCCCGATCCGGCCGAGAACGACGACTGCTTTAACGCATCGCCGGTCGGCGATGTAATGAATCTGCCGGTTGATACCAGAGAAGCGACTTTTGACGGCCCCGGCCTCTGCATGACCAGTCCAAATATCTGGTACTGCTATACTGCTTCGTGCACAGGCGATGTAACTGTCAGCCTGCTGGGCAGCGGCTTCGATACGAAACTCGCCGCCTATAATGGTTGCGGCTGCAACCCGACTTCCAACAACATGATCGAGTGTAATGACGACTTCGGCTCTGGTCTCCAGTCACAGGTTACCTTCACTGCGATTGCCGGCAACCTTATTGAGATTGGGGGCTTCGGCCCAGCGACCGGACAGGGCGTATTGACCATCAGTTGTGAGGGAGCGGTGAGTCCACAGGAACCGGACCTAGGTGACGCCTCGGACAGCACCAACAATTTCGGCAGGATCATGGGGGCATATCCCTTCCTGCCTTCAATCACGGCCCATTACCCCACGGTCTTCGACGATGGCAGTGGTGTTGGGCCTTACGGGCCGGTTCATTTGAACTCTCAGGTAGTGGCATATTTGGGTAAAAATATCACCAGTGAAAGCGAAGCTGACATCGGCCCTGACGAGGATGGCGAGAATAATATCCGGCCCTCAGTCAACAGGGCGAACGGTGACGATGGCGATGATGGTGTTGCCTTGCCGCTGAATCTGCCCGATTGTGGCTGGGCCACAATTGACTATGAGGTCACTGTTGTGACGCCAGGTACGGATCTTTGGGTTAACGTCTGGCTCGACTTCAACCGTGACGGCGACTGGGACGATACTGTCGATTGTCCCGGCGGCCCCGCGCCGGAATGGGCGGTACAGAATCAGTATCTGTTCAATCTGCCGACAGGGCTGAATCAGATCAGCACACCGGGATTCCTGTCCTGGCATCGCCTGAACGGGCCGGAAGAGATCTGGATGAGGATCACTCTTGCAGAGCAGCCCTGGAGGGGCGGCAGCAACCCCGGCGATCTGGGCAATGCCGGTTCCGGACCCCAGACAAAATACGAGATCGGGGAAACGGAAGACTACTTCTTCGTTCCGGACGAAACCGGCGGCGACGACTGCCCGCTTTGTAAAGATGTGGACGGCAACGGAGTAATTGACCTCCAGGACCTGATAGCTCTCCTGGGCGAGTGGCTTGAAACCTGTCCATAATCGTCTTAGTGGAATATCTAAGTTTCTTCGTAGAGGACACTCGGTCGGCAATGACCCGCAACTACATTCATCCGGGATTTTGGTGACTTCTTCTTGAAAAACCAATTTCTTGTGCTGAAAAAATGAACAGGTGGAACTGTATGGGTCGTATAAGGTCAAAGAAGTCTTATACGATAGATTTTGTAACGGGTTGTGTCATGATTGGTTGAATCAGGACATAGAATTCAAATGAAAAAGAAAGGGGTTAATCATGAGTGCACAAAAATTAACAATTGCGGTAGTGACAGGGATGGCAGTAATCTTTGGCGTCTCTGCGACAGTCGGGGCGGAATCACATGATGTGGCGTGGACCTTCGGAAATGTAGGCAACTCCTCGTACAGATTGAACGCTATTGAGCCCGACGATGCCGGGCTGGGGGCGAGCCTCGGGTCAGAAGATCCCACATTGACGGTACAGATAGGCAAGCGTTACCAGGTGACCGTAACGAATTTTGTGCCGCATCCGTTTGAGGTGCTCGCCAAGGGTTCTTCTGCCGGGGCAGACACGGTTCTTCTGTCCATGGGAAGCACAATCGGTCCCTTTGAGTCCGACTCTGAAGTGGCATGGGAAGACAACGGATCAGGTACAGTGACCTTCACTCTGACGCCCGGTCTTCACGATGCTATGATTGTATCGGGTCATGTGGCGGGTTATCGCTGCAGAGCCCACATTTTCACCATGCGGGGGGATTTCGACGTGTTGCCGGCAGATGAGCCCGGACCCGAACCGCTAGAGGATCCGATCCCCGAACCGATTGAAAAAGGCGCCGTCAGTATTGAGCTGGAGGTCGTCGCATCGGGATTGGTCGCGCCGGTGTATCTGACGCACGCCGGGGACGGCACGGACCGGCTCTTTGTATTGGACCAGCCTGGCACGATTCGGCTCATCGAGAACGGGCAATTGCTCAATACGCCGTTCCTGGATGTGACCGACCGCGTACACATGCCCGGCTTCTTCGGGACACTGGACGAGAATGATTTCGACGAACGCGGCCTGCTGGGGCTTGCTTTTCATCCTGGCTTCGCCGATCCCGAAAGCCCCGGTTATGAGAAAATCTACACCTACACGAGCGAGATGAATGTTTTGCCGGCCGATTTCACCACCGAGCCTTTGCCGGCTGGAGTAGATTTCGACCATCAAAGCGTTATCACCGAATGGATTGTCGATTCGGCCAACCCGAACATAGTCGACAAGAGCACCAGCCGCGAGATCATGAGGATCGATGAGCCTCAGTTCAATCATGATGGCGGGATGGTGGCTTTTGGCCGAGACGGATATCTGTACATCTCATTGGGCGATGGTGGTGCGGCCGACGATGTTGCTGACGGACACGGAGCCACCGGTAACGGCCAGAACATAAACACTGTACATGGTTCGATACTGCGAATCGATCCGCTCGACCCGGCCACTACGATCGACAGCCTGGATATCATCGGTGTGAACAGTCAATATCGTGTACCTGCCGACAATCCTTTCGTAGGCGTCGACGGAGTGGATGAGATATATGCCTATGGCTTCCGAAATCCGTGGCGGTTCAGTTTCCACCCTGATACAGGTGATTTGATTGTAGGCGACGTAGGCCAGAACGATATCGAAGAAATTGATGTCGTCCACGCGGGAGGCAACTACGGCTGGAACCTGAAGGAAGGGACTTTTCGCTTTGACCCGGCCACAGGCACCGTCAATGATGATTTGAGTGGTTTACCGGGAGGACTGATCGATCCGGTTGCTCAGTACGATCACGATGAGGGCATTACGGTCATCGCTGGCTTCATTTACCGTGGCAGCGCGATTCCGGAACTCTGGGGTAAATACGTTTTCGGCGATTTCTCTTCAGGCTTTTTCCTTGCAGATGGTCGATTGCTCTATGCCGATCTCGGCACAGGCCTGATCCGGGAATTTGTCCTTGGAGTAGATGGTCGCGACCTCGGACTCTACGTCAAGGCCTTCGGGCAGGATGCAGCCGGCGAATTGTATATGCTGGCCGGTACTAATCTCGGTCCGTTCGGCACAGGCGGAGTGGTTCTAAAGATAGTCGACCTTTGCACTGCGAGGATTCCGGGCGACATCAACAATGATTGCGTGGTGGACATCGTCGACCTCAACATATTGATTGACCATTGGCTGGAAAGTGCCCTTCGATAATCCGGGAGGTGACAAGGGCGGAATCCGAATTAAAGTTGTGTTCGATAATTGATAAGGAGATTCTTCATGGCGAAGAAGACGATGACGAAAAAGAAGAAGGCAAAAACCGCAAAAGCGAAGAAACCGACCATTTATGCCTGTTCAACCTGTGGGAAGGTCACGAAGACGCGTTCCCATCTTTGTTCGCCCGCTAAAGTCGAAAAGGCGTATGTGTGCCGGCACTGTGGCATTTCCAGCAGCGACCCTCGGCATGTCTGTGCGCCGATGGTGGCTGAGATGAAATATGTTTGTGACAACTGCGGGAGAGTAACGCCTCTCCGAGGGGCGGTTTGCAAGCCGAAACTGATTAGCTAGCGATCCCGGTCCTGACTGGGCAAGGGCGGCAAGATTTTTTCCGCAGAAACTCTGTTGTGTTGCAGATTCACGGTCGAAACGAAAGGAAAGACAAAATGAAAGTCCATGTTGATCCGGATCTTTGCTGTGGGGGCGGTCCATGTGTCGACATTTGCCCGGAGGCGTTCGCGTTGAATGCCGAAGGGATAGCGGTCGTAAAAGTGGACGAGGTCCCGGAAGAATTACAGGGTGCCTGCTGGGGGGCGGCGGAGGAGTGTCCCACGGTGGCAATTACAATTGAGGAATGACTTGAGTTGTCTTGATGATTGTTATTGCTCTTGGGAAGTTTTGTGTTTTATGGAAGGTAGATTAATGATCCAAGACAGTACCGTTCCGTGCGGAAGGGTGCGAGTCTAACAAACCAAGAATAGTCTGAAAAGAGGTGTACCATGCAAGTAAAAGAAATTATGACCAGTAATGCTGAAACAATTAGTTCAGATGTCAATTTAATAGAAGCGGCCCAGAAGATGAAGATGCTTGAAGTGGGAGCTTTGCCGATTTGGGAAACGGATGAGCTGGTTGGTATGATTACCGACCGTGACATAACCGTGCGAGCAATTGCCGAAGGGAAAGACCCATCAAATACGCGCGTAAATGAGATTATGACGCGGGAGGTTCTCTGCTGCTTCGAGGATGATGACATTCACGAAGCCGCCGAAATGATGGAAGAAAAGTCGATCCACAGACTTATCGTTCTCAGCAGTGATGGCGAAGCTGCAGGTTTTGTTTCGCTTGCAGATTTTGCCGTCAAAAGTCGTGATGAGCGTTTGGCTTGGCAGATTCTTGAGAGAATTTCAGAGCCAGCTTGTCCCCATCGATAAGCGGCTGTTTAGGATATCTGCCAATCAGAATGTGTTAACAAGCAATTCGCTTCTTTGGGGCATTTACGATGAAAGCAGTGGTTATTCAAGAACCCGGCGGAATGGACCGGCTGGGGGTGGAACAGGTTCCGGAACCTGAATTTGCTGGGGATGAAGTTGTTTTGAAAATCCATTCCGCCGGGCTGAATCATCTGGACATCTGGGTGAGAAAAGGCCGGGGTGGCCTCAAACTACCGAAGCCGCATATTCTTGGCTCTGATGCCGCGGGCGTTGTGATTGCCGCGGGTGCAAAGGTGAGGGGAGTAACCGTTGGCGATGAGGTGGTTGTGAATCCGGGTCTGAGTTGTGGTTCCTGTGAATACTGTAATCGCGGCGAGCAAAGCGAGTGTGTTTCATTTGGGATCGTGGGCCTGAGCCGACAGGGAACATTCGCCGAACAGGTGGCGGTGCCGGCTCGCAACGTATTCGGTAAACCTTCCCACATGAGTTTCAATGAGGCGGGAGCATTTGTGTTGGCCCATCTCACCGCCTGGCGAATGCTCATGACACGGGCGCAACTCAGACCGGGCCAAACTGTCTTGATACACGGCATAGGAGGCGGTGTCGCTCTCGGTGCCTTGCAGTTGGCCAAGCTCGCGGGCGCCGAGGTGATCGTAACCTCCTCATCAGATGATAAACTGGATCTCGCAGGTCGGATCGGCGCCGATCACACGATCAACTATAAGACGGGCAATGATGTAGCGCAGTGCGCAAAGGATATTACATCCGGCGCAGGCGTTGACATCGTCATTGATTCGGTCGGCGCAGCCACATGGCCCATTGACTTTTCCGCGGTCCGCCGGGGCGGCAAGATAGTCTTGTGCGGCGTAACATCCGATGCCAAGGCAATTACGGATTTGCGGGCGCTCTACTGGAACCAGTTAACAATAATGGGCTCGACTATGGGCTCGGATGAGGATTTCCGTCAGATGGTCAAGGCCGTCACCACAGCAAAACTGCGACCCGTTATCGACTCGGTGAAGCCGCTGGAAAATGTTGCGGACGCCATGGGGAGAATGGAAAGAGCGGACCAATTTGGGAAGATTGTCCTTGAAGTCTCCAAGTAGAAACGCTTAAGTTTAGTCCAAGAATAAGGAGTTTCCTATGGTTGTTACAGCTTCAAAAATGCTCCCGCTGGGAACATGGGCGTCCGATTTCAGCTTGCCCGATACCGCAGGCAATACGGTGTCTCTGGCCCGCTTCGAGCAGGTGCCTGCGTTGGCTGTCGTATTCATGTGTAACCACTGTCCATTTGTTAAGCACATCCTGGGCGATCTTGTCGAGCTGATCAGAGGATATCAGACGAAGGGAGTTGCGGTCGTCGGGATAAACTCGAATGATGTAGCGAATTTTCCCGCCGACGGCCCGCTGATGATGGCCGATTTGGCGAGAGAATCCGGCTTCACTTTTCCTTACCTTTACGACGAGACCCAAGAAGTTGCCAAGGCGTACAGTGCTGCCTGCACGCCGGATTTCTTCCTGTTCGACGGTGATAGGGCCCTTGTGTATCGAGGCCAATTGGACGACAGCCGGCCAGGCAACGAAATACCAGTCACCGGCGCGGACCTTACCGCGGCGATTGATGCTGTTCTTGAGGGAAAGCCGGTTTCCGATGAGCAAAGGCCGAGCATAGGCTGCAATATAAAGTGGAAACCTGGAAACGAGCGGGAATGAACAAGGTAGCTGAAGTTTCTATGTTTGAAGACCGAAAGGACGCGGGCCGGAAGCTTGGTAAAGCTTTGGACGCCTACAAACAGCACGACAGCATAGTATTGGCGATCCCGAAAGGCGGGGTGGAAGTCGCATACTATGTTGCCAGGCGTTTACAGATCCCGCTCTCAATGGTCGTTGTGAGAAAGTTGCCTCTTCCGGCAAATCCGGAGGCTGGATTCGGGGCAATTGTCGAGGATGGCAGCATCTTCCTCGTAGACCGTGCGGCGGCGTTATCGCCGGACGTACTCCAAAGGATTCTTGCAGAGCAGAAGCAGGAAATAGACAGAAGAATTGATGTCCTGAGAGAAGGAAAACCGCTGCCGGCAATGACGGGCAGAACCGCCATACTGGTTGATGATGGCATAGCCATGGGCTCTACTATGCAAGCTGCCATCATGCTCTGCAGGGACAAGAAGGCAAAGAAGATTGTCGTCGCTTCACCAGTTGCAGGTCCGGCCGCCGCTTCGGCATTGGCAGAGGTTGTCGATGAAATTGTGATTCTGGAGAAACCGGCGTTCTTCCGCGCTGTGGCTGAAGTTTATGAAAACTGGTATGATGTTCCTGATGCTGAGGTTATCGATATAATGCGAAAAACGCGCTGAAACCTATCAAGAATAATGTTTGTATGCGAGAGGCAACAAAAATGGAAGTGACAATGGAAAAACTGATTGATTTGTTAAATGTGGATCTGGAACTGGAGTACTCGGCCGCGATTCAGTACATAAATCACGCGGCGGTAATGACCGGAGCGGCCTACGGAGACATCATAAAGGAACTCAAGATTCATGCGACCCAGGAAATCCAGCACGCCATAATTCTGGCGGATCAGATAGATTATCTCCGAGGCTCGCCCACGGTCGCAGTCGGTAAGATCCGAACGTCGCAAGACAATGACCAAATGCTCCAGCAGGACCTTGAAGGCGAAGAGGATGCCATAAACAGGTACAAGATAAGGATTGAACAGGCCGAGCAGCTCAAAGAATTTGCGCTGGGGCATCAGCTCAGAAATATCCTGGCTATGGAGCAGGAGCACGCCATGGATTTGAGACAGGCGCTCGGCAAGTAATATCGTCGAAGCCAAGAAAGGAAGAAAGTTGTGAGCAAACTTTTGTATATTCAGGCTTCCCCAAGAATTCAAAGGTCACATTCTATCGCTGTGGCCGATGCATTTGTCGGATCATACGAGCAAGAACATGCGGATGACGAAATTGTGACTTTGAATTTGTTTGAGGCGTCGATCCCCAATTTTGACGGACTGGCGGTACAGGCCAAGTACACAATTATGCACGGTGAGTCCCATTCGAAGGAAGAACTGCAGGCATGGAAGAATGTCGAGCGGGCAATCGAACAATTCACCTCGGCGGATAAATACGTCCTCGCCGTGCCGATGTGGAATTTCGGTATTCCCTACCGGTTTAAGCAATATATCGATATTCTGGTCCAGCCGGGATATACTTTTAGTTACAGCCAGGACAAAGGCTATGAGGGTCTTGTTGTCGGAAAGCCGCTGCTGGCCGTGTATGCCCGCGGCGGAGAGTATCCTTCCGGCGGCGAGGCTCAAGCGTTTGACTTTCAGACCAGGTATGTCGAGCTGATATTTGGCTTTATGGGTTTCAAAGATATACGTTCCGTGGTCGTTGAGCCGACCTTGCAGGGTGGTCCGGATGTCGCAAAGACACGGGTGCGGGAAGCTATCGACCGGGCAAAAGAAATGGCTGCTAATTTTTAGAGGTTGATTCTTATGAACATATTTCTCTACGCGATGCAGATGGAAAAGGACGGCGAAGATTTCTACTGTCAACTCGCTCAACAGACCGCTAACCAGGGCTTGCGAACAATCCTCGATATGCTGGCGGCCGAGGAGGCAAAGCATTACAGGGCGATAGAGGAAATGAGATCCGCCAGGCCTGACCTGGCTGAGACTACCGTCCTTTCCGACGCCAAGAACATCTTCGCTCAAATCAAGGAATCCAACGAGAGCTTCGATTTCGACCTCGGGCAAATCGAGCTTTACAAAAAGGCTCAGGAACTCGAGCGCAAGAGCATGGATTTTTATACGGAAAAAGCTCATGAGGTCGAAGAGGAATATCAAAAAGTGATTTTCCTGAGATTGGCGGACGAAGAGAAGAAACATTACTTTCTATTGGAAAACATAATAGAATGTGTGTCGCGCCCGGAAATGTGGCTTGAAAACGCCGAGTTTTGTCACTTGGACGAGTATTGAAGACTTGCCGGTTGGGTGCACGCTCATAGAAATTGGGCGAGCTATCCGGATTGGCGGATAAACTCATGGACGACGATGTTACGGCCTGCGAAGCAACCGAGCAACGGAACCAATGTCACTTTTCAATCATAATTCCGGTTCTGAACGAGGATGATCGAATAGACGCACTTACAGAGCACTTGCACAATCAGGGCTTCGAAGCCTCTTACGAAGTGATCGTTGTCGATGGCGATCCACAAGGCGGCACGGTCAAGGCGATTCAATCTAAAGATGTGGTGACAATCATCACCGAGAAAGGTCGGGCCACGCAAATGAACGC
>Ga0255052_10002606_pt1 | contig 12919 bp, 16 predicted proteins | sample JV7_2_21_MG_FD_188632 | JGI IMG/M metagenome (GOLD analysis project Ga0255052, IMG submission 188632) | Seawater microbial communities from Jervis Inlet, British Columbia, Canada - JV7_2_21 | ecosystem: Environmental > Aquatic > Marine > Inlet | place: Canada: British Columbia | collected... | reverse complement strand
GGAGAACATCATTTCTCTGAAAAATGGTCAGTTCGGGCGAGCGGCGAGGTCTTTGCCTTCGAATATGGCGACTTCGACGGTTCACTGTACGACGTTTACCTCGGTCTGGACTATCAACTCTTCGATCGCATGGCGATTGGTGTTGGCCTTAACAGTGTAAGAATGAATCTTGGGGTCGACAAGGAAAACACCAACGGAAATCTGGACTGGGATTACGATGGCGGGTTGATTTTTCTGAAGTTCGATTTCTAAGTCGAAATCTCAATCACCAGGTTACTAACCTGGTCCTCTACCGAGGCGTTGCAGCATTGCCGACAAGCCGCTGCGTGATTTCTGCGTGGCTTAACCGACACGGCTTGTTACCACGTCAATGCAGGTCCCGCAAAAATCACGCAAGCATTGAAATTTCCGAAAATGGTCGGGGCGAGAGGATTCGAACCTGTGACCCCTGCCTTCGGAGTACGCCATTTTGTTCGTAACTAATTGAAAATATTGATACTAACTGGCGGTACGTCCATTGCAAATGCGGTACTCATCACAACCGTGCAGCACTCAGTCACACAAATCTCACACAATCGTGATCATCGATACGATGCTACCCGCGAGTGCGACGCGCTTCCCACTGATCTATCGGGTGTAGCGGTCCGACGGGACAGTAATGCTCTTTGGTAGGAACGCCTGTCAGGCGCGAATACAGGTCATGAAATGCCCTCATTTCGCAGCCTGGTGTGCCTATGACCGCGGACACAACGAAGGCTACACCAAGGTGCGCAAATACGTAAAAAGCCCACACCCAGATTATACCGGCCAGCCATATGGTCTCAGCCGCGCCGATGGTCAAGTAGCCACTACCACCAATTAGCAAGAAGAGAGCGGCGCTAAAGATTGCCGGCCACTTCTTCCAGGCTCGCGAGTAACCTATGTTGATGACGTAACTGACGAGGAACAGGCCCGGAAGAATTCCGTTCCAGATTAGAGAGCGGATGCGGCCGTCACTGCCAAGCAACGATCCGGATACCTGAAGCAGACCAAAAACGTACCACAAACACAGCACTCCTAGAGCGAGCCGCACAAGCCGACCAACAGCGCCGGGCCTGGGGAGCGATCCGGGCTCATCCAGTTTAAGATCCGTCGTCGCCATTATCTTGAACCCCTTATCGTCGTGCTTGCGAACCCCAAATACGATAAAAAAGCTTTTGAGCGGCCGCGTGAAAATCCTCAATTTGCACCAAGTAGCGCCTTGAGTCTTGGTTGCAAAACTCGGCTCCCGATTCAGCACAAGTAAAATGTTCGACATGACAACAGAATTTCGTTCGCGGATCTGTGAGCAACTCATTCGCTTCGCAGTCCACTAAAGAACCGAAGCTCGCTTGCGGATCCACGTCCTGCAACTCCAGCTCCTCAGATATGTGTATCCTGACGTCCCCGCTGCTTACTGGATCTGTTGAGACAATCGTTACAGGTTTTCCAAAAATCGCAGAAGAAGTGTGAGCGACCAAAGCACAACAGGTAAACAATGAGCGTCCATCAACGCTAATTCGATGCGGCGTCGGTTCACTTGTTATGCCGAACAATTCGGTGACCCGCCCTGTAGAGATCTCCTGAAACTGCGGCCACAACAGCTCCTTGTCTTTGCTCGACCACCGCGCGATAACCGGCGCCAAGCTGTCTTCAACTCTTTGACTCAGCATCTTGTGTTTTAGTGCGTTACTTCCTCAGCAGACAGGTCAAACGCGTCCTGAATGACCTCAATGCTGTCGATTACTTCAACGGCCAGTGCTTCACCTTCACCGGTCTGGTACTCGACACGGTGTGGGTACTTGAACCCGTCCGTTTCCCGGACGTCGCTTTGCAGAACTTTGAATGCGATTTTGTCATTCTCTCCAATCAAATCCGCCCTGACCAAAGCGCCACCATGGCTGTCGATGTATAGGTGCCAGTGTTGACCACTGCTTTGGATAAGGTCGAGTTTCCAAGCCAGAATATCGCCAATCTTTAGCATACCGACCATCGCTAATTCGCTGCCCTTGTCGGGCCACTCGACCAGCGGCCCATCGAATTCGTAAGCCTTGAGCATCGTCTCTTCCATTTCAATGGGCAAGCCGAGGTCCCCATGGTCGCCGAGCACGATCGTTCCGTCACCCAGAACCGATGAAATCAAGTCCTGGCCTTCAACGGTGATTTTGCGACTCAGCAGATTCGGTCGCTGCATATCGATCTGCAATGGAAATTCCCGACCATCGATTTGCCAAAGGCCGCGTTTGCTAATGCTCTGGATACGCTTCAGGTTATTGTAGAAGCCACGGCCTCGAATATGCTGACTGACGGCAACATTGCGCGGCTGTGCAACAACAGGGATAACAGTTCCATCCCCCTGCTTTTCACTTTCGGTCAACTGCAAGTCATCTGAGGTTCCGAACCGTCCGGCGTCAACCCGGTCGATGAACTCCTTGGCCTTTGACGCAAAGCGTTCGGAATCCAGCATAAGTTCTTTCGGAAATGTTCGAAACTTTTGACTACTAACGCCAAGCTGGTGCTCATAGTAATCCGGCTTGGGCGGCAGCGTTCCTTCCCAGCGGGCGTCGGCTCCGTAAATTGCCCAAAAATCCCAGACGTACATACCTACATCCATTACATCGGAATAATGACTTCCGATGATTCCGGTCTCCTCCCAGTAGTGGTGCACTCTAGGGCCGTTCAACAATGGAATTGTGTCTGCGACATGTTCCTCTTTCGCCCCGAGTGCTGGTACATGAACAACAAACGTTACGAGCCTGTCATCGTTCTGGCTCTCTGCAATAAAGGCGTCATTGAGGTCGGCCATACCGCGCAGGCAGATTCCACACGTAGGCCCGTTGAGAAACATCAGCCGCACCCGACCTTCGTTATCGTTGAAGTCATCCTTGAGTTTTTGCAGATCCTCGCCGAGCACAACGTAAGAATTATCGACTGCAGAATTATCGACTTCGATAATTTCGCCAGTGTTATTGGCCTCTTGAGCGCATGCGGCCAGCAAGATGCTGGACAACATCAACGTTCCTTTAAACTTTTTCATCCTCTGAGCCCCTCTGGTGTTGGGTCCACCAATATCCACTGCAGATCAGTTGCGAAGAACGCCAGCACGATCATTACTGCCGCTACCCATAACATCACTTTCAACCAGATGGACGGCCCGGTCGGGCAGGATCCATCTTCACAAACCGGTTGCGGCCTATACACACGCCAAAACGCCCAAGCAAGCATGATCGCGGCAACGCCGATAATGTACGGACGAAACGGCGCCCAGCGGGCCATGGTTACCGCGCCCGAAACGCCGAAAAGAACGACCGCCCAGGGCCCGATGCAGCAAAGCCCGATAAACGACGCGAATGTACTAATGCCAATTGCGCCACCGGTCGTGGCAGCAGTGGTCTTATGCGAATCGGTGGATATCTCGTAGTTCATATTTGATTCCAGACAATCTCACTTATTTAAATGACCGAGGATCAGTCAAATATATGACAGTGAATGGCCGGGCCCGACTATTCCGACACAGTGCGATTTAGTCTAAACCCTGTACTATAGAACCAGGTCAACTAACTAATTCGCATATCAGTAAGATGGAGCATGCCGGTGAAATCGTTGACAGTTAACGGGGTCGTGAAGGCGACCGGTTTATCGCGCGAAACACTGCGTTATTACGAGAAAATGAAGCTACTCAACCCAGCGCGCCGAGCCAATAATGGCTATCGCGCGTATGTCGCCGATGACCTGGAGCGTCTCGAATTCATCTGCCGAACCAAGAAAGCTGGATTCACGATTCGCAAGATTCGAGAGCTACTAGAATTGAAGAAAAGCAGCAATGCGACATGCAGACTGGGTCGTGACATGGCGCTTGCGCAAATTCGCCTTGTCGACGAACAAATTGCCGCTTTGAAAGAGGTTCGCCACATCCTTACCGATTTCGCAACACAATGTGACAAGGAAGGTCTCAATGAACCCTGCAGCTTGAGCTTTCATATGAAGCCGGTGCTATTCGACGAGGGCTTCTTCAATGGTGATTGAGACTCTCGGGTCCGTCCTTACCCGGCCTCCAGCCGAGAGTAGATCGGCAGGGCCAAATAGGCGGCATCGAAACCAACCAACCAAATTCCCACTGAAATCCAGAAAATCCTTGTATTCCACCTGTGCGCCTTCTCACATTGTTCAGCCAAAATGAGGTTGGCTGGGCACGCCCGACCTGATCGGAAAAGCAGTCTAGCAATGAGCACGAGCACGGCGGCGCTGGCAGCAAACATCCACGTCTTGTACTGAGCAAGTGTTACCAGAAACGGCACGTTTGCAAACAGCGAAGCCGATACTGCACCCAGGCCGAGAGACACAAGCAAGATCGGCAGCGCGCAGCAAACCAGTGTCGTTGAGGATGCGAAAAGCACGAGCCACCCCCATTTCCGCGATGTCGTTGTTTCGTCCACAGGACCGGCCTTCAACCATTTGTGTCCGGGTGGTGGACGTGATCTTCCGGGATATCTCGCAATTCCTCGTCATCATGCTCATCATCCACAATTGAACAAGCCGATTTCTTTTCGAAAGAGCGATACGTAAAGCCCTTATCGAGGAATAACCGTTTTAGTTGGCCATCGGTAAACGTCACTTGGCTATCGGCACAGACAAATATAGTGCCCGTCTCGAGGTTACTGCCTACGGCGTGAACGCCTTCGATTTTCTTTAACGCTCGTTCAGACGTCGCCACGCAAAACGGGCAGGTGATACCGTCCACTCGAATGTCATACTGTACGTCATCGGCCAAGGCGGTGCCGGTCAATGCATAAGCAACTACGAACAAGATCGTTGATTTCATCGCTGCCTTCCCTTTCTAAAAATTAATTCGTATGCTGGTCAAAATGGAATAGTCCGGCTCTAAGGCGGTGCCATTGAGATCGTTCACAATAGGGACCTTGACGCCGAGATCGGCAATCCACCGCCGAGTGGCATATTGAAGGCCAGGGGTCAAAAACAGCTGGAATCCGCCGCTGTTCGGGTCCGACACGCCGCCCAATCGATTACGTTCGTTGTGATTTGCACTGAGTTCGAGCACACCGAAAAAAAATGCGGTGGTATCTTGCGTCACTCTCCCAGGCGCCAAGCGATACTGAAAGGAGGATTCGAAGCTTACGGAATCTCCGCGGTCAAACCCATCTGCCTCACGGTTAAGGTCGTATCCTAGCTGATTGTCGAGTACCCATTGCGTACGGGCAAGCGTGGCAATCACGCCGCCGAAAACATCGACTGAACCATCACCGGTTTTGCCGTCTCGTCCAGAGGGTAATCTGACACCGGCATACGGAGCGATGCGTAACGTGCGTCCTAGATGGTCCGAACGGAACACTTCATAACGTACGAACAATGCCGCGTCACCAAGACCGAAATCGGACGTGCTGACATCCCCAAACGTGCGATCGACGTTGACAAGCGGCAGCACACCGAAGAGAGCCAATTTCGATGTGAGCCCGTAGCCCAATGCCGTCCGCGCCTCAAAGCGATCCACCTGGCGATTCATACCGCCAAATCGGTCCGACGAATGCGTTTTGACAAGTTGCTCACGAACAATGATTTCATCGACACTTATGGGAAGAGCGGTATTCGTGGCAATGGGTGCGGCCCAACTTACAGAGACCGTAAAACAGACCACAAGCGATACAGCTAATACGCCCTGGCGTATGGCGCCCGCAAGCCATTTGCAGGCAACTCTTGTCCGTTCGTTCGATAAAGGCGACTCCATGATTCCTATCTTTGACCGCAAGTTAATCATAGTGTTTCGTTTTGTCGAAGTACTCTCTGGCCGCTTTGAGCCTATCACTACCGAATACCGATGACCGTTAGGATGACCGTTTATTTGCGGTCAAAAGGAAATCGCGTGCAGTCCTTGGAATGTGAGTGAAACACCTATATCAAGGAGCCCAGGTCGGATCCGACTGACGGATACGCATTGACCATCCTTTTGAGATCGGCTGTCTTCAACCCAAGCTTTATGGCCAGTCCGAAGATATTGACGATTTCGGCGTATTCTGGGCCGAACAGGTGCGCGCCCAATATTTCGTCAGTTTGATTGTTGATAATCACTTTGACAGCAGCGCAATCCTCACCGACACGCATGTTCGAGTACCAGTCACCGGTATCGGTAAATTTCGTTCGAAAATCGATGCCCTGTTCCTTTGCCTCAGACTCTAGGAGTCCTACGCGCGTGAGTTCTGGAATCGTAAAGGCGGCGGTCGGTACTCCACGGTAGTCAGCAGTTTTATTGTTGCCCTTTAGCATGTTTGATGCCGCAATCTTGCCCTCATGAAACGACACCGGCGTCAGCGGCCAACCGTCTGTGTCGCTAGCATCACCGGCCGCGTAAACCGCCGAATTGGAAACGCTCTGCAGGTATTCGTTCACCCTGACGCCTCTGTCACTGAACTCGACGTTGGCCGCCTCGAGGTTCAGGCGGTCCAGCGCTGCGACACGTCCAGCACCGTGTACCACCAGGTCTGTACCCCAGGTTTGATCGTTGCCGGCCTGTGTTGCTGACACTTCAAATCCGGCATCGACTTCTTTGATTGACTGAACATCTGTCTGCGGACAGAATTCGATGCCAATGCGTTCTGTGCGCTTGACGAGCATGTCAACCAGATCGGGATCGAACGCGCCTAGTGGACGACTACCATGGTCGAGCACACAAACGTCGCTGCCCGCGCGTGCTGCTATGTGCGCGAACTCAAATGAGATAAACCCACCGCCAACGAATAGGATTCTCCTTGGCAAAGCCTCCAGTTCCAGGAATTGTGTGCTATCGATCATCAACTTGGCGCCCGGCATTGAGATGTCTCGCGGGCGGGCACCTGTCGCGATCAGCACATTCCGACTCTTCAGTGCTACGTCACCGACCTCAACGCTGTCAGGACCATTGAACTGCGCAGTTCCATGAAGGGTTTCCACACCGTTGGATTGCAGACCAGCTTCAACGCGGCCCGGCATTCTGTCCGTGAACGTGCGTTTGAAGGCCATGAGGTCTGACCAGTTAATACGCAGGTCGTCGGCCTCCACGCCCTTGCCGCGCATGAGATTCACGGCGTCGACCAGTTCTGCGCCTCGACGGAGCATTTTCTTCGGATCGCAGCCACGCAACGCGCAGGTGCCACCGTATGGAAGCTCATCGATGACGGCGACTTGCCAGCCTGCAGACGCACATCGATTCGCTGCCGAAGTAGCCGCGGTACCGGCGCCGATCACAATGAGATCAAACGATTTCACTCAACTAGTTCTGTTTTTTTACTTGTCTAACCAGCACAACAAGAAAGCTGTTTAACATCTTTGAAGAATGTCTGCGCACACAGTTTCAGACCTTCGACCATCGTGAGGTATGGGAAGAGTTGATCGGCAAGTTCCTGTACGGTCATGTTGTTGCGAATCGCCAATGCGGCTGTCTGAATCATTTCGCCTGCCTCCGGAGCGAGGATTTGCGTTCCTATCAAGCGGCCTGTATCGGCATCCGTCACCAGTTTGACGAATCCGTCTGTTTCGAAATTAGCGAGCGCTCGCGGCACGTTCTCCAGATCCAGCGTTCTGCTGTCGGTATTGATGCCAGCTGCGTGGGCATCTGACTCTGAGAGACCGACTGTCGCCACCTGTGGATCAGTGAATATGACGGCCGGCATGGCTGATAGGTCAAGAGCAGCGTCTCCGCCAGTCATATTGATTGCAGCGCGCGTTCCCGCGGCAGCAGCAACATAAACAAACTGTGGCTGAGTTGTGCAGTCGCCAGCCGCGTAGATATCCGGTGCCGACGTTCGCATATGATCATCTACGACGACTGCACCATTGTCAGTTGTTTCGACACCGGCAGCCTCGAGATTGAGGTCGGCCGTGTTTGGCGGCCGACCGGATGCAACCAGCAATGCATCGGCGGACAATGATTCGCTGTCAATGTCGACATTATAAATTCCATCGTCAATGTCGACCCGAGCTGCACTGGTTCCCGGTAAAACTCGAATGCCTTCTCGTTCGAACGCTTTAGTCAATCCTTGGCCCAGCACCGGATCTTCCTGAGACAACAATCTTGTTCTTGCCAAAATGGTCACCTGAGAGCCAAGGCGACGGTATGCCTGTGCAATTTCCACGGCGACAACCGATGAACCAATGACTACAAGGTGCTCCGGAATGGAGTCAGCAAACAATGCCTCAGTTGAGTCCCAGTACGGCACATCCTGAAGCCCCGGAACAGGCGGCACAGCGGGAGAAGAACCGCTCGCAATCAGTACATGATCAGCTCTTAGAGATTTTTGACTTCCGTCTGGCCGAGTCACAAGCACGGTGCCGGAATCTTTGAATGATGCGGTGCCTCTTTCGAGCTTTATGGCGTCGTTACCATCCAGGATACTTTCATATTTCGCTTGCCTAAGCTCGTCGACCCGAGCACTTTGCTGCGCAAGCAAGCGGCGACGGTCAATTTCTGGCTCACGATCCGCCAGGCCGTCGAATGGATTGTTTCGTTGATGTTGCGCGAGATGCGCGGCACGAATCATGATCTTTGAAGGGACGCAGCCAACATTGACACAGGTGCCACCAATAACATCGGCACGTTCGATCAAAGTGACTGTGGCGCCACCCTCAACTGCTTTGGTTGCGGCCGCAAATGCGCCAGAGCCGGTGCCAATGATTACAACATGAGCTGCGCTGTCATCTTCACCGTTGACTGCGCGGCCATCGCGCTGCAACAGTTTTCCACTGTAGCCTTTGCTTTCCAGTGCATCGAGAAGATGATTGACCGGCACATCTGCTTTCGTGTTGATCTCAGCGGCAGAATCTTCAAAGGACACCCGAGCGGACACGCCGGGTATCTTGTTCAGTGCGCCTTGCGCTGTCGCCGCGCAATGGTCACAAGTCATGCCGGCGATACCCAGCGTAATCGTAGTCATATTGCTACTCGCTCAGGTCCGTTGGCCTACGCAATCGGCCAGGAGAATCCGCAGTTATTCAGTTACTGATGGGTGCGGCCGGGTATCCGACGTCAGTCGAGGCATCGGCGATAGCTTCGGCTGATGTCTGTGCCGGATCAAATACCGCAACGGCTGTCTTGGTATCGTAGTCGACAGTCACAGAATGCACGCCGTCAACACGTTCCATCGCTTTGCGAACGGTTACCGGACACATTGCACAGGTCATTTTCTCGACTGTGAAGGATTGTGTCTGCTCCGTTGCCTGTGCCACATCTGTATCAGCCCGTGCAGTCTGCGTGCTACTCAGTGCCAGCGAACCAGCCAGTCCCAAAGCAACAACAGCGCTCAATGCGATTAGTGCTTTCTTCATCGATCTCTCCTAATAAAAAAGTGGTGCCCAGTAGTCAATTGTTAAGGCCAGTAATACAAGTACCGTTGCAATCCACAACGCACTCTTTGTAACTCGACTGGATGTTTCAGTTGCGCAATAAGTCCCGTCTTCGCACGCTGCTCTAGGTTTTAGATAAACGTGCCAAAAACCGAATCCGAGAAAAATCATTGTGATGCCGGCGAATATCGGTTTGTAGGGTTCGAGCGCAGTCAGATTACCGATCCACGCACCACTCGCGCCCAATGTGACCAGAACCAGCGGGGCGATGCAGCACGAAGAAGCCAGGACAGCCCCGAGGACGCTTCCGGCTGCTACCAGCTGATTTCTTGACGTGTCCCTTATAGTTGGGACCACGCTATGTTCTGTCATCGACTGCTCCTCACGAGCGTTGTTTCGGTTTTCGATATTTGATAGGTTAATCCCTGTAGTCACTACAGAGTCAAGTTCTATTGAGGGAAAAACGGTGCGTGAGTTCACAATTGGCCAAATATCGAAGCTTAGCGACGTAAATATCGAGACGATTCGCTACTACGAGAAGGTCGGGATCATCCCCCATCCGCCGCGAAACAGCTCTGGATATCGCATCTACTCAACGCTGCATTTAGAGAGATTGCTATTTGTGCGCCGAAGCCGGGAGCTTGGATTCAGCCAGCCGGAGGTCCGCAAATTATTGACCCTGGTCGATGAGCACAAATACACCTGTGCCGAAGTTCGGGAAATGACTGAAAAGCAACTGCTGACGGTCAAGAACAAGATTAATGACCTGCGAAAGCTGGAGAAGGCGCTTGCCGGAATGGTTAGCGAATGCGAAGGCGGCGATATTCCAGATTGCCCGATCGTCGATATCCTTTCTGCGATGCCGGACGCGGAAAAAAGTCAGGAGCTATAAATCCGGTCTACGATGGTTTTGTCGAAGACCAGCTTCCCATCGGTCGATAGGCGCCCACAAGCCCGGGCACAGGGCGAGTTCGGTGTCTTTCCCCGACATGCGACCAAGAAAATATGGAATGACGCGCATTTCGCAGCCCGGAAGTCCGACGATACCGGCAATTAGGTTACTGAAGCCAATATGCCCATGCGCATAAATTGCAGCGACCATCAGGTAGGTTGACAGAACAGGCTGCAAGGAAGTTTGATAATGCGTGTAGTTCCAGCCAAACGCCGCTACAGCACCAAGAGTTAGCGCGCCGAACCACCATTGACGGTTGATTCGAAGCACCTTATGAAATCCGAGATTTATTGCCCATGGCAAAAAATAGATACCGAGGGCAGTGAAGGCCCAAAAGACCGGTTGTTTCTCATACGGTATGTAGCGTAGCTCGGCAAAGTAATACACCGCAGACCAGACAAAGTAGAGCTGAAAACCACCGGTAACCGTCCTAAGAATCCGTCCGATGGCACCGACCGCTGGGATGCTTTCCTGTTTCATTTCCGAAACTGTTGCGTTCATTTCTTTGTCTCCCGCAGTATTATCCGAATATCTTTCGCTCGAGAAATAGCTTTTGCTCGAGCCAGTCAAACGGTGAGAAGGCGATGCACACGAGATGCGTTCTTTCGTTGCAGATAATGCCCGGGACAGCCATCACCTCGCATCCGGAGTCGCCGTTGAAACTATCGACGAACAGAGATCCGCCGATGTAACTCAGTGCGCCCATCTGCCCTATACCGCCTCCGAGCAGGAAAAGCAGAGCAGCGGGGGTTATCGCCAACAGGGCGCCCAACCAACGATTCAGGCGAGGTGCATATTTCGCGATTAACAGGTGCATGACTGTGTACAAGATGATGAGACCACCAATTGCAACAGCAATTTTTAGGTTAGATTGCCAGCTGGCTGACAGGTAATGCGGTGCCACTGTCAAAATGAGGTATGTGGCCAACAAGAATCGCAGGATTCGCCCGATTGGCCCAGCGCGGCGCGGCTCGCGCAGCATTGTGTCGTTATTTGTTGCAGTCATCATATTCCTCCGGACGCTCAATGGTTGGAATCTTGGCATACGCCTTCCAACGGTCACCAGTGAGGATCATCAGCACGAAACCATGACATTTGTCACTTGAGTAAAATGATGTTGCTCATTAGCGTCACACCCAAGTACTACAATAGTATGGACATACCCCGAACTAGTCATGCGGATAGGCCCAGGGCGCTCGTTATACTGAAACCATGAAACTGCTACCTGACAACTCTAGTATCAACTGGGTGCCATATCTGTGCCTGTCGCCGATCCTGCTCGTTCCGCTTAACGCCTATTTTGGAAACTCTACGGCTCGAGAATGGACAGCAACCGGACTGGCAATGGCAATTTTTCTGCCGTTGTATTTTTGGTCATTCTGGCTCCGCGGCTGGAAAGCGGCTTTGCCTGTTGCGGGCATGGCAACCCTTGGTCTCATGGCTGTGCCATTCAATTCGACGGCCAGCATCTTCGTGCTGTACGCCAGCGGCGTGGTTGGTTTCCTCGGCAATGCAAAGCGGTCTGTTGCAGCGTTAGCCATTATCATTACTGCATTTGCTCTACAAAGTTGGTTGCTCGGCCTCAGCGTTGGCTATTGGGCACCCAATATTGTCTTGATAGTAGTATTCGGCGGCTTTTGCATTAATTGGACAGAAGCACAGCGATCCAACGCAAAACTTCACATGAAGCAGGAAGAGATTGAGCGACTTGCGAAAATCGCCGAACGTGAGCGTATCGCGCGCGATCTACATGACCTTTTGGGCCACACTCTGTCACTAAATGTTTTAAAAGCCAGGCTTGCCAACAAACTGATTAATAGGGATGCCAAAAAAGCGAGTCAGGAAATTAGCGACATCGAACAGATTTCGCGTGACGCTCTTCAAGAAGTCCGCGACGCCGTGCATGGTTATCGAAGTGTCGGATTTGCTGGCGAGTTGGAAAACGCTCTACTCGCGCTCGAGGCCGCAGACATCACCGGCGAATTTTCGACAGCAGAGATAACCCTCGAGCCGGCGCAGGACAGTGTTATGGCCATGACATTGCGTGAGGCGATTACGAACGTCATTCGACATTCCGGCGCCAAACGCTGCCACGTCAGCCTGTCGCAGTCTGACTCTGCCATCAAGCTGGAGGTCGACGATGACGGTCGAGGTGGGCGTTTCATTGAAGGCTGGGGATTGAGTGGCATGCGCGAGCGGCTGGTAGCCAATGGCGGCGCACTTCACATCGACAGTTCCAATGGAATGAAAGTGGTAGCGTCATTGCCAGCCGCATCATCGCGGCAGTCCCCGCGACTGTCTCTCGTCAATATGTCAGGGGCACCATGATCAAGGTCTTGATCGTCGAAGATCAGCGCATGCTTCGCAGTGCTTTGTCCGCCTTGTTGGCGCTTGAGGATGATATCGATGTTGTTGGTTCGGCAGGAGATGGTCTAGAAGGCATGGAGTTAACGCGGCAGCTGCAACCTGACATTGTAATTGCCGACATTGAGATGCCAAAAAAGACCGGTCTGGAACTTGCCGACTGGATCAGACATACGAAGCTGGCAACGCGAGTTATCATCGTGACAACATTCGCGCGCTCGGGATACCTGAGAAGAGCGCTTGACGCCGGCGTCT
>Ga0255052_10002605_pt1 | contig 12922 bp, 9 predicted proteins | sample JV7_2_21_MG_FD_188632 | JGI IMG/M metagenome (GOLD analysis project Ga0255052, IMG submission 188632) | Seawater microbial communities from Jervis Inlet, British Columbia, Canada - JV7_2_21 | ecosystem: Environmental > Aquatic > Marine > Inlet | place: Canada: British Columbia | collected... | reverse complement strand
TAATCAGAACTCATCAACGGCCTCCGAGCGAATGACGGTCACTTATCAATCGGATATTAAAATTAAGAAAAACCTGCTGTCGCTGGTGATTGAACACGAACGGACCCGGTTTGAACAGCGTGGCAGGGTTGGTTTTGGCGATCCAAATCAGGATCAGGAAACGAAAGTCAACAGTGTGGCCGCCGACTATCAGGGACGGTCGATCGATCGCCTGACCTGGTTATTGAGTGCGCGCTACGATGATTACAGCGATTTTGAAAATGCTTTTACGGGGCGGCTTTCTCTTGCCTGGGAATTAAGCGAAGCGACCCGGTTGCGAGCTAATATTGGCACTGGCCAGAAAGCGCCGACATTCATCGAGCGGTTCGGCTTTTATCCCGGCCAGTTCATCAGCAATCCTGATCTCAAACCCGAAAAATCGATGTCTTTTGATGTCGGCATTGAAAAGCACCTGTACGGCGACAAGCTCGAAATTCAGGTAGCTGTGTTCAATCAGGATCTTGAAGATGAAATTAACGGTTTTGTTCTTGATCCTGCCACTTTTTCCCTTACTGCAGCCAATATGGACGGCAACAGTTCCCGCAAGGGCGTGGAATTGTCGGCAACGTTCAAACCGGCTGACTATTTGGAACTCAACGGCTCCTACACGTATACCGACTCAAGCGAATCGGTCGATCAGGGTAGTAAGGTATCAGAACTGCGTCGCCCCCGGCATGCTGGCAGCCTTGGCGTGAATTTCAGATTTCCGGATGAGCAGGCCAGTCTGAGTGTTGTGGCTGACTATGGCGGCTCGAGAACAGATATGTTCTATCCACCATATCCCGTCCCGTCGGAAATTGTGACGCTTGAGAGTTACTGGCTGCTGGGCATCACCGCAAATTACCGGATCAGCCAAAGCGTGGACGCGTACGCTCGAGCCAGTAACCTGCTCGATGAGGGTTACGAACAGGTATTCGGTTATCGAGCACCTGGTCGAGCGACCTATGTCGGCGTTCGCGCAAGATTTGGACAATAACAGGGGCTGTGGCACATTCGGATTACTCCTTGCATTTTTGCTTTTGCCCTCATGATTTTGAAACCGTGCTCGGCGACGCTTTCCGTAATCAACGGTTTTGCGAGATTTTGCTAACGGCTCGTCCATCATATAATCGAAAGACGACGAGGAGGCTGGTGATACCATCTCCACGCATTTACTACGGATGCCGAAAAAATGTTCGAACAACTTGAAAATATTCACCCGCTTTTGCCGCCCGCCACGGGCTTGCTGGCGCTGCTTGCTGGCGCGGTGATCATCGATTTGATCGTCAAGCACATTTTGGTTCGTATTGTGCGCGCGCTGGCCACGCGGTCCAGCGCCACCTGGGACGATGCAATGGTTGCGCACAACGTCTTCGGTCGTCTCACACAGGTCGTGCCGGCGCTACTGATTTACGTTGGTCTGCCGTTCGTTCCTGGTCTGCCCGAGGATGGTGTGCTGCTGCTGCGCAACATCGCGATGGGCTACACAGTGCTAATGCTGACGCTGTCTTTAACCGCGCTGCTTGGCGCGGCCAACACAATCTATTCGTCGACATCGCTGGCAAAGAACCGGCCGATCAAGGGCTTCGTGCAACTTCTGCAAATTGTCGTTTGGATTGTCGGTGGCGTGCTGATCATTGCGGCAGTACTGGATCGCTCGCCACTACTGCTACTCAGCGGCTTCGGCGCGATGACCGCTATTTTGCTACTGGTCTTCAAAGACACGATTCTGTCACTGGTAGCCAGCGTGCAACTCACCGCGCAGGATATGGTGCGTGTCGGCGACTGGATAGAGATGCCGCAATTCGGTGCGGATGGCGACGTAGTGGATGTGCAGCTGCACACTATCAAAGTGCAAAACTGGGACAAGACGATAACCACGGTTCCTACGCACCGGTTAATAACGGACTCGTTCAAGAACTGGCGTGGAATGTCACAGTCAGGTGGCCGCAGGATCAAGCGCGCCATTTTCATTGATGTATCGACCATTCGCATGCAGACGCCGGACGAAGTCGAACACTTCACACGGTTCGCGTTGTTGACGGACTATGTCAGGAACAAAAAACAGGAACTGGCCGATTACAACGAGGGGCTCGCGACGGAAGTAGATGTGGAGATAAACCGGCGGCGGCTTACAAACGTCGGTACATTCCGTGCATATGCATTCAATTACCTGAAGAACCACCCGCGAATTCACAAGGACATGACGCTGATTGTTCGCCAGCTAGCCCCGGGGCCGGAGGGCTTGCCACTGGAGATCTACTGTTTCACGAATACGACAGCCTGGGCGGCGTATGAAGACATCCAGTCGGACATCTTCGATCACCTGATGGCGATTGTGGCTGAATTCGGGCTGCGGCTGTATCAGAAACCGGCGGGGTCGGACCTGGTAAATCTCAAATAGGCCGGGCTGGGGCGGCCCGGATACCTGCTGATTGCTTGCGGAATCATCCGTAGTTGATGCCGTCTCGCTAAAGCACGTCCCAGGGGTAGCCTTCAACATCAAAAATAAAGTCAGCCAGAGATTTGGCCTGTTCATCTTCGTTGCGCAGCATTGCTCGCAAATTCTGGTTCATTCGCCGCTTTGCCTTCTGACTGAACAAATGAGTGATGGTCACCGCCTTTTGATACGGTTCGCCGTTGGCCGGGTCCATCGAACTTACGCGCGATAACACCGAAAGCCCGACGAACAGATCGATGACAACCTCTGCGGCGCGCTGCAACGCAAATTGTTTTTCGACAATGTTCTTTCCATGGCGGCGGAGCAAGACATCTGCCATTCGCGCGAGTTCCAGCGAGTACTTTTCGAAGATCAACGCTTCGTCACGCAATTCGTCCGGAACCATCCCAACAATATGTTCGTTCCCCAGGGAAGTCAGCTGTGTGACCTTGCGCCCGGCATAGTCAGTTAAAAGCCCAAAACCCTTGATCGGGCTGTTGAAGATATCACCGGCGGCGGACTGCAGTTCGCGCAACAGGGCACCAGGGGCCTTGAGTCCCGACAAGGCGATAAACAAACGCAGGATCTCGCTCGTGCCCTCAAAAATTGTCAGGATGCGAGAGTCTCGCATGATTTGCTCTTGCGGAAACTCCTTCATGTAACCGTTACCGGCGGCGATCTGCAATGATTCGTCAGCCGCACGGATCATCGCCTCACTGGCAAACACCTTGCTGATCGCTGCTTCAATCGAGCAGTCCGGATGTCCCGAATCAATGTAATGGGCCACCATCCAGACCGCGCTCTCCGCTGCAAAACAGTCGACAGTCATATCGGCGATTTTCTTCTTGATCAAGCCGAACTCGGCGATACTTCGGCCAAACTGCTTGCGTTCATTTGCCTGTTTTGTGGCCAGCGCGATGCAGGCTTTCATGCCACCTACGGCTCCTCCACCAAGACCCGTGCGCCCGTTGTTGAGGATCGACATTGCAATCATGAATCCCTTGCCTTCTTCGCCAAGCAAGTTGTCATGAGGAATTTCGACGTCAGCAAAATTCACGGTCGTCGTTGATGACGCACGAATGCCGAGCTTGTCTTCTTTTGGTCCCGAACTCACACCCGGACGGTCTCGTTCTACGATAAACGCAGAGAGTTTCCCGCCGCCACCATCCGTGCGAGCAAATACAGTGAAGAAATCGGCGATGGCACCGTTGGTAATCCAGAGTTTCTCACCATTGATTGTCCACGTGCCGTTCGAATTCCTGGTCGCTGTGGTCTTTATCGATGCGGCGTCAGATCCGGAGCCGGATTCCGTCAGACAATATGCGGCGATCATCTCACCACTGGCGAGTTTCGGCAGATACTTCTCTTTTTGCGCATCCGTACCGAATAGCAGCACACCCTTCATGCCGATGGAACTGTGCGCGCCAATGGTCAGTGAAACAGAGCTGTCATAACTGCTGCATTGTTGCAGCACACGCGAATAGCCTGAATTGGACAAGCCAATACCACCGTACTCTTCTGGAATGATCAGGCCAAACAACCCCAGGTCGCGAAGCTCCTGGACGAAGTCATCGGGCTGAGCTCCCTGTTCGTCCCACTCACGAAATTCATCCTCCCTGCCTTCAAGAAAACGGTCTACCGAATCCACGACCATGCGGAGCATCTCTTCGTCCGCTGCGCTGACCTCCGGAAAAGGCCAGAAGAGCGGTTGGACAATATTGCCGCAGAAAAGGGCTTTTGCAGGACTGATGTCGTTGTTTGCCTGCGCATCGGATCCGCTTTCATTCTCAACAGGTTTGGGGGTGTCTGTCGTCATTTAATTGTCGCTCGCAGGTTGATTCAGTGGTTGATGCAAGAACTCCGGAAAATCCGCCAAACCCTACTAATTTGCGGCGCGAATTGATGTAGGTATTTATCAGGATCGGATGCGCTGTAATTCAGGTGCCCTTTAATTGGCCAGGCGTGTTTGGCCCGTGTCCGAGAACCGTGCCATAAAACCCCAAAAAATCTGGTCCTATTTGTAATACGGAACAGCCCCGGGCAAATCTATGAGCAATTGGCTAAAACGACAAATAACCAGAGCGCTGGTCCGCTACCTGACCGGAAACGTACGGAGCTACGAGAGCTTTTCTGTAAGCTCTGCTGAGTCGCTGGAATCGGTGTTACAGGTGGCGGATGTCATTCTCGTTGAAGGTAACCAGCGATTCAGCACGGCCGTCAAATACCTGACTCAATCGACCTGGTCGCACGCAGCGATCTACGTCGGGCATGCCGATTTCCCGGACGCCGTAGCTGCTGACGCTCCATTCATAGTCGAGGCGGACCTGGAAAACGGTGTGATCGCCGTGCCACTGTCCAAATATGCGGAGTTCAACACCCGTATCTGCAGGCCAATTGGCCTGGATGACGTTTGTCGACAAAAGGTAGCGCAATTCATGATTGACAGCATCGGCATGCGGTACGATCTCAGGAATGTCGTTGACCTGGCGCGCTATCTGATTCCGACACCTCCGGTGCCGAACAAATGGAGGCGAAACATGCTGGCTTTGGGCAGTGGCGATCCAACGCGAGCCATTTGCTCGACACAAATAGCGCGGGCGTTCCAATCGGTCGCCTATCCGGTTTTGCCAAAAGTCGAAGAGTCTGCAAACGAGGAGTGTGGCGATCGCCGCGGATCGGTGCGTGAGATTCTGCATGTTCGCCATCACAGCCTTTTTACGCCGCGCGACTTTGACCTGTCACCCTATTTCGCAATAATCAAACCGACTATTGAGCGCGGTTTCAATCACAAACAGCTCATCTGGAATGATAAACCAGCCAAATAAAATGCGCATGCCAACGGGTAGATTACGCCGTTTCAGTTCAGGTATATCTCGGTTTCAGGGTGAAACGCATACCAGGCAAACCAGAAAACTAGTACGGTCGGCAGTTCATTGCCGTCAGCGTCCACGATTTGTGCGGTTTGGTTCTTGTCGTCGTAGGTGATGTGCAAACGACGGTCTTGAAAATCATCAACAAATTGTGCCGGGCCTTGCTTGAGTTCATCGAATGGATAGGCCTTGAAGTGGCCACCGATATCCAGCCCCAGGACTACTGATTTGCGTCGGAACTGTCGATTTTCCTCTGCCACGGGAAAGTACAATTTTCCGTCCCGGCCATAGTTGCCATAGGGGCTGACTCTGTAATTGCGTCGAAATCCCGTGTCCATCGACAAGACCTGCGTGTTCGGGTAACGAGATTGCCAGTCGCGCCAGGTTGTATGGGATAAAGGGATTGCCGCAAGCTCCGTGCCCCTCATCTGCCCTGTAACTGCAGTTTTCTTAATTTGGGACCACAGCGACCCGGTGTTCCGATCGTAGAGCAGCACGTCACTGTTATACAAAAGACCTGAGACGCCGAATTCGAAACGCTTGCCATTGATCGTCGACAAAAATGCCATGCCACTGGCACACAGGGGGCAGTAGGTAATGACGATCGCCTCACTTTCGATCCAGTCGTTTACGATTTCATGGTAGTTGAGAATGCGTACAGGATACGCGCGTGCAACACCATTGATTTCGATGCCCAGAATACGGTCTCGTGGACGCAGGAACTTTGCGTCTCCAGCATGCACAAACACTGGTTTATCCAGTGAGGGAATTCCGTCGCGACCGGGCCCGCCACGCAGGATCTCTTCCACTGGCACCAGGGCGCCATCGAGCACAAATCCATTAATTGATTCTGCAGCGGCGTCAATCGTGAGCAGCAAGCCCAGCAAGAGAATGAGAGCCAGAAGCCTGGGGAGAAATGTATGTCTGAGTTGGATCACACTGCTTTGACAGTGCGCCAGACCGGCAGTTCCCATATGCCTCAGTCAGTCTTCGTCGGCTCCGACATTAGAAAAAGTCCTCGCCGATAACAGCGTTGTTGTGGTCAAAGTTGCCGTGGACTAGTCTGCACAGATGAAATTGACCGAATAATCTGGTCGCCTGGTCTGCCCGGCGTGGTTTGTTGTCTTTATCCGGCCTGGAATACTCATAATGAGCGCACGTAATCTATTTGTAACACTGGCAATAGTGGTTTCACTCGTCACGCTGTTGTTGGCCAGCTTTTGGCCGTATGCCTACTGGTTGTTCATTATTATTCTGCCTTTAACAGGCCTTGGCTTTTATGATATGAGCCAACGCAGGCACGCGGTTCTGCGCCTGTACCCTGTTATCGGCCATCTGCGCTATATGTTCGAAGCCATACGGCCAGAGATTCAACAGTATTTTGTCGAGTCCGAGACCGATGCCGTGCCGATCAGCCGCGAGTTCAGGGCGCTTGTCTATCAACGCGCGAAGGGTGCTCGCGACACGCGGCCCTTCGGTACGTTGTTTGATGTTTATCGAAACGGCTATGAGTGGCTTGATCATTCACTGGCGCCCAAAGCCGTGCTCGACGCGAACCCGAGAGTGCGTTTCGGATCTGCGTCCTGCAGCCAGCCATATGATGCCTCGCCACTGAATATATCGGCCATGAGTTTTGGCGCGCTTAGCCGCAATGCCATCATGGCCTTGAACAAAGGGGCGAAGGCAGGCGGTTTTGCACACAACACCGGCGAAGGCGGTATCAGTCCGTATCATCTTCGATACGGTGGAGATCTGATCTGGCAGATTGGCACCGGTTATTTTGGCTGCCGCGATTCCAATGGTGGTTTTGACGAAACGATGTTTGCCGAAAAGTCGGGTCAAGACGTTGTCAAGATGATTGAAATCAAGTTGTCGCAAGGCGCGAAGCCGGGCCATGGAGGCATTCTGCCAGCCGTCAAGCTGACACAGGAAATCGCGGCAATCCGTCATGTACCGATGGGAAAGGACGTGATATCGCCACCGGCGCACACGGCATTTTCAACGCCGCTTGGTTTACTCCGGTTTGTCGCCAAATTGCGCGAGCTTTCCGCCGGAAAACCGGTTGGATTCAAACTGTGTATCGGCAGGAAAACAGAATTCCTTGCAATTTGTAAGGCCATGCTTGAGACAGGCATTGCGCCAGACTTCATTACTGTCGATGGCGGAGAAGGTGGCACGGGCGCGGCACCCATTGAGTTGACCAATTCCGTCGGTATGCCATTGCGCGATGGGCTGATTTTTGTGCATAACGCCCTGATTGGTGCAGGGTTGCGTGAGCGCATACGCATTATCGCCGCGGGCAAAGCGGTGTCAGCGTTTCACGTTCTGCGCCTGATCGCTTTGGGTGCAGATACTGTCAATGCGGCACGCGCGATGATGTTCGCGCTTGGCTGCATCCAATCTCGACAGTGTCATCAGGATACCTGTCCAACGGGCGTAACCACGCAAGATACGGCTCGATACCAGGCTCTGGATGTGGAGGACAAGTCGATCCGGGTGGCAAACTACCATGCCTCGATGATCGAAAACCTGATGGAATTGGTCGCTGCCGCCGGCTTGAACAGCCTGGCCGAACTGCAGCCATGGCACGTCAATCGACGGGTTAATGGCACGGATATTGCGAATTATTCGCAGCTCTATCCATGTATCAATGACCAGTGTTTTCTGTCAGAGAAAAACGTACCGGCAGATTGGTGCAAGGTCTGGGAAAAGGCGGATTCAAACAGCTGGTAGCAGTCAGGACTGTTAGTCGTCAACGGGAGTCCAGGCTTGCGCGGCAAACGCGTCGTCCAGTGGCGTCGAGGCGACGTGGTTTACGTAGTTGCTCAGGCTCTTGAAGCTGACGCCAAGAATTACCTCCAGGACTTGTGCCTTGGTGTAACCCGTGGCGATAAACGCTGCGGTGTCGTCCGTGGACAAATGTCCCCGCTTCTCGATCACCGTATGTGTGAAGTTGCGTAATGCTTCCAGCTTGCGATCGTCGATGGGTCGATCATCGCGGATCGCCGCAATCACATCGTCCGGCACCTTTTGCATCGCGCCGATCACCGAGTGTGCCGCCATACAATAATCACATTCGTTGAACCGATTCGTCGTCATGAAGACGACCTGGCGTTCTGTGAGGGAAAAAGACGAGTTTTCGAAGCATTGTCCGATCGACAGGTAGGCGCCTAGCGTAGCGGCGGATTCCGCCATTACGCCCAGCAGGTTCGGAATGAACCCATAGGACTTTTCAGCGACGGCTAAAAGTTCGGCCGACTCAGTGGGGGCGGTTTCTTTTGTCAGTACTTCAAACTGGGTCATGATGAGTTCCTTGCATGTTTCATTTGGCTACAATTCAACAGACCTTACGACCATCATCTTGTCGATCTGCATGTCTTTCATGGTGTACGGAATACCGCCTGTGCCAAGGCCGGATTCGTGCAGGCCGGCAAATGGCATGACATCGTCGCGGAAGGCACTGTGCTCGTTGACCATGACCGCGGAGGCGTCAAGCTGTTTGTACAGGTGCATCGCGATTTCACTATTATTGCTGAAGACGGCGGCCTGAAATGCCACCGGCAGCGAATTGGCTTGTTGCACAGCGGCGGCGACATTGTCGTAAGCGTAAACGCAAACGACCGGCCCAAAAATTTCCATGGTACTGACGCGAACGTCATCGGGCGGATTCAGCAGGACGGTAGGGGCGTAGCAGGTCGCGGAGATTCTTTTGCCACCGCAAAGCAGCCCTGCACCTGCCGCCACGGCTTCGTTGACCCACTCGGCAACCCGATCAACCTCGCCAGTACGAATAAGCGGTCCGACATCGGTGACCCGGTCCTCCGGCGCACCGACAATGAGCGCCATTGCATGCTTGGCGAGAACAGCGGCAAACCCGGCCGCGTCTGCTGCAGGCGCGAACACTCTTTGCACTGAGACACAGACCTGACCGGCATGATAGAAGCCACCCTTGAGAATTGATGTGACAGCGAGTTCGGTGTCGTATGGTTTTGCAAGAATGACGGGCGCGGCACCGCCGTGTTCGAGGGCGCACCGTGCGCCAGGGGCAAGTTTTGAGCGCAGCATCCAGCCTACGCGGGCGCTGCCGATAAAACTGAAAAAGCCGACACGCGAATCGGTAACCAGTTGCTCAGCTGTCTCAAGGCCGTCTGTCACGATCGCCTGACACCACTCGTCCGGCAGTCCCGCCTCGCGAAGAATCTCGACAAATCGCAGGCACGACAGCGGCGTATCGGCAGCCGGTTTGACAATGACAGGACAGGCACTGGCCACGGCCGGCCCAACCTGGTGAACTATCAGATTCAATGGATGGTTGAATGCACTGACGGCAACGACTACGCCAATGGGTTCTTTCTGGGTAAAAGCGAGTTTGCCGATAGTAGCTTTGGTTTTTCCGATCGGAATGACGGCACCAGACTGGGCACGCAGAGTCTCGGCGCAAAGTCGTACGCCGTCAATGGCGCGAATGACCTCGACTTCCGAATCGCTGTAGGGTTTACCGCCTTCGCTTGCCGCAAGCAGCGTGAGTTCCTCAATTCGCCCACTCATTATTGCTGCGGTGTTGCTGAGGATTTCAATTCGATCCGGAATCGACAACCAGGTCGTCTTGTCACGGAACAACGCATACGCAACGCGCATTGCATCTGCGACATGATCCGGCCCGGCAGTTGCGACCTCGTCCAGTTCACGACCATCAAACGGTGACGTGACCGACAATCGGCCAGCTGCGGGCCGGCTGCTTTGCAGCATTAAATCGTGCACGTGATCGCTCCGAGTTTCTTTGTCAGCAGCGCGTTTTCACGATAATCGATTGGAATAACGACCAGGCTTGGGCCTGTCTCATCGAACGCGGCGTCAAGCACGGAGGCAAGATTGGCTGCGTTGCTGACGTAGTGCCCATGCCAGCCGAAGGCTTTTGCCAGCAGCGTCCATTCCGGATTGCCGAAAGCAAGGTCGGTATGATGGCCGAATTGGGTTTCCTGCTTCCACGCTATCAAGCCATATTGTTTGTCTTCCCAGACCATGACGACAATATTGCTGCCGATTCGTGCGGCCGTTTCCATTTCCTGTACATTCATCAGGAAGCCGGCGTCGCCGGCAATCGCGAGGATGCGCTGTTCCGGATGCACAATTCCGGCAGCGATCGCACCGGGCAATGCGAATCCCATGGAGCAGAAGCCATTCGGAATCAGGCAGGTGTTCGGTTCATGGCATTGGTAATGCCTCGCGATCCACATTTTGTGTGCGCCGACATCGGAAAGCAGAATGTCGTCTGGCCCCATGACCTGCCGCGCATCCCACAGGGCCTTCTGCGGCCGAATCGTGCCATGTGTTACGTCGTCTTTGTGTTCCGCAAAATCCTCGGTCATGTGCTGGCGGCATTTTTGTTGCAGAGTGAAGTCATATTCCGGCAGAAATTGTTCATCGACGCGTTCATTCAGCATCCATAAGGCATGTGCGAGATCACCGGTCAACTCCGTTTCCGGGTGGTAATACTCATCGATCTCGGCTGGCAGGAAGTCGGCGTGCAGAATTCTCTTGTCACCGTTTGAATTCCACAATTGAGGGTGGTACTCAACCATGTCAAAGCCGAGCGTAATGACGAGATCGGCATCGTCGATCGCCATCGAGATTCGGTCTTTGCTGCCAAGTCCAATGGTAAACAGACAATAGTCCGCATCCATATCGACACAGCCCTTTGCCATGAACGTGCTGACGACACCAATGCCCGTCTTTTCACAAAATGCTCTTAGCTGTTTGCTGGCGCGCCGTCGAATACAGCCGTTACCTGCAATGATCACCGGCCGCTTCGAGTCTTGCAGCATGGCAAATGCCTGATCAACGATCTTGCTGTCAGGGACGGCACGGCGAAAGCGCCTTGGCGTCATCGGCTTCTTGCTTGACTCCATACTCGCTACGTCTTCCGGCAACTCGATGTGTACGGCGCCGGGCTTTTCTGTGCGTGCCAGCCGCACGGCTTTTCTGATGATTTCCGGGATGGTGTCTGGGTTGAGGATCGTCGCCGCCCACTTGGTCACCGGCTTGAACATGGCGACGACGTCCATAATCTGATGTGATTCCTTGTGCAGCCGATCCGTCGATCCCTGGCCGGTCAGCACCAGCATGGGAGCACGGTCCATGTTGGAGTCGGCGACACCGGTAATCAGGTTGGTCGCGCCCGGACCCAGTGTGCCAAGGCAGCCAGCAGGATTGCCTGTTAACCGTCCATAAACTTCGGCCATGAAGGCCGCGCCCTGCTCATGGCGCGTAAGAATGAATTTGATGTTGCTCGACTGTTCGAGGGACATCATAAAATCGGCGTTTTCTTCGCCCGGCACGCCGAATATGTACTCGATACCTTCTTCTTCCAGACATTTGACCAGCAAATCGGATGCTTTCACCTTGTTCCCCTGTTACGGACGACATGTCTTCGGTGGGCTGTCTCTGCGAGCGTTGAGCATTTGGTCACCCATGCTGCGGTAATAGTGACCGGTCTGTGGCAGCTATTATTTCAGGCGCCAACCCACAGGATAAGGCGCCAGTCCGGCTGCACAATTACTGCTATAACGCCATCGCATCAAAACAGCTGCATTGACGGGCATGCTGCGTCACTCCTGGTCTGCGAAAAAATCCAGGTAGACCGGCAGGTCCGAGCTGTTTGTGTGCTCGAATATCAGTCATGTTTCAATGTGTGCGATCTCTTCACGAGAGGTGAACGACGTCATCACGATATCACGCAAACGCTCCGGGTCCCTGGCCCATGCCCGAAGCCGGGCGATTGCGGCCGCACAGTGGAATGGAAGGCCCGGCCCTGCATGCAGGAGGTCAGAGGTTCCCTAGTTCAATAAATCGTGATCGGCGGGCAGTTTACGCGCAATCCACATCGCCAGGCGGTGCCGCTTATTGGGCGCCGTAGCCTGATTTGTCGGCAACGGGCTGATTTCCTTGTCGTGAATTAACAGTCGATAGGCGTATTCGATTTTGAGGTCGTGGGAATCTGTTGCCTCGAATTCGACGATGCCGCGTCTTACAGCATCGTCCATGATGACGCGCAGCGCTTCCTTGAGCAGTTCTTTCTCTTTCTTTAGTTTTTTTGCCACGTTCGCGTCGCGTTAATTCGAAAGACTGACATTGTCACTGCTGCAGCTATTTGCTTGCCGGTGTCTGCCAATCTTCCGGCAGGACCCCCTGGTCCATGATGATTTCCCGGTGTCCGCTCCAGGTACTGATAATCGCCTCGGGCGTTCCAATGCCGGCGGAACGGGGGTCGCCACACGGGCCGAACCAGTGATTCTGCGGCGCGCCGGTTGTTCGCGCCCGCATGCCGCAGTAGGTTGTGCCGTTTACAGTCGCTGCCAGTACTGTGTTCTGAAAAACGACGTCGGCGCTAACGACTGCGGCTGTCAAATGGTGCGACATTCGCTCAAACAGATTCAGAACCAGCTGCAGTTCATCGCTGCTGTACGTTACGACAATTTGAAATGGGCCAAACAGCTCTGTTGTCAGCAGTTCGAAGTGGTCGGCAGAGAATTCGGCAAGTGGTACGCGAATCGCGGTTGCCTCAAAGGCGCCGTAGCAATAAGGAATATTGTGT
>Ga0255052_10002604_pt1 | contig 12923 bp, 10 predicted proteins | sample JV7_2_21_MG_FD_188632 | JGI IMG/M metagenome (GOLD analysis project Ga0255052, IMG submission 188632) | Seawater microbial communities from Jervis Inlet, British Columbia, Canada - JV7_2_21 | ecosystem: Environmental > Aquatic > Marine > Inlet | place: Canada: British Columbia | collected... | reverse complement strand
CGTTTCGATCTTGTTGAACGGCACCCGCTCGGCAGCCAGGCATTCATGCCCTTGTCACGCTTCAGTTTTTTCGTGGTCGTCGCCCCGCCTGGCGAGTCCGTCGAGCGCGAGGATCTTTGTGCATTCGCTACCAACGGCAACCAGGGCGTGAATTACCACAAAGGCGTCTGGCACATGCCGATGATCGCGTTCGAAGAAGGGCAGGAGTTTCTCATTGTCGATCGTGGCGGTGACGGCGAAAATTGCGAGGAGCACTACTTCAGCGATCCTGTTGTTTTGCTTGCCGGGTAGTCACGATGGCGACCACCGCATTCAGAGCTTCGATCCTGCACTGCCTTGCCGATCCTGGCGGTGCGACAGATCACAACAAGTCTTCGGCTGTCGAATATATCGATGACGGGCTCCTGATCGTCGGGAACGGCCATGTGCATGAGACCGGCGAAGCAGAGGCACTGCTTCCCGGCCTGCCCGGGGACGTAGAGCTCGTCGAGCATCGCGACAAGCTGATCATTCCCGGCATGATCGATTGCCATGTGCATTTCCCACAGATCGACATCATCGCATCCTATGGCGAACAGCTTCTCGACTGGCTTAACAGATACGCCTACCCGGTGGAGCAGAAATTTGCAGATGCGGCGCATGCGGCAGAGGTCGCTGACTTCTTTGTCGACGAACTTCTGCGGAACGGCACGACGACGGCGCTGGTCTTTGCAACAGTTCACCCACAGTCGGTCGACGCAATCTTCGATAAAGCGTTGAAACGAAACATGCGTCTGTTGGCGGGCAAGGTTCTGATGGACAAGAACTGCCCGGAAGAACTCAGAGACGACCCCCAGTCCGGGTACACAGATAGTCTCGCACTGATCGACAAATGGCACGGGAAGGGCCGCCTGAGCTACGCGATCACGCCGCGGTTTGCCGTAACCTCCAGTGAGGACCAGCTTGCCGAGGCTGGCCGCCTCGCGAGTGAACATCCTGAGGTGTATGTTCACACGCACCTGGCGGAAAACGGCGATGAGGTCGAACTCATCGCAAAGCAATTTCCCTGGAGCGCAAGTTATCTGGATGTCTATGAGCATTTCGGACTGGTGCGGGAACGATCCGTATTCGCTCACTGTCTGCACTTCGATGACCGGGACCGCAAGACTTTGTCAGACCACGGCGGCGCGATCGCTTTCTGCCCGACTTCAAACCTGTTTCTTGGCAGTGGCCTGTTCGATCTGCGGTCGGCGAATGACAAAGGCATCCGTGTCGGTCTCGGCACAGACGTCGGCGGCGGCACAAGTTTGAGTGTGCTGCGGACAGCAAGTGATGCGTACAAGGTCCTGCATCTGCAGGGTCAGGCCTTACCACCTTTCGATGCGCTGTACCTGGCAACACTCGGGGCCGCCAGAGCACTTTATCTCGAGGACAAGATCGGAAACTTCGAGCCAGGGAAAGAAGCCGACTTCGTCGTGCTTGATTCCAGGGCCACTTCGATCACATCACGCAGGCTCAGCAGATCAGATGATGTCGCTGAGAAACTGTTTGCCCTGATCATGCTCGGTGATGATCGCTCCGTCGTGGCGACCTACCTGATGGGTGAACTGGCGCATAGTGTGGAGTGATCGACGCTTCATGCTGTACCGATCAATGATTTGTGATCAGAAGCGCCCGAAAGTCGTTGACGTTTGTTCGCGTAGGTCCGGTTACGACAAGATCCCCGATTCCAGAGAAAAACTGATAGCTATCGTTTTCATTCAGGAGGTTTTTGGCGTCGAGCGATTGCTTATCTGCGCGATGTAGCGAATCCGGCGTGACATAGCATCCTGCGTTGTCTTCTGTGCCGTCGGTTCCATCCGTGTCACAGGCTATCGCATAGATTCCCGGCCGACGATCTAAGGCCAATGCAAGCGCCAGCGCATATTCGCAATTGCGGCCACCTTTGCCTTTGCCGCGCACCCTGACCGTGGTTTCACCACCGGATATCAGGACACAGGGGGGTTGTATGGGCCCGGTGCCTGCGGCAATTTCCCTGGCCAGCGCGGCCTGGCTCTTTGCAAGTTCGGTAGCGTCTCCGTCCAGGTCGCCGAGAACCAGCGATTCGATGTTGCTCTGGCGTGCGACCCGGGCCGCCGCATTCATCGCATCGTCGGCGGTGGCGAGAATTACAGTTTCTGATCCTGCGAATACCGGGCCGCCGGGTTTGGGCGTTTCCGCGGCAGCGCTTCGCAAGTGTGCACGTATGTTTTCCGGAGCGGCAACGTCGTATGCCTGAAGTATGTCGAGCGCCGCTTTGCTGCTGGTCTGGTCAGGAACCGTCGGTCCGGACGCAATTACCGAAATGTCATTGCCCGGCACGTCCGAGATCGCCAGCGTCACAAGTTGTGCGGGTGAGCAAGCGACTGCAAGTCTGCCGCCCTTGATGGCTGACAGGTGTTTGCGAACACAATTAATCTCGGCGATGTTCGCGCCGGACCTGAGCAGGCTGGCGGTGAGCGATTGCTTCTCTTGCAGGCTGATACCTTCGGCAGGTATCGACAGCAGGGCAGAGCCGCCGCCCGACAGAAGGCAGAGAACGAGATCCTCATCAGAAAGGTCTCCGGCCATTGCCAGAATGCGTTTCGCGGCGTCGAGTCCGGACGAATCCGGAACCGGGTGGGCTGCTTCTACGACCTCGATCCGTTGGCAAGCAAGCGAATGTCCGTACGGGGCGATGACAAGGCCTGACAGCGCTGCTCGCCAGTTGTCCTCGACGGCACGCGCCATCGACGCAGCTGCTTTACCGGCGCCAATGACGAGGGTTCTTCCCCTGGGGCAGGGAGGCAATTTCCCGGGGATCAGGTTCGCAGGTTGAGCGGCGGCGACGGCCGTATCAAACAGAGTTCTTAAGAACTGCCTGCCGTCTGTCATTCAGGCCGCGGGCTTGCTGTCGCGCGTATTGATGAACGGCTTCAACCTGTCGATGATACCGGCGAGTTCCGGCTTGTGGGCATGCAGCTCGTCGATCGACAGCCCGGATAGTTCGTAAGGCAGGATCAGCCAGTCACTAGTCTCGTGCACAAAATAATCCGGCGGGCGAATCGTCCGCTCCGTTGGCCGGTACCAGACTGCTCCGATACGAATATCATGTGGCAGGTTGCGCCTGGTCTTTCCGGACAGGGTTTCAATAACAGCGTTGACGCTGGAGCCCGTGCTGTAGACGTCATCGACGATGAGCATGGAATGCTCGTTGCACAGGTTTTCAAGTAGATACTGAAGCCCATGGACGCGAATAGCGTTGGTTCCATCGACCATTTGCGAATACTTCGGCAAACCGGTGTAGGAAGTGCGAATTGCAATGTGATCAGTCTTGATCCCCAAATAATCAAGGCCTTCCTGAACGGCAATGCCGACCGCGCTGCCGCCCCGCCAGAGACCGACGAGAAAGTCGGGCCGGAAGCCCGCGTCGCATATGTTGACCGCGAGCTGGAATGAGTCGAGCAAAAGGTCATTCGCCGCGATGAATCTCTTGTTCATTTCTTTTCTCGGTCACGGGAGATGTGCTGTAGTATGAGTATAACGTTAAGCACGAGAATCGGCATGGACAAGACCGTCTTAACGGCACGGGACCTTCTCACAGATTCTTTCGAGTTGGGTGTCAGAATTCTGGAAAGCGGATTTCAGCCAACGCTGATTATCGCGATATGGCGTGGTGGCACACCGGTCGGCATGGCGGTCCAGGAAATACTGGCTTACTGCGGAATCGAGTCTGATCATATTGCGATTCGCACATCATCGTATGTGGGTGTTGATGAACGCGGCGCGGTTGCCGTACATGGCCTGAACTACATTATCAAGAAAGTCTGTTACGACGATCGTGTTCTGATCGTCGATGATGTCTTTGATACCGGCCATACCATCAAAGCTGTAATTGATGAATTGACAAAGCGCGCTCGTGGCAACACTCCCGAGGACATTCGTGTCGCAGTGCCGTGGTACAAGCCGACGAGAAACGAGACAGATCTCATACCGGATTACTGCATCAGGGAAACGGCAGAATGGCTGGTATTTCCGCACGAACTCGACGCGTTGACGCCGGAGGAAATGCAGGCTGCGCGTCCGGAGCTGCATGAAATCATCAGCTCAGTATCGAAATCGGCAGCTTCTTGAATGAAGACCGACGACGGTCCTGATATCAAGGGCAGCATGCTCAATTCCTGATCTGCTGCCTGAGGCCGACCCTGTACATCCTGTATTAAATACACTGTCCCCGGAATTAAATGAAAAGACTCTGCGTCTATTGCGGTTCCAGTACCGGGAAAAGTGAAGACTATGCGGAGGCGGCAAGGGCACTGGCCGAGACGCTCATACAGTGCAATATTGACCTTGTCTTTGGTGGCTCCTCCACCGGTACGATGGGATTGCTGGCTGATGCGGTACTTGCTGGCGGCGGCACGGTCCACGGCGTGATACCCAGAACACTCATCGAAAAAGAAGTTGCGCATCCCGGCCTGACCGAGATGCACGTGGTCGAATCCATGCATGCGAGAAAAGCAAAGATGGCTGTGCTGTCTGATGGCTTCATCGCGCTGCCGGGCGGATTTGGCACGCTGGAGGAGATCATCGAAATCCTGACCTGGGCGCAGCTGCAGTTTCATGACAAGCCGTGTGGACTTCTTAATGTGAATGGCTACTTCAACCACCTGTTGTCATTTCTGGATCACGCTGAAGCGGAGGGGTTTGTGCGGACGGCACATCGGGCAATGTTGCTGGTGAGCAAAAAACCGGGGGATCTGATACGGCGTTTTGAATCCTATGTCCCGCCGACGATCGACAAATGGACATAAAGGATCGCCCTCGATGCGGGCGACCCGATTCTCTAAAAGAGCAGCCGCAGCTTCCCCTTTACGGGGCTACGCAAGTTTCGCGCGAAAAGGGAATACCGTATTCCCAGTTTTCGCCCTTCGAGGTCTGACCCGACGCAAAATCGTAACGGCGTGTCGAATGCATTCACCATCAAGCCGGTTGGTATCTCTCCAAGCGTATTGGAGATATGAATTGCACCATCTTTGAGGTTGACAGAGGGGTATGCAGCCTGTTCATCGGCTCCCCTGTCTTCGTATTTCCCGTTACACGAAAGCTTTGGCAATTGGCTGGCCAGGTAGAATGCGCTGTGATTCGGCAGCACGATGGCAAGTGAAGCGCCTGTGATCGGCTCATCTCCCTGGTTATAAACGACGAGTTGCAGTTTCTGCGCGTTGGTCTCGAACAAAAAATGCAGGTCATCAATTTGGTAGTTTGTTTCTATCTTTGACATTTCGTCCATGAGCCTGGTAGGAGTCCATGTTTCGTAGGGGCCGGTGGAACCAAATAGACGTGCGTGCGCGAGCCTGAGGATCCCTGTAGTGGAACCGGTGTTTTTGGAATTGGCCTGAATATCGAGAAGCTGCTTGAGTTTGTCCCTCGCGCTGGCCGACGGCATCTCAGCGAGATCGATTGTTGGAATCTTGAGGTCTTTGCGAATGATCTCGCCCGGGAAGCCGATCTCGATCCGTTTCGCCGATACCGAGTCGTGGAATTTTCTCTCGAACATCTCCTGCAGTTGCTGACGGCCCATTTTGATCGGCGCCTCGCGTACCCGAATATACGCATCCCCACGGCGCAGCTTTTCGGAATAATCAACGCGCATCATGTACGGGCGGTCCTGGCAATCACCGATTTCGAAGACGCCGAGCCGCTTTCCGTCAACGGTTACTGCCTGGTACCTGAGCTTGACAGGGGGCTCAACGAAATCGGATACGAGGCCCTGGTAGGAAGGCTTGCCGGAGAAGTCGTCCCGCGTCACTGATTTCAGCGACTTGGTGCCCTTTTTGTCGACATCGGCCCCGATGATGATATAGCGAGGTCCCTCGACGGCCGTATTTGCCATAGCGATAACATCACGCAAGAAGTGGGGGACGCCACTTTTTCCATAGCGATCTCTGCGAAACTGAACCCCTGCTCCAGGGGTCGCAGAGCGCACGATTTTTGCAAGAGGGTTCATTGAATCCCAAATTTTGAACGATTATGTTCAACAAGATCGGAACCAATCTACATTTCTGACAGTTGAGGGCGCGCCATATCCAGTTTCCAGCACGCAGGCATGGCAGATCCCGGATAGTTGACAACACAGGCTGGCCATCCGGAGCCAAGCCGTTGATTTTATTGGATAGAAGAGTCTGCAGGCCGCTGGGGGAAGAAATCGCGGCTGCGTCGCTCGCGCGCATCCTGCGCTCCGCGATATGAGTACATCCACGTATAAGGGCCGCTCCTGAGGGCGGCTCCTGTGACGAGTGTCTACCAGCGCATACGCCAGCCGCCGCCGGCGCCGGACATGCTGGAACGACGCCGTTTACGCATCCTTGTATGCAGCGTTGCACGCTTGTCGGCGAGCCATTCTTCACGCGCGACTTTGGTATCCAGGCCCTGGTCGGAGCGCCGCTTTTCTTCCCCGGCCCGGAAGTCGACGAATTCTTCGTAGGAATCGATTTCTGCCTTGAGTTCGCGGATAACGAGTTCGACGTAGATGGCGTCGTCAAGGAAGCCAAGGCCGGGGATATGGTCGGGAATCAGGTCTTCCGGGTCGCAGAAATAAACCAGCGCGCCGAGAACTCGTCGACGTTCCTCGTCGTTCAATTGCCATTCTGCGTCAGCGACCATGTCGATAACGACTTCAAGTTTTGAGAGACGATCAGCAATGAAGCTCGGCAGATCTGTCGACTTGGCATCTGCGATCAACTGGCGGGCAGCAGCCTCGATACTGGCGGCGTTTTCGTCGCCTTCCACTGCCGATTTCGATTTATCGACAATAGCCTGAAAGTGGTCGAGATCGGAGTCGCTAAGCGTAAATGTAATGTCGAGAGGCATGTCTAACCGTCCTTCTTTGCTTATTAAAATTCTGGACAACAATGCTCATTGTGCCCTGATTCTTTGCTCTTTTCATTTGTCCAGGGCGTTTGAACTGCCCCGATTGTAACCGGAACCGCGACGCTCGGCTATGCAGATCCCACTGGAATCAGGCATGTACCGCCGGCAAGCCGGCAGCCCGGGGCCCGGCAGTATTACAGCGAGATATTAAGCTAATGAATGCGTTAGAGTGCGGGGATGCCGTCATACGTTAGCCACCTCGAAGCCGCGATAGATGGCACACGCTTGCCGGCGCGCGAGCAGCACACGCTGCACGAGGGAAGACCGATCTGGGTTCGGTATGACCTGGGTGCCGTCTCCAGGGCGTTGGACAAAGAGGTCCTGCAAAAACGTCCGCCCACGATCTGGCGTTACCGCGAACTTCTGCCGGCGGAGGACGAAAGCGTCATCGTGTCACTCGGCGAAGGCATGTCGCCGTTGTTACGTTGCGACCGGCTCGGTGGCTCGCTCGGTCTCAGCAACCTGTTCATCAAGGACGAATCGCAAATGCCCACGGGTTCGTTCAAAGACCGCGGCCAGACCGTTGCTATCACGATGGCGAAGTGGTTTGGTGTCAAGAGAGTTGCTATTCCGACCGCCGGCAATGCCGGCGGGTCGATGGCGGCGTATGCGGCGAGGGCTGGCATGGAAGCATTTGTATTCATGCCGGAGGACACGCCGGAAATCAATCAATATGAAGCTGTCCAGGCCGGCGCGCACGCCTATCTCGTCAACGGTCTGATCAACGACTGCGCGAAGATTGTTCTCGATGGCCGCGAGGCAATGGGTTGGTTCGACTTCTCTACCTTGAAAGAGCCCTATCGCATCGAAGGTAAGAAAACGATGGGCCTTGAACTGGCCGAACAGCTCGACTGGTCGCTTCCCGATGTCATTCTCTATCCGACCGGCGGTGGCACCGGCCTGATCGGCATGTGGAAGGCTTTCCAGGAACTTGATGAGCTCGGCTGGCTGGCTGGCGAGCGCATGCCGCGCATGGTCGCGGTTCAGTCGGACGGTTGTTGCCCGATCGTCAGGGCTTTCGATCGAGGAGAAAAGTTCGCGGAGCCATTCGAAGACGCAACCACGATTGCTTTGGGTTTGCGGGTACCGGCTGCCGTCGGTGACTTTATGATTCTCGATGCTATCAGGGAAAGCGACGGTTGCGCAGTCGCGGTATCGGAAGAACGAATTTCGGAGTGGATGCGGCTCGGCACCGAGGCCGAGGGTATCTCTATCGGCCCCGAATCAGCTGCCTGTATCGGTGCAGCCGAAAGTCTCTTGAGTTCGGGCTGGCTCACGCCAGACGAACGCGTGGTCCTGTTTAATTGCGGTGGCGCCAGGAAGTATCCAAATTTGATTCAGGCGGAGTTGCCCAGGCTCGACAAGGATGACGTTCCGGACTGGGCGTTGTTTGAGACGGGCCTGGCCTGACCGGAGAATAAGCTGTCTGTATAAGACATCGTCCGTCAGGAAGGTGAAGGCTCCTGCAACACCTGCACTCCCGCCATCCATGGCGGTCGGACAGCTCCTACGGGAGTGCTGCGGCCAGGAGCTGTTCGTATGGCCAGTGAATGGATCACACAATACCGCGATTTCACAGAAAAACAGGGACTTAGCGTGCCGTACGTGGCATGCGGGGGGCTTTTCGACGAAAGTCTGAGAAAAATCGACCACTGCGGTTGTTGAAGTGGCGGAAAGCTGTGGAACAGTTCCCAGAATCAAAGGTTTGCGCTCAGTACAATGTCACATTTTCCTGCGTTTGGGCCGCAGAAACACGCGATTACTACGATGAACCTGGAAATTGTTCTGTCAGTTTTGCTTTGTATCAGCTCCGCCTGCTATGCGCTGCTGGGAATGCGCTTCATTGGCGGCAAGCGGGGGGTCGGCAATATTCTGGTCGGCACAACGTTCATCATCATCGGTATCTGGGTTCTGGGCGGCGCTATCGAGTTAATGGCAACGACCTATGTCGTATTCTCCATCGGTCGGATGGGCCATTTCCTCGGCACTGCCCTGGTACCTGTCGCGCTCCTTGTCTGTTTCCGTGAATACACTGGTGCCGAGACATCCAGGAGCACCATCGCCGCACTCTTGATTGTGCCAATTCTGTCGGTCCTGGTTGCCGCAACAAATGTTATGCACGAATACATGTGGTATTTGCCGGCCACGAACGAGGCAGGTGAATTCCTTACCCGTCCGGTCGAATGGGGACCGTGGTTTCTGTTGGCACACGCGCCATACACCTACGCAATTGTCGGCCTTGGTCTCCTGACGCTGGTCATGCACAGTACCGGCGTCCCGCCTGCAAACCGTCGCGGGTTGTTCATATTGGCCGGTGCCGCGTTTGCTCCTGCGATTGCAATTGCCGCTTATGATTTCGGATTAGGCCCCAATACAATTTCCACGGTGCCGATCGTTTTCGCGGCAATGTTGCCGATCTATGCCTGGCTCGTAATCGGCGAGCAGATTATCGAATTCTCGCCGATGGCGTACGAGACCGTTTTTCAAAATATGCAGGACCCGGTCGTCATCGTAGACGACAAGGAACGCATCATCGGCTTGAACCGTGGCGCCGAGTTAATGCTCAACGTTTCGGAATCCGAGGCGCTGCGCAAGTCGCTTGATTCTGTGTTCGGAAAAGAGATCCCGGAGATTCATAAGGCGCTCGATAGCGGTAAGTCGCAAAAAATGCTGACGGATACGGGGCGTTTCTTGCACGTGAAGGTATCGCCGATATCGACTAAAGCAACCGCCCGCGTCGGGCGTGTCTTGATGTTTCACGACGTTAGCGATGTTGAGAAGGCGCAAAAAGAAGTTGGCGGCAGCGAAATGCTGCAGCGCACGCTGGTAAATCATTCGATCAATGGCAGCATTCGGATGCGCTGGTTTGGCGAGGGCGCGGAAAAGTCACTCCGCTGCATTTTTTCGAACGCTGCTGCTGCGCGATACCTGAAGACCAGCCGGGAGGACATGATTGGACTGAAAGCCGGCGGAATAATAAATCTCGCTTCCAGCGGGATGGACGCGCGCGATTCTGCGGACTTGTTCGATCAATTCCTGGAAGCAGCGGAGCGCGGCGAGGTAATAGACACGGAGGTCAGGGTTGGTACCGATTCGAGTCAGGAGTGGCTGCGTCTTATTGGTGAGCCCGTGGGCGACGATGTCGCGGTATCCCTTTTCGACATGACGGCTCGAAAGGCAAGAGAAATACACATGGAATCTATCGCCTGGTTGGATCCGCTGACCGGTGTACTGAATCGGCGCGGGTTCGAACGGGACGCGGCAAAGAGGCTGTCGAACAGCGATGATAATGCGACCGGTGCGTTGTTATACATCGATCTGAACGATTTCAAGCAGATAAACGACAGGTGCGGTCACGAGGTAGGCGACCAGATATTGACGATCGCTGCAGGGCGCCTGCAAACGAGCCTCCGGTCCCACGACATCATCGGCCGTCCCGGTGGTGACGAGTTCGTTGCCCTGGTTTCGAATGTGACGCCCGAAGTTGCCGAGAAGCTCGCGGCCAGGCTGACCAAGCGCCTGGAAGAGCCTTACAGTGTCGGCGCCGAGACGCTCCACTGTGCCTCAAGCATTGGACTGGCATTGTATCCGGAGCATGCCAGCACCCTGACCGGTCTGCTGCGCGCCGCAGACGAAGCCATGTACCGGGCAAAAGCCCGCTGCCGCGGCGTTTCAGACGTTTCGGATACCGACTTACTCGAAAAAGCCGGCTGAATGACCCCCGTGTAACTCCCGCCTGGCGCCGTTCATTCGGCAGTCCTTAACATTTCTTTGCTGTCTGTTTGTGTAGCGGTTCCAAAAGCCCGGCATACTGGTGCAATAATCGGGCTAATATCAAGCGCCCGGAAACATAAGAGCCAAATATAAAGAAAGCATCTTGACCGGCGAATCCTTAGCAATGGCCGATAGCCGGAACCCGGTGATTCGGCTGCAAAATATCGAGCGCTTCTATCAACTGGGCGAGGAGACCATTCGTGCCCTGGACAACGTGTCACTCAGCATCGAGACAAACGAATACGCGGCGATCAAGGGTCCGTCCGGCTCCGGGAAATCGACTTTGATGAATGTCATCGGCTGCCTGGACTCACCGACAGATGGGCAATATTGGCTCAACGGCCAGCCGGTGTCGGCGATGAACGATCATCAACTCGCCAGAGCGAGGAACAAGGAAATCGGATTCGTTTTCCAGACCTTCAATCTCCTGTCACGGATGACGGCGTTGAGCAATGTCGAGGTGCCACTTATATATGCGGGACTGCGCCGCAAAGACAGACACGAAAGAGCAGCGCATGCTCTGGAGACAGTTGGCCTTGCGGACCGGATGCGCCACCGTCCGTCGGAAATGTCGGGCGGTCAGCGGCAACGGGTTGCGATTGCGAGAGCACTCGTAACCAATCCGAGCATTCTGCTCGCGGATGAACCGACAGGCAACCTGGACTCGAACACCGGCGATGAGATCATGAGCCTGTTCGATGAACTTCAGGCGGCAGGTAACACTCTGATCATCGTGACGCATGAGGAGTACATCGCCAAACATGCGAATCGGACGATTTGTTTAAGCGATGGCAAAGTCGTCAGTGATTCGGTAGCGGAAGAGAACAAATGAAGTCAATAGTTGCTGCGTTAAGCGGACTATTACTTGTCGCGTGCAGCGAAGAAAAAATCGATACGCTGATTTATGAATCGGTGTCTGTCGAACGACGGTCTATTGAGGTCAGCGTCGACTCGTCGGGCATCGTTGAGCCCCTGGCGGTTGTCGAGGTGAAATCCAAGGCGTCCGGTGAAGTGCTCGAGCTGCTTGTGGAAATCGGTGACTACGTCGAAGCGAGCGACCTGCTCGTTCACATCGATCCAAGAACGGTCAGAAATCGTCTGGCCCAGGCCGAAGCGGAACTAAGAGCGGCCCATTCCCGGCGCACGATATCCGAAACCCAGATGGAGCGTGCCAGGTCCCTCCTGAAGCAAGGCACATATACAGAATCGGAGCACGAAGCAGCGGCGTTGGAGCTGGCGAATGCCGAGGCGCAGGTTGTGAGCGCTACCGTCGCGGTCGAGAACGCCCGCATCGCCGTAGAAGACACCGATATTCGGGCGCCAGTGTCAGGAACGATTCTCGCGAAGCCAGTCGAAAAAGGCCAGGTGATTTCTTCACCTACGCAGGACTTCGGTGGCGGAACGCTATTGCTGACTATGGCGGATCTGAGCGCAGTCCGGATTCGCGCGCTGGTCGACGAGACAGATATTGGCAAGGTCAGGCCCGGTATGACTGCCAGCGTCACGGTTGCGGCCTATCCGAACCAACCGTTCGGTGGTGAAGTAACGAAGATCGAGCCACAAGCCGTGGTCGAGCAGAATGTCACGATGTTCGCGGTTCTTATCTCACTGCAAAACCCCGAAGGGCTTCTGATGCCGGGAATGAACGCCGAGATCGAGGTTTCGGTTGCCAGAAGTGACGACGTATTGACCGTTCCTGTAATCGCATTGCGTACGGAGCGTGATGTGGTCGCTACCGCCGGGATTCTGGGCATGAGCGAGTCGACGTTGCGAGCCGAACTCGGTCCTGGCGGATCCGAAGAAGACTCACAAAGCACAGATGCCGCGGCAACAATAACGATGGGCGGCCGTACGATCCGGTTACCGCCGGGTGTCGAGCCCGAAAAAGTTCGTGAGGTCATGGCGAAACGGCGTAGCGGCCAGACCATGAGTCCAGGCGAGCAACAGCTCATGCGGCGTGTATTTCAAGGGACAGGCGGGTCGCCCGGGCACGGGCCGGCGGGTGGAAAGTCTTCGGCAACCGATTATCGGTTCGGAGGTAATTTCTGGGTCGTCGTCGACAATGGCGGTGAATCGCAAATCGTAACCGTGCGCGCCGGGCTGACCGATCTTGACCGCGTAGAGATCATCTCCGGCCTCGACGCGACCGATAATGTGTTGTTGTTGCCCAGCGCACACCTGGTCGAGACTCAGGAACAGTTGCAACGCTTTATCTCACGCCG
>Ga0255052_10002602_pt1 | contig 12926 bp, 11 predicted proteins | sample JV7_2_21_MG_FD_188632 | JGI IMG/M metagenome (GOLD analysis project Ga0255052, IMG submission 188632) | Seawater microbial communities from Jervis Inlet, British Columbia, Canada - JV7_2_21 | ecosystem: Environmental > Aquatic > Marine > Inlet | place: Canada: British Columbia | collected... | reverse complement strand
ATAACGCTGGCGAGATTATTGAGAAACTGCAGCTGCAATACAACAAGGCACGGCAGGCATCAATTACACAAGAAATTTCAGAAATAGTCGGCGGCGCGGCCGCTGTTTCAGGCTAGAAAACATTGCTATTGAGACTTTCAGTGGATTGTCGCTGAACGAGGATAAGGACCTACACATGAGCACCGGAAATACTGTGCAAATTATTGGCGCTGTCGTGGACGTTGAGTTCCCGGCAGGCCAGATACCAAAGATTTATGACGCCCTGATCATCGATGACGTCGAAATAACGCTCGAGGTGCAGCAGCAACTGGGCGATGGCGTTGTTCGAACTATTGCGATGGGCTCGTCGGAAGGCCTGAAGCGCGGCATGCCGGTTACGAACACCGGTGGGCCGATTTCGGTGCCGGTTGGCGAGAAAACACTCGGGCGCATCATGGACGTGCTTGGCAGGCCGATCGATAACGCGGGACCCATCGGTGCCGAGATATCGATGCCGATTCATCGTGCACCGCCAACATACGAGGAACAAGCGGCGACAACTGAAGTTCTTGAGACGGGCATCAAGGTTGTCGACCTGATCCTGCCGATCTCCAAGGGCGGCAAGGTCGGGCTGTTCGGCGGCGCTGGTGTAGGCAAGACGGTCGCGCTTATGGAGCTGATTCGTAACATTGCCCACGAGCACTCGGGCTACTCGGTGTTCGCCGGTGTTGGTGAGCGTACTCGTGAGGGCAATGACTTCTACCACGAGATGACCGAATCGGGCGTTATCGACAAGGTGTCGCTGGTATACGGTCAGATGAATGAACCTCCGGGCAACCGTCTTCGTGTTGCTCTAACCGGACTGACAATGGCCGAGGCGTTCCGCGACGAAGGCCGCGACGTATTGATGTTCATCGACAATATCTACCGCTACACGCTGGCGGGAACGGAAGTGTCGGCACTGCTCGGCCGCATGCCATCGGCCGTGGGCTACCAGCCGACACTCGCTGAAGAAATGGGCATCCTGCAGGAACGCATTGCCTCAACCAAGACGGGCTCCATTACGTCGTTCCAGGCCGTATATGTACCGGCTGACGACCTGACCGATCCGTCACCAGCAACGACCTTCGCTCACCTGGACGCAACGCTCGTGCTGTCACGACAGATTGCCGAGCTCGGCATCTACCCGGCGGTAGACCCGCTCGATTCAACATCGCGAATTCTGGACCCGAACATCATCGGTCAGGAGCATTACGACTGTGCGCGCGGCGTGCAGGCAGTACTGCAACGTTACAAGGAATTGCAGGACATCATCGCAATTCTCGGCATGGACGAGCTGTCCGAAGACGACAAACAAACAGTAACCCGGGCACGCAAGGTACAGCGCTTTCTGTCGCAGCCCTTCTTCGTTGCTGAGGTCTTCACGAACTCACCAGGCAAGTACGTATCTCTGGCCGAGACGATTCGAGGCTTTAATGGCATCGTCAACGGCGACTACGATCACCTGCCGGAGCAGGCGTTCTACATGGTTGGCACGATCGACGAAGCCGTCGAGAACGCAAAAGAATTAACGTAGGATTGCTGTTCACCAGCGCGACCAGTCGCGCTGACGGGCAACGCTCCGACAAGGGCAACCGAATATGGCCACAATTCAAGTCGACATCGTTTCCGCCGAAGGCGAAATCCATTCGGGCGAAGCCTCGATGGTGTTTGTGCCCGCGAAGATGGGTGAAATTGGTATTGCGCCGCGTCACGCGCCACTGCTTACGGCATTGAAACCCGGCGAGGTACGCGTTCAGGATACAGAGGGCGGCGAGCTCTTCTTTTACATCACAGGCGGCATGCTCGAAGTGCAGCCTACGCTGGTGACGGTGCTTGCCGACACCGCGCTACGTGGCGAGCAGCTCGACGAGGCCGCAGCGCTGGCCGCGCAGCAAGACGCCGAGGAGGCGCTCAAGGGCGCGTCGGAGGAGACCGACCTCGCCCGCGCGCAGCAGGAGCTCGCTGAAGCGCGGGCCCGCTATAGCGCAGCGCAGAAGCTCAAGGGCAAACGCTAAACCCTATTGGGGTCAGAGCCCTTTTGGCGAAAAGGGCTCTGACCCCCTACTCATTCAGACACCGCCCCTTGCGGTATGCAGCTCTAATCTGCGTATCCTCGTGGACAGTATTGCCGTAGGAGAACAAGCGTCGGTATGCAATTCGCCTGTCGTTGTCAGAATTGCCCAAGCCCAGCCATGAGCGGTGAGGCCGGACCAGGCTGTTGGGCATTCCCAGAGCATTTGTCTTGTAGCTGGACCATTTATAAAGGCCGGGCGAATCTGTCATACCCGCATTGACAGGGTTGAGCTCGATATACCGGTAACAAGCAAGCACATACCTGTCGGTCATTATTGGCGAGGCTTTGTACCGACCACCCCAAAGTGTGCCGGTGCGACCGTGGGCGTGGTTGAATTTCTGAACATACTCTCGACCCAATTGCTGCATCATCCGGGACGCACTCATTTTCTCGCACGGTGTGGCGAGCAAATGGACATGATTGGTCATTAGCGCGTAAGCGTGAATGTCTACGCTGTATCTCTCCGAAGATTTCATTGGGGCGCGCACGTATGCAGCGTAATCCGACAGCTCAAGAAAGCACGACTGTTTGTTGTTGCCTCGCTGCACGATATGGAGCGGTACGCCTGGAGGGGCGGTTCTTGGTGGTCTGGGCATGTCCGCATATTGCGATGTATGGACTATGTGTCCAAGACACGTTTTCTTCCAAGACATTCAGAATCGGGTCAGAGCCTTCTTGGCCAAAAGGGCTCTGACCCCTTGTCTCCCGCAATGTGGGAGCGGCTTTAGCCGCGATCGGGTTCGCGTCGAAATAATGGCAAGGTGCCCAGCCGGTCCTTCATCTCCACCAGATTGCCATCGCTGTCACGCAGCGCCCGCGGCGGGTCGAATTTCTGTGTGAGTGGCGTTACGACCAGCATCGTGATGAAGGACGCAGCAAGACCTATGAAGTCAGCCGGAAGCGCGGGCACGAAGTGAAGCGTCAACAGCCAGGCGGATATTCCGGCTGCCATCGCGGCAAGCGCCCCGGTGCGGTTCGCTTTCTTCCACCACATGCCCATGATAAACGGCACGATGATCGCGGCGAGGCCGAGTATGTTCGAGTCGACCATCAGGTCGAACACCACCTGAATCTTCAGTGCAATAGCGATCGCAACGATACAGCACACCGGGATCGTTAGCCGAGCGACGAGCAAAGTGAGCTTCGCCGGTGGATCATGCTTAACGAGCGGCAAGACGTTCCTGGCGACCACGCTGGCGGTAGCGAGCAAGGCGCTGTCAGCAGAGCTCATGATCGCCGCCAGCAAGGCACCGACAAAAATTGCAACCGCGACCGGATGCAGATGCTGAATCGCCAGCGCAGGAATAATCCCCTCCGATGATGGGATATCGGGCATCGACACACTGCCGATAATGCCGAGTATCACCGGCATCATGCCAAACAAAAGGTATCCCGCACCGCCGAGATAAAAGGAATTTTGTGCGACGCGCTCGGTTTTTGCAGCACCTGCTCGCTGAATCAGGGTCTGTGCGGAGATGTCGACAATACCGATGATCGTCCAGGCGCGAAGGTAGTTGAGCCACTGCTCAGCCGTGTTATCGAACGGCAATAAACGAAATGTGTGTTCGGAGAGCTGTGGCGAGATCGCACCCCACCCACCGACATCCACCAGTACGACAACGAACAGGATGATCAGGCCGAGGAAAATGATCATCATCTGCAGAAAATCGGTTAGAGCAACAGCCCACATGCCGCCAATAGCGGTATATATCGTGACGACGAGCGCGCCGCCGACAATTCCATAGACCAGTGGTACGCCGGTAAGTGATTCGAAAATCAGGCCAAAGCCAACCAGCATCGAGGCAACCCAGACAGTATTGCCGAACAGCGCCGATGCGGTGATACCCATCGAGGCCACAAGGCCGAAGCGTTGATGCATGAAATCGGCCACGGTCAATATCCGCAGGCGGCGAAACATCCTGGCGAAAAACAGGCCGACGAGAAACAAGGCCAGTGCGCCACCCAGGGGGTCTTCGATAACGCCGAGCATGCCATCGTCATAGGCCGCGCCAGCGCCACCCATCATGGTGCTGCCACCGAACCAGGTCGCGATAATCGTTATCGAACACAAAGACAGTGGAAGCCCACGGCCCGCGACAATGAACTCGGTGACGGAGTGCGTCTTCTTCGACGAATAAAGCCCGACGCCGATCATGACGACCATGTAGATGGCCACGCCGATGAAAATGATTGTTTCTGTCGACATATTTGTTCTTCTTCTTTTGCCGAGCGGCCAGACTAGCATTGTTTGTCACAGAAGCCGCACGCCTATGCCACTGGTCTTGCGGTATCATGCTGCGTCCTGCTCTCGCAGCAGCGCTGCTTGCCAGCGCGACAGCAGAAGACAGGCAGAGCAGGAAAACATCGTAGGAGCGCTGCTTGCCAGCGCGACAGCAGTGGACAGGGAACATCTTGGGTCTCAGTGTAATAATCCTCGCAGCAGGTCAGGGAACGCGCATGCGTTCGGACTTGCCAAAAGTGCTGCAACCGCTGGCCGGTCGGCCGCTGCTTGGCCACGTTTTGGACACGGCCAGCCGACTCGGCGCCGACGATGTCTGTGTTGTCTATGGTTATGGCGGTGATGCGGTGCCAGCGGCATTTTCTGCAGCTGGCCTGCGCTGGGCGTTACAGGCGGAGCAGCTGGGAACAGGGCATGCGGTGCAACAGGCGATGCCAGATATGCCGGACGACAATCAGGCATTGATCCTGTTTGGTGACGTACCATTGCTGCGAGTGGCGACGCTGATCAGGTTGCTCGAGGAAACGGCTGCTGGTGATATCTCCGTGCTGACGGTGGAGTTGGACGACCCGACGGGGTACGGACGCATCATCCGTGACGGAGACAGCGTCATCGGTATCGTCGAGCAGAAAGACGCGAACGAAGCCGAACTGGCGATCGCTGAGATCAATACCGGGGTCATGCTGTGCCCGGGCAGCAAACTCAAGGCCTGGCTGGATGACCTTGGTAATGACAATGCGCAGGGCGAGTATTATCTGACAGATGTCGTGGCGATGGCCGTCAGCGATCGGGTTAACGTAAAGGGAATTAAAGCAGATGCATGGGTGGAAGTAATGGGCATCAACGACAAGAAACAATTGGCCGAAGCTGAGCGCGCACTGCAAGCTCGACTCGTCGACGAACTTTTGGCGGAGGGAGTCGGTTTCGCCGATCCGGCGCGCGTCGATATTCGCGGCAAGCTTGTTTGTGGCAAGGACGTTTTCATCGATATCAACGCGATCTTTGAGGGCGACGTTACCCTGGGCGATGGTACAAAGATCGAGTCGAACAACCTGATTCGCGACAGCAGGCTGGGGCCCGGGACTATCGTTCACCCCAATTGCCACATAGAAGGCGCAACGACAGGCGACAACTGCGAGATTGGCCCGTTTGCCCGGATGCGCCCAGGGGCAGCATTGGCGAACAACGTCAAGATTGGCAATTTTGTCGAAATCAAGAAAAGCACCGTCGCCGATGGCAGCAAGGTCAACCACCTGACCTACATCGGCGATGCTGAAATTGGGACGGGCGTCAATGTCGGCGCGGGTACGATCACGTGTAATTACGACGGCGCCAACAAGCACAAGACGACGATCGGAAATGATGTCTTCATCGGATCCGGCGTCAACCTGGTCGCACCGGTCGAGATCGGCAAGGGCGCAACGATTGGCGCTGGCTCGACCATCACAAGGGCGGTGCCCGTGGATCAGCTGACGCTGGAGCGTTCGAAGCAAATGACGATCAAAGGTTGGAAAAAGCCGGTCAAGAAGTCTTGAATTTTCAATAAGTTAACAAACCCAAGGTGGAGAGCTAGAACATGTGTGGAATTGTCGGTGCAGTTGCCGAACGAAACGTTGTACCGATACTGATGGAGGGCCTCCGGAGGCTCGAGTACCGCGGCTACGACTCGGCCGGACTCGCCATCCTCGAAGACGGCGGCATCACGCGCGTGCGCCGCGTGGGCAAGGTACAGGAACTCGCTGATGCGCTGGATGAGAGTCCGGTTCAAGGCACCGCCGGCATTTCTCACACGCGCTGGGCCACTCATGGCGTACCGAATGAACCGAATGCTCACCCACACATGTCGGGTGATGATATTGCGATCGTCCACAACGGCATCATCGAGAATTACGAGGAGCTGCGTGAGGAGCTTAAGCAGAGCGGCTTTGAGTTCGTCACAGACACCGATACCGAAGTCGTTGCGCATCGGATTGCGCAGCACCAGAAGGAAACGAAGGACATCACCGCCGCCGTAAAGGCGACTGTCGCTGAGCTCGAAGGTGCGTATGCACTCGTGGTCTTGAGCAAGAACGATCCAGGAAGACTGGTTCTTGCCCGCGCCGGTTGTCCGGTCGTGATCGGTCTTGGCATCGACGAAAATTTCGTGGCGTCGGATGTTGCGGCGTTGCTGCCGGTTACCCGAAAATTCACCTTCCTTGAGGAGGGCGATGTTGCACTCGTCGAGCAAACCAGCGTTACGATCTGGGACGAGGAAGGCAACAAGGTCGAGCGCGCCGAGAGCGAGAGCGAACTCAGCGCCGACGCAGCCGAACGCGGTGATTATCGCCATTACATGCAAAAGGAGATTCACGAGCAGGCGCAGGCTGTCGCGCAAACGCTTAACGAACGCATAGCGAACGGCAAGGTACTTGATGGGGCATTCGGACCGAAGGCGAACGAAGCCCTGGATCAAACCAAAGGTGTGCACATCATTGCGTGTGGCACGAGCTACCATTCCGGGCTTGTGGCGCGCTACTGGATTGAACAGCTCTGTCGGCTGCCTTGCTCGGTCGAAATCGCGAGCGAGTATCGTTATCGGTCGCCCGTGGTCCAGGATGGGACGTTGTTTGTTACGATCAGCCAGTCGGGAGAGACAGCAGACACGCTGGCCGCACTTCGCGCGGCAAAAGAGCTTGCTTATATCTCGACACTGACGATCTGCAACTCGCCTGAAAGCTCGATGGTGCGCGAGTCGGATCTTGTGATGATGACGAACGCGGGTCCCGAGATTGGCGTCGCCTCGACCAAAGCGTTCACAACACAATTGGCGGCATTAGCGCTGCTGACGATTTCACTGGCACGACGCACCGGCCTGGAAGCGAAACAGGAAAAGGCCCTCGTCACTCAGCTTATGGAATTGCCGGGTTTGATCAAGCAGGTGCTGGCGCTCGACTCGGCGATCGAGACGCTTGCCGAGCATTTTGTCGACAAACATCACGCATTGTTTCTAGGCCGCGGCGTGCAGAACCCTATCGCAATGGAAGGTGCGCTGAAGCTCAAGGAAATTTCTTATATTCACGCCGAAGCGTATGCGGCAGGTGAACTCAAACATGGGCCACTGGCGCTGGTGGATGAAGACATGCCGATCGTGGCGGTCGCACCGGACGATGAGCTGCTGGAAAAACTCAAGAGCAATCTGCAGGAAGTTCGGGCGCGCGGCGGAGAGCTTTTTGTGTTTGCCGATCCGCGGGTGCAATTCGGTGACCGCGTCGGTATTCACACGACGCGCATGCCGGCGTTGATCCAGGATTTTCAGGCACCGATTCTCTACGCCATACCGTTACAACTGCTCGCGTACCATGTTGCTGTACTCAAGGGCACCGATGTCGATCAGCCGAGAAACCTTGCAAAATCGGTAACCGTCGAATAACAAGCCGCGACCACTACATACTGGGCGGCGTCCCCCAGTCATCCGCCAACGCGGCCTGATCCATGATGATTTCACGGTGGCAGCTCCAGGTATGGTGGATCGCTTCCGGCGTTCCGATGCCGGCACCCCTGGGGTCGCCGGCCGGGCCGAACCAGTGGTTCTGCGGCGCGCCTGTGGTCCGAGCGCGCATGCCACAGTATGTCGTGCCGTTGACGGTCGCGCCCAGCACCTTGTTTTGAAACACAGGATCGCCGCTAACGACAGCGGCAGTCAGGTGATGAGAAATGCGTTCGAGCAGGCCGAGCACGGTGCGGAGGTCGTCGTCGTCGTAAGTAACGACAACCTGGAACGGACCGAAAAGCTCGCTGGTCAGCAAGTCGAAGTGCTCACCGCAAAGCGCGGACAAGGGAACCCGGACCGCCGTGGCCTCGTAAGCGCCGTAACAGTCCGGAATGTGGTGACCGCCAAGCGGCGAGCCGCCGAACATCAACTCCGCACCGGGCACATTCAGCACGGCGTCAATATGCGCCTTGATTTGTTCGTTGCTCCAGGTCAATACAGGTCCGAGCGTCAGGTCATCCAGGTTACGACGTGCAGCGAGCGGCCGAAGTTTCGGCAGCAACGCATCGGCCCAGTTGTCGTGTACGAAAAGAATGCTCTGCGCGGAACATTTCTGGCCTGCGGCATTGTAGGCGTCTTCGTCGCACTGCCACGCCACGTAGTCCACCCAGGCTTCGTCAAAGTCGGGGCCGATCAGCTTCCAGTCGAAGCCCGCGTCTTCAATGCGAACGGCGCCATTCACCACTGCTGACGTGGCTTCAGCGACGTGGCTCGAGCCCGTAAACTGAACCAGGCGAATGTCGTCCTTCGCTGTTTCAATGAGCTTGCCCATCGTCCGTCCACCGCAGTGAATCATGTCGACATCAGTCGCGCTCAATCCACAATGAATCAAAAAGCGCAGGAACTGCTCAATGACGACGTCGACCGTGGTGGCCGATTTCAGCAACGGCCGATTGCCCATGAACAGGGCGCCAAGGACTTGTAGCGCAGGAATTTCAAGCGGAAAATTAAATGGCGCCACAACAACCACAGGACCGTAAGGCCAGCGGTAGCCACGCGATTCCTGTCCGCTACGGTCGCCCGGATTGGAAAACCCCCGCGCAAGAAAACGCACGCCGTCGCCGGCGAAGTTTTGCAGAAAGGCGCGCGTTACCGTGACCTCCGTCATGCACTGATTCCAGCTTTTCGGCATGACGCGTTGTATTAGTTTCGCGAAGAAGTCCGCGACTTCCTGTTCGGCGAGAAGCGCCGCGGCTCTCGCACAGACTCCACCCAACGCGACGTAGCGCTCGATGTTCTTCAGTGGGTTGTGCAAGCCTGTCTTTGGGCAGCTCTTCAAACCGGCGACGAATGGAGCAATATCCTGCGTATCCGGCATCTCGACAAATCGCTGCCCGTTCATCGGGTCGACGATGCTTAGAATCTTCGAATCGGATACCCACTCTCCACCGACCAGGTTCTGCAGCTGCCCGGGGGCTTTGCCGGTCATGCCATTAAACGGGTCCACGGTTGCAAAGGAAGCGACTGTGTCGGACATTTTTTTCCCCAAAAAAATTTAGCTGAAGTCTATCTGAGTGAGGTCATTCAAACGAATTGTGACGCCTTCCGTCGCATGAAGGGATACGCACATGTACAGTCACGAGCTTATGTCAGCCATGAAATTCGCGGCAATTTTCGTTGCATTTGCGCTGCTTTGTTGCACTGACGTTGGGGCCGATATCTAGCAAGTACGATGGACTGCAAGCAGGCAAAAAAAAGGGCAAGACCCGGAGGCCTCGCCCTTTCGGTACTCAGTGTCTAATGACCTAGACCGGTACGATGTTCTCCGCCTGCGGACCTTTCTGGCCCTGCGTAACGGTGAATTCGACCTTCTGGCCCTCAGCGAGAGTCTTGAAGCCGTCGCCCTGAATTGCGCTGAAATGCGCAAAAACATCGGGGCCGTTTTCTTGCTCAATGAAGCCGAAGCCCTTGGAGTCGTTGAACCACTTAACGGTTCCTGTAGTCGTAGACATAACTGTCTCCTGTCAAACATTCGTAAATATGGCCTTTGTAGGAGGCCGTTTGGCTGAAAGTGCTGCTATTACTTATGAAAAACAGGACGAGCTACAAAAAATGGAACATCGAAACGAAATACATAAATATTGGCGTACATTCAAGCTGGGCGCAGTATAACCAGCACGGGCCCGGATACAAGCCTATTTGGTCACTTTTTGAGCAGTTGGACACAGTCCAAGGCGGGCGGAAAATACGCATCGCGACAAGAAGGATGTTACATGGCTATGACAACAAGCAGATACCTGAGCACCGAGGAGCTCGAGCAAGGCCTCGACGCCATTCTGCAGTCGCCGCAAGATGAAGGTGCGCTGGGGCTGATCGTCCGACGACCTGACGTTGATCAACGCGAATCTCTTGTTACCGGACATCTTGATGTCAGCGAAGGCCTGGTCGGCGACAACTGGCGCAGACGCGGCAGCAGGCATATACCCGATGGAACAGCAAACCCCGATATGCAACTCAACATCATGAACACCCGTGTTGTTGCGCTGATCGCGGATGATCCCGAACGCCGCGAGCTTGCCGGTGATCAGCTGTATCTGGATATGGATCTCAGCGGCGAAAACCTGCCACCGGGAACGCGTCTCGCAATTGGCGAGGCGATCATTGAAGTTACCGAACCACCCCATACAGGATGCAAGAAGTTCGCGAGTCGCTTTGGTCGCGATGCGACGGTTTTCGTAAACGCTGGAGTAGGAAAGACGCTGAACTTGCGTGGCATCAACGCAAAGGTCGTCCAGTCGGGTGACATCAAGGTGGGGGACATTGCTCGGAAAACCTGATCCCGAACGGCGTTCCCGGCCGCGAACGAAGCACACATTTCGGGCTCGATCGGGTCGATGGTCAAATCAATATCAATTCGCTTCAGTCGGGCCAGTTTGACAAAATGCCTACGGGACAAACAGGCGAATATGAGCGAAGCAAATAAATCAGTGCTGCGCATACGCAAGCGCCACACTCCTGCCGAGCGGACTGAGGCTTGCGCAGAAGATGGTCAGAACTTGTTGCAGAAACAATCGATACGGGACGCGAGCATTGCCGCCGTGATCGTCGTGATTCTGTTCAGCATTCTCTGGGCGATGTTATCAACGCTGACTGACCGCATATTTCCGTGGATGACGCTCGTGCTGGGCATCTTGATTGGCGTCGCGGTGCGAATTGCCGGGCAGGGGGTCGACTGGCGCTTTCCTGCAATCGCCGCGATATCTGCCACACTCGGCGCGCTCATTAGCAATATCGTTGTTGCGGCCGCGTTTACAGCCGATGTGCTTGAGACCAGCACGCTGGCAGTCTTGCGAGCCGTGACCTCCATGACCTGGCTCGTTTTTTTTGACGAGGCCGTTTCATCAGCGGACATTGCCTACGGTCTCTTCGCTGCTGCTATCGCGGCGTTCTATGCGAACCGTCGTCTGAGCAGGATGGAGTTTCTCGCGCTGCGAAAGTGGCGACACAAGCAAGACTCAGACTGGCATCAGTAGCCCGTCTGTTTCGACCGCCTTGCCGGTGAGCGATGCGAGTTGCCGTCTTACGAGTAACTCGAGGTTGTTCACGGCGTCGACGATACCCAGAAAACAAGGTGGTTCACGCCGTAATAATGTCCAGTCACCGGACTCAATGACGCGAACCAGGTGCGAGATATTTATGGCGATGGCGTCAATGTATGGGTTCTGGCCATCGTAGAGCACCTCGACATAGCGGTACACACGATTGAATTTGCGCTGCAATCTGTCACGCGATACCTGGTGGTAAAAGGCCGGCGTTTTCCTGAGCAGATCCAGTCCTGACTTGTATCTGACCATGTATTCGCCAGGCTTCGCATTTTCGACCGCAACGCCGCCGACGACGAATTCCTTGTACAGGCGGTCACGGCATTTTTCGAGGTAACAACGGTCGGCCATCTGTGCCACCAGGTCGGCTGTGCCGATAAGGTGGCCACAAATGATGTCACGAGGGTCGTCGAGCTCGATCAGGTCGAGGTCGAGCTCGTAGCCGGTGAAATGAACGATCATGCTGCTAACGCCCACGTCTTTCGCCATGCCGAGTTCGGGCAGGTAGCGGCGCAGAAAATCGGCACTTCGCGAGACGTGATACAGCGTGAATTCCGCACCGTTCGAGAAACCGCTGTCGCGCTCGCCATGACGGATGTAACCCGAGTCATGAAACAGGGCCGTGACGATCGCCATTTGCGCGCGCCGCGCGCCCAGCCGCTCATTGGGTTCAACGCCGCGCTCATAACCGGCAACGAGCCGCGCTAACGCCAGGGTCATGTCCAGCGTGTGTTGCATGTCGTGATAGGTCGTGTCGCAACCCTTGTAGCCAGGAAAGCGCCCGGTAAACAAACGCTCGAAATCATAAAACGCGAGCCAGAGTTTGTCGTATGACGCGCCCGGGAAAGTTTCGCTGAACAGCTCGTACACGGCATTGCGTACCGCAACGGGGTCACTGACCTGTACGGTGTTGGTAACGTCGTAGTCGTTCCGCCTGTCCTGGGACATGACTCTATTCTTGTTGTTATTTGTCGTCGGTGCACGGGCAGGCATGCTGCGCCTGATCTCAGTCAACCACACCCCCCGTACACTGTTTTATGCCTTCGAATAATACACGGCAGGCGTTACACGCGCAGCGCGAATATCTGCAATATGTCATATGGCTGTCAGCATTAATCGAACTCGGCAACCACCGGCGCGTGATCCGACGGTCGCTCCCAGGCTCGCGGTTCTTTGTCGATGTAGCTGCTTGTGCAGAGTTGTGTCATCGCATCGTTTGCCAGAATCAAGTCAATTCGCAGGCCGGCGTTACACCGAAAACCGGCTGCGCGATAGTCCCACCAACTGAAACTCTTCTCCGGCTGATCAAATTTGCGAAATACGTCAGTAAGACCGAGATCGAGCAATGCGCTGAGCGCCTTGCGCTCCGACGGACTGCAAAGGATACGCTCACCGCATTTCTCGGCGTCGTGAACGTCCTCGTCAGCAGGCGCGATATTGAAGTCGCCAAGAACGACCAGCTTGTCGTGTCTCGATAATTCGTCCTGCAGAAAGTCACGCAGGGCGGCAAGCCAGCCGAGT
>Ga0255052_10002601_pt1 | contig 12928 bp, 11 predicted proteins | sample JV7_2_21_MG_FD_188632 | JGI IMG/M metagenome (GOLD analysis project Ga0255052, IMG submission 188632) | Seawater microbial communities from Jervis Inlet, British Columbia, Canada - JV7_2_21 | ecosystem: Environmental > Aquatic > Marine > Inlet | place: Canada: British Columbia | collected... | reverse complement strand
AATATCGCGAAGTCATACGCGGTGCGATTCATTTATTTTTCCCCGATGATAGCTCGGTCGATCTCGAGGACTACAACGAGCTACTGCTGAGTATTGGCCAGCACCTCGGCAGCGCGGTAGAGAAGTTTCGCCTGCTCGAGGAAGAGAGCGAATTGCTGGTGATGCAGGAGCGCACCCGCCTGTCGCATGAACTGCATGATTCACTGGCACAAACCATCGCCAGTTTGCGCATCCAGATCCGCGTCATCGATGAGACTTTTCATTCGAACGATGAAAAGGCCATCTGGCACCAGATGGAACGCATCGAGTACACCATCGATCAGGCCAACCACCAGTTGCGCGAATTGATCGCCCATTTCCGGGTGCCCATAAACGAACAGGGGCTGATTTCGTCGATCGAGGATAGCGTTCGCCGCACCCAGGATGAAATGGGCATCCCCGTCTATTTTCAGAACGAATGGCCGAAGCAGGAATTTACCGCGGAAGTCGAGCTCAACGTGCTGCGCATTGTTCAGGAATGCCTGGTCAATATCCGTAAGCACAGTCAGGCCGAAGTCGTTCGAATATTGCTCAGTTACCGCGAAGGTAACAATATCGTGTTAATCGAGGACGACGGAATCGGATTCGAGGAATCATCGATTATATCCGAGGGCGGTCAACACCTGGGGCTGAATATACTGCGCGACCGGGCGGGAGAAATTAACGCCAGCATCGATATCGAAAGTGAGCCCGGTGACGGTACCCGAATTCATTTGCAGTTCAAAGCCGAGCCGGTAAAGGCCCGGCTCGAATCGACCGGTTAACGCGATGGCGAAAAGAATTTCACTCTCGCGCGCGGCCCGCCTGGTTGGTGTAAAACGGGGAGTCCTGCAACAACAAATCAGGTCGGGTGAGTTGCAAACCTTTGAAGGTGAAATTGTACTGTCGGACCTGCTGCATGCTTATCCGGACGCACAGATCGAGGATTCAAGCATGCTCGAAAGGGTTGAGCAAATCATGGAACAGGCGACTTTCATCAATCCTGATAGCATCGCGCGCAAGCCTGACAATGTTGCACTGACCGCGCGCATCATGTCGTTAAGTGAGAACCTGTCACGGCAAAAACGAATGCTTGATCGATACCAGCGCTTTAGCGATGAGTTGCGTGCTGAAATCAACAGGCTCGAGGCGCAGCCGGATGGGATGCAACAACTGGGTTCATGGGTTGATGAAGCCACGGCTAAAATTTCGACGGACGATGATACAATAGATCAACCATTCGTAAACGAAACCTTTTTGCGCGTTATGTCGGCACAGGCAACAGTCATTCCCAGTGGTCACGAGTTCTTCGTTGAGGGTGCTGAATCTATTCTGGAAGCAGGCCTGCGCGGGGGACTGGCGCTCAACTATGGATGCAGTAATGGCAACTGCGGCCTGTGCAAAATCCGGGTAGTGTCTGGGGAAACCCGGAAAATAAAACATCACGATTATGTCCTTAGCGAGGCCGAAAAGGGTATTGGTTATGTCCTGGGTTGCTGCAATACAGCGGTATCCGATGTCGTGCTTGAGGCCGACGAGGCGAAAAGCACCAACGATATCCCGACCCAGAACATTCCAATCAGGATAAAGAAAATCGATCATCCCGACGCGGAGGTCTTAATCGTCAGCACGAGGACGCCGCGCACCAGTCGTCTGAGGTTTCTTGCTGGCCAGCGCGCAACGCTTTCGATCGACCAGGTGGGTTCGGGTTTTTATCCGATTGCAAGCTGCCCCTGTGACGATATGAATTTACAGTTCCATATTGGACTGGATAAACAGGATCCTGTTGCGAACTACCTGGATGAATCTGCAAAGGCAAACGACCTGTTAACACTGGAAGGACCGGTTGGCTCATTTGTACTCAACGAGAACTCTTCCAATCCTCTGGTGTTCATCGCCGAGGGCATCGGATTTGCGTCCATAAAAGGCCTGATCGAACACGCCATGGCGCTCGATGTTGCGGAAAAGATTTTCCTGTTCTGGATTGCCGGCAGCGGCGATTCCCACTATCTCAACAATCTTTGTCGAGCCTGGAATGATGCACTGGACAACTTCGAATACGTCCCGCTCGACGCTGAAGCGGCCGTGCATCCTGGAGACAGCATCCTCGAACGGCTAAAACAGGATGATCCAACCGGATTCGATTATTACCTCTGCAGTGGTGATAAAATTCGGGCCGGGGTGGAGCAATTTTTTGATACGCAGGCGATTCCGAAACATCAGGTAATGTTCGAGACCCTATAGATAAAAGGATTACCATCGTGAGTTTAAGAGTTTTACTAATCGACGATCACATGCTGTTTCGTGAAGGCCTGATCAGCCTGCTGCAGCGGCGTAATATCGAAGTTCTCGCTGCGGTCGGTGACGGCAACGAGGGCATCAAGCTGGCGCAGGAATTAAAACCAGATATCATCCTGCTCGATAAGCGTATGCCAGTCATCGACGGTATCAGCGTGTTGAAGCACTTAAAAAAGATCGGCCTGACGATGCCGATCGTGATGTTAACGACCAGTTCGAACGAGCAGGATCTGCTCGACGCACTCAAGGCAGGCGCAAGCGGCTACCTGCTCAAGGACATGGAACCCGATGGCCTGGTATCGGCGTTACGCGATATTCATGTCGGCAAAACCGTGGTGGCGCCACCGCTAACCTCGGTGCTGGTGCGTTTCGTCAAGGGTGATATGACGGTTTCAAAGTCGAAGGGACCGTTCAGTGAGCTAACCCCGCGGGAAAGCGAGATTCTCGAACTGATGGCCGAGGGTCAGGGTAACAAACTGATTGCCCGCAACCTCGGTATTTCGGATGGAACCGTAAAGTTACATGTCAAGGCAGTACTCAGGAAGCTTAATGTGCATTCACGCGTCGAAGCCGCGGTCATGTACATCGAGCACAAGCACCGAGTCGAAGACCCGGTCGAAGAATAGCCTTCATTAAAACCATTTGCGGCAATTTGACCCAGGACAAAATCCAGGTATTCGGCGGGGGGTAAGCTGAGTCTAAATTCCAGAGGAGAAATGGTTATGATGCCGATTAGCGTTGAATTTATCGTTAAAAATGGTGATAAATCACTTAAAGAAGATAGTGTAACATTCGGAAATCCCGAGGAATTGTTCGCCTATATAGCCCCCGGAGGGGGTTGTGAGCGCATGCCTTCCGATCTGGGGGAGATTCAGATGATTTTCCTGCCCCCGGAGCATCCAAATATCACTAATCCAATCGCAGACAAGCGCGTTACCCTGCAACTCGGTATCGTGTTAATCACCGGTCCCCTGTCGACGATAGTTCAAACCTCTCAGGAAATTATCGACAAGGTGGGGCGCGCCGAAGTGTCGGAGGCCTTTCTGGCCGTAATTGGTGCCAATTACTGACCCGCGAGATCATCAGAACCTGTTACATATTATGCAGCTTTTAACAGGGATGTAAGCTGCAGCTTTAGCAGGTAATATGGCGCGAAATTGGGCGTGTCATGATATCGATAGCATGACAATACAAGCTCCCTGTAACCGACGGCGAGGCAACTCCTTGAAAAGAAATATCGTCCTATGGCTAATAGCAGTCTTTGCCGCTACCTTGCTGAGCATGCCTGTGGCAAGGGCGCAGATGGACCAGTCGGAGGCCGCATCGGCAACGACGCAAACTGCCGAGGCCCAGCAGACCCAGTCGATCCGCAAGCTCCTCGCGATCAAGGAGGCGTTGGAAGAAAAGCGGGAACGGATCAGGGATTTACTCGGACAACTGGAAGTCGCTGATGAAACTGACAAGGAAAAGCTCAATCAACAGATCGCCACACTCCGGGAAACCATTGGCGGACTGACCAGGTCCTTCGAAAATATCGCTGTTGGTGGTGCAAATTTGCGTAACCTGACCGATGCCGAGGACAGCAAGCTTGCCTGGCGCGACGAACTGCTCCAGATTACCCGGCCACTGTTAAACAGCCTCAAAGAAGCGACCAAGAAACCTCGCCGCATTGAGGAACTGCGCAGTGCAATTAACCTGTATCAGCAACAACTGGACATCACCAGGAAAGCAACCGAATCCATTGCACTGCTCGACCAGCACGAGATGTCGGCGGTAGTCGCCGAGGGGCTGTCTAAAGTGGCAGTTTCCTGGCAGGAGCGCAGCGAGGACATCGAAGGTTCACTTGAAATCTCGCGCGTCTAGCTAGGTAATCTCGAACAGGAGAAAATTGAATTACTCGAAACTATAACTCGCGTCTTGAACGATTTTTTTTGGGGACGAGGGCTGACTTTACTGCTCGCTCTAGGCACCAGTTTCGTCCTCTGGTTTGCGATGCGGACGCTACGCCGGCTGGTAAAATCCTGGCGTCATCCTGCACAGCATCCAGATCACGCCGCAAAAATCCGCCTGCTACTTTACGGCTATCACCTGCTGACAATTCTGCTGGTCTCGATGGCTGTGCTGTCGGTGTTCTATATACGCGGCGACCTGTTGTTGTTGACACTGACTATTATCGCGCTGGTCATGCTCGCTCTCGGCGCCTGGCGTTTCCTGCCGCGCTACGTTCAGGAAGCTCGCCTGTTGCTCAACATTGCCGCCACTCGTGAGGGAGAACGGGTGATCTATAACGGACTGCCGTTTCGCATCGCCTCACTTAACCTGTATTCGGAATTACGCAATCCCGAACTTGAAGGCGCAATCCGCCTGCCCTAGTCGGCGCTTACGCAACTGACTTCGCGCCCTCGCACCGACGAAGCCTGGTTTCCCTGCCGTGCCGGCGATTACGTGCTGCTGCCAGACGGAAGTTTCGGTCAGGTCCTCCAACAGACGGTGGAAATGGTTCGGCTCAAGGTGGTTGGCAGTACCGTACAGTTTGGCACTGCCGAGTTTTTACAGCTTAATGTACGCAATCTCTCGCGTGAGGGTTTCGGCGTTATCGTGGTCTTCGGAATCGATTATCAGCACCAGGAGATATCGCTGAATCACGTTCCCGAGCGCTTCATGGCCGGCCTCAAAACTGCTTTCGAGCAGGCCGACTATGGCAACGATCTGAAAGATCTCCTGGTAGAGTTTAAAGAGGCTGGCACCAATTCCCTGGACTACCTGATCTACGCGACGATGGGGGGTAGTGTCGCAGCCTCATACTTCACGATTGCACGCCTGATACAACAGACCTGCGTGGACATATGCAATCACGAGGGTTGGGTTATTCCGTTCGCGCAGGTCACCATACACCAGGCAGACGACGAGGAGCCGGAAATTATCCCTGAAAGCTTACCGCAACCGGTCTGACAGACCCTGCCGAGGTAAACTCAGGCGATTAGCTTTAGATGGACTTACAACAGCAGGATCAGGACGATGACTATCAGCAAAAGATTGGTTGTGCTGATACCTGCGCCGGCGGGTAATTCGGTGAGTTGTCCCTGCAGGCTGGATATTTGCTGATCGGTCATCTGCTTAACGCGATCGCTGGCGTCGATGGGATCAACCCCTAGCTTAATTAATTGCTGTTCAACGTGTTGACGTTCGGCGATGTTTCTAACCAATTGGGCGCGTTCTGGCTCAGCAATCAAATGGGGCGTTGATACCATTGCCGCGAAAGCGGTTGAGGTCGATAACCACAACACAGCCATCAAGATTATTTTTACCGGGTATTTCATTATTTTCTTCTCCTGAACTGTTTATTCAAGCGCAGTTTCAAAACTGTAACAACCACGATCAAGCATAGTTCATCCATTGAAGTCTGCACCTTCCAGCCGACGATTAAACATAGGATTTATGCTCCTATGGCAATTGATAAGCGGCATCTGGTGATTTCTGAATTAATGTTTGGGGAGATTTTTAGAAATATGAGATCGGAGAAGGGACAAAACATATGTTCAGTGCGCTGCGTGATTTTATCGATCCAACCATCGCCGCCATTTCCACGATTATGATCCTGGTATCAACAACACTTCTACTGGCAACCCAATTTATTGGATCACGTCAAAAGTAACGTTATTCGGGTTAAGCAATAGTCCTTAAGGAATAGTGGAGCGGGGTACGAGATTCGAACTCGCGACATTCAGCTTGGGAAGCTGACGCTCTACCAACTGAGCTAACCCCGCATCTATTCATCTAATCATACTACATGAGCAGTAATTGCGATCTGGACTGCTTGTCAGCCAGGAATGGACACATGTACATTCCAGCCGTGGCGGTCCTCCAATTTGCCATATTGGATACCGGTGAGTTCATCGTAAAGCCGCAGCGTCAACTCGCCCGGGGGGGCCGTGGCCACCTGAAATAGTTCCCCCTTGAACCCGATGCTGGCAACGGGACATATTACAGCTGCCGTACCCGCTCCGAACACTTCCATCAGCGCTCCGGAACGAAAAGCTGCCACCACCTCATCGATGCTGATCCGGCGTTCCTCCACGGGTATACCCCAGTCCGCGAGCAGTGTAAGAGCGCTATCGCGTACTACGCCGGGCAGAATCGAGCCTCCCAGGGGTGGTGTAATCACCGTATCGCCAATTTTGAAGAAAATATTCATCGCACCGACCTCTTCCACGTAGCGGTGCTCATTGCTGTCCAGCCATAATACCTGGTCAAATCCCTGCTTCTGACTTTCCCACCCCGGCAGCAGGCTGGCGGCATAGTTGGCGGCCGTCTTGGCAGCACCCAGCCCGCCAATGCTGGCTGCGCGAGTAAACTGATCTTCCACCCTCAGCGATACGCCTTTTTGCAGGTTGGTAAAATAGCTGCCTACCGGCGCGGTTATGATCATAAAGCGGTAACTGTTGGCCGCACGTACCTCGAGGGTAGCCTCGGTGCCAATTACCAGGGGCCGAATATAAAGCGAATGGCCCCATTGCGAGGGAAGCCAGCCGTGGTCCAGCTCTATCAGCTGTCGGGTGGCCTGAATCATGATTTCACTTAATTCCTCGAGAGCCATGATGGGAATGCAAAGCCGCTGACAGGAATCGTGCAGTCGTCTGGCGTTCATATCGGGACGGAAGATCCGCACTCCACCATCCAGTCCACGAAAAGCCTTGAAACCATCGAAAACGGTCTGCCCGTAATGCAGCATTGCAACCCCGGGTTCCAGCGCCAGTGCCTGGTAGGGATGAATCTCCGGGTTCTTCCAGGCGCCCTCCTCGTAAACCATGCTGAACATATGGTCGGAAAAAACACCGCCGAAGCTGAGCTTGTCAAAATTGACCTGGGATAGCCGGCTTTGCTCGACCAGCGTCACCGGGAAATCTGATAATTGCATCTTTGTCGACCCTTCGATTGTGACCCTTAAAACAGCAGCAAGGACTGCTGGAAACGCGGGATGGTAACAGACATGCCCTCTTCCCGCACCGCTACCCATCGACCTTATGCTGACCTCGTTACAATGCTCGATAAAATGACATGACTGTCTTCATTACCCTCAATACCTGGCTTGATCTAAATCAATAATTCGGTTTTTACAGGATTTAACCTTATGATGTGGGTTAAATTGCCCAGGGAGCACGTCCTGATAATGGATCGCACCGCAATTGAAAAGCTCACTGCTGTGAGTAAATAACTATGCCGGCTTCAGAAATCGTCTTTGTATTGGTGGTACTGCTGGGTATAGCCATGCTTGTCACCGGTACCTGCCGTAACCTGCCGGTTCCGTTCACGGTAATCCTGGTCCTGATTGGCATGCTGCTGGGCTACCTTTCCCACGTGCTGCATTTCATGGAACCTCTACAGGACTTCACCTTAAGCCCTGAAATCATGTTATTCGTTTTTCTACCCGCACTGATATTTGAATCCGGGTTTGCGCTGGACGCACGCCAGATGATTAAGGATTTGCCGCCGATACTGATTCTCGCGATACCCGCGATGCTCATGTCCACCTTCGTTGTCGGCCTCGGGGTCTGGTGGGCGCTGGATATCAAACTCATCGTCGCCCTGGTGTTCGGCGCGTTAATCTCCGCCACCGACCCGGTCGCGGTGGTTGCACTGTTCAAGGAACTGGGTGCTCCGAACCGCTTGAATGTTCTGGTCGAAGGCGAGTCCCTGCTGAATGATGCTACCGCTATCGTAGCTTTTACGATACTGCTCGGCATAGCCGTGGAAGGTGGGGGTATTGGCTGGTCCGATGTGGACAATGTGTTTCTGGATTTCCTCAGGGTGTTTATCGGGGGTGCCTTGTTCGGCGCTTTCCTGGGATTCGTGGTCTGTGAATTGTTATATCGAATGCAAAGCGGAATCAGCGTTATCCTGACGTCTTCGATCATCGTCGCCTACGCCAGCTTCGTCATTGCCGAGCACAGTTTTCACATATCGGGTGTCATGGCCGTGGTCGGATCCGCAGTTGCCCTGAGGCGATTCGGAGTTACGCGATTTCGCCAGGATACAACCCACTCCATCCACGAGGTCTGGGAAGTCATCGCCCTGTCCTGCAATTCGCTGCTGTTTTTGTTGGTCGGCTTATCGATCAGTATCGTCACCCTTTTTAACCAGCTCGGGCCTATTTTCATCGCCATCGCCCTGGTGCTGAGCGCACGGGCACTGTCTATTTATAGCCTGGTTCCGCTGGCGGTAAAATGGTTTAAGCTGCCACACATCAGCATGGGCGAACGCCACATCATGTGGTGGGGCGGCCTCAAGGGCGGTCTGGCTATTGCCGTGGTGCTGTCAATTCCCAGCGATCTACCAGAGCGCCAGTTCCTGTTCGAGGTCACGCTCGGAGTCGTCCTGTTTACGCTGTTGATCAGCGCGCCCACGATACGCCCGCTGATGCATTTTCTCGGCTTGAGCGAGTTTTCCAGGGGAGAAGAGCTGGAGTACCGAAATTCGCTCCAGGGTGCCGAAGAAACTTCCCAGAAATATTTGTCAAACCTGGCTGAAAGCAAAATCATCCCACGAGGCACGGTCGCTCCCCTGCAGGACCAGATTCATCAAACCTTTTCCAGTGGTAGCGATGAAGACGAAACCAAAGCGCACGAAAACGACGAATATTTTGCCGAATTCAGGGCTTATCGAGTGGAGCGAGAATCATTAAAATCGCTCTACGAGACTGGCGTTATTAGTCAGTATATTTATCTCGATATGAACAACAGGCTGCATGCCGTGCAGGAATCACTGCGCCTGGGTGAAGCCGGGATTGGAGAAGTCGACGAGTCTGAAGAGCTCACTCTGTTTCAAAGACTCGAGATTTTTGTGCTGGGTAAAGTTCGTGAAAAGACCTGGCTTGCCGGGTGGCTTTCAAAATACCAGGAACAAAGGACGGTGCATCGTGTGCAACGCAACCTTGCGCATATCCTGGTAAGCGACGACGTGATAGCAATGCTTAACCGGCAGGGTGAATTGCTTGAAGACGCCAGAAACAACGTAATATCTGCCTACGAGGAACGTAAAAAATACTACCGTAAACAGCTGAAACAAATCAGAAAATATTACCCTAATTACTATCTGCAATTTCTCGAACGACTCACGACACGATCGATGATCAATAGTGGCTGGAACCGGGTAAAGTCCGAGTTTGCCCACGGTGATCTCTCTGCCAAGGGCTTCAACCTGGTACAGACCAGGGTAGAAGCGGTTTTGGCCGAGGTCGACGAATCACCGCTGATTTTCTCTAAAACGGTCAGCTCCATATCCGAATACCTGGAAGAAATAGATCTGTTCCACGATTTAACCGACAGGGATTTTGCGTTCCTTGAGGAAAATGCTTCGACGGTCACGTTTCTAGCCGGCGATACCATCATGGGCCGCTTTGAGGCGGGTATAGATTTCTACGTGCTGGTCGACGGCAAGGCGACCGTCTGGATCAAGGATGCGTTCAGTCGCGAGCAGTTCATGGCCGAATTACTGAAGGGAGACTTTATGGGCGAATCTGGTCTGCTGGCAAAGCAAAAAAACCGTAAACATCACCGCAGTGCCACGATAAAGGCTGAGACACCCTGCACGCTAATCAGGATCTCGCCCGATACAATCTCGCGGATCCTGTGGAAGTACCCACAAATCCTGAACTCCATACGCGAGATCAACGAGGCCCGTTTAAGCGTCCGGCCGAAGAGCACCGACGAACTGCGTGTCTACAAACCCCATAAAAAGGATTAACCAGGAATAAGATCAGGTGACTGGCGCAAAAACGGATCGCGGTTTTATTATCAGGCGATACCCGGGTTACCGGCCACGTTTTTAATTTTCGGGGAATTCAACTTTTTGATGCGCGCGGTGTCCTCGCGGCGCAAGTAGTCTGCAACCACATCCCAGACCGGTGCACCAGGCGATTCCGAACCCACGGTTGCCCAACCGGCCACCTTGTAATTCTTCGCCGCTTCGATGCGGGTACCATCGTCGAGCTGCATATCTGCAATTCTCTCTCCGGCACCGGCCTCTGGATCGATACTGTAATCGAGGCCACCCAGGCGCACCATGTCACCACCTTGCTGGTAGTATGGATCCTTGTTGAACAGGTTGTCTGCGACGTCTTCGAGAATCAGTTTTATGTTTTCACCGGTCATTTCACGAACATAGGTTTCGGGATAGGTAATGCAGGTTTGGTCCATGACGTGTTCCATCGTGATCGCTTGTCCCGTCAACACGGTGGTACCCCAGCGAAATCCCGGAGACAGCGATATCTGTGCATCGCCTTCGACACGCAAGGCATCGCAGATCACCTGGTCAAAAGTACCGTTAAAATTCCCACGTCGGAACAGCAGGTTTTCGGCAACGGCCAGTTCTTCCTGTAACTTGGGCAGATAAGGCTTGCGTACCTTTTCTACATAAGCGGCCATCTCTGCATCCGCATCGAGTAGATTTGAGAAAACCGGCAATAAGCGATAGCGAAAATCGCGCAGCTTCTTGCCCTTGTAATCCATATCCATAACACCCAGGAACTTACCGTTGGAACCCGCATTGGTGACCAGGGTCCTGCCACCGGGATTCGACACGGGTATCGCAGCCGGCACACCATCATGCGTATGACCACCAAATATCGCATCGATGCCGCTGACTCGAGACGCCATCTTGAGATCCACGTCCATGCCGTTGTGCGACAGCAAAATCAATCCGTCGGGATTCTCCTCATCCCGTGCCTGCTCGACGATCTCCTGCATATCGTCTTCGTTGATGCCAAAGGTCCAGTCCGGGATAAATCGCTGTGGATTTGCGATCGGTGTATAGGGAAACGACTGGCCGACCACGGCAATCCGCAAATCCCCCATTTCCCGAATCGTGTAAGGCTTGAAAACATGTCCGGTGTCTTCATTGAAGTCACCCAGATCGGCAAGCTCATAATCAAACAGTGCATCTTCCTTGACCTTGCAATTCTGGCTGACGAACTCACCATCGAAAATCTCGGCATTATCGAGGATTTCGGCCGCCAGGTAGGTAAATTCCCAGTGACCGGTCATGATATCAACCCCGAGTAAATTACAGGCCTCGATCATATCCCGTCCCCGCGTCCAGAAAGCGGTACCCGAACCCTGCCAGGTGTCACCGCCATCGAGCAGTAACGAGCGCCCCTGCGCATATTCCGCACGTAACTTCTTAACCAGGGTTGCGAGGTAGGCAAAGCCACCAATCTTGCCAAAGGTGCGCGCGGCTTCTTCAAAATTGAGGTAGGTATAGGCGTGTTCCTCGATACCACCATGCGCAATGCCAAACTGTTTAACCAGGTTTTTTCCAACCAGGTGCGGCGCCTTACCGAACGCGTCACCGATGCCGAGATTGACACTGGGTTCACGGAAATAAATCGGGTTAAGCTGCGCATGGCAGTCAGTAAAGTGCAAGATGCGTGCGTTGCCGAAGGCCGGCATATCATAGAACCTGGAACCCTCACTGCTCGCCGAAAACCCAGCTTCAGGAAACATGCCTGCAGCACCAGCTAGCCCCAGCAGCCTGATAAATTCTCTACGGTTCAAGTTCATAACGCCCCCTCAGGCAAATATTTCAGTTAGTTCGGTCAGATTTTCGATCACCAGGTCCGGGTTGGAATCGCTGATATCTTTGCCGTGATTATATCCATACGGCACACAGATGACGCCGAATCCGGCGGCGCGCGCAGCCAGCACATCATTGCTCGAGTCACCGACCATCAGGCAAGCACCATAATCAAGACCGAAGTAATCCGCAGCATAATGCAGTGGCATGGGGTCAGGCTTTTTCCTGGCGGTGGTATCACCGGCGACGACCAGCCCAAAAAAGGAATCCAGTCCCATCGCCGCGATCAGCTTCGAGGTAAAAGGCTCAGGCTTATTGGTCACGCAGGCCAGGTGCAAATCGTGATTAGAGAGACGTTCCAGGGCTTCGATAGCCCCCGGGTAGACTTCACTATGATCGCTGGCATGCTCACCATACAGCTTGCTGAAAATTTCCAGCCCGACCCGGAAAAGGCCCTCTTCCGGCTCGGCGTACATGTCATTGGTCAGGACACGCTTGACGAAGCGTTCGAGGCCGTTACCGACCCAGTTTCGTGCTGCCTGCGGATCCTGCAAAGGCATCTGCAGCGCTCGCAACATTTCGTTACCACACCATGCCAGATCACCAACGCTATCGACGAGGGTGCCATCGAGATCGAACAGAACCAGTTTTACCCGGTCGAAAGTGCGATTATCTTTCGCTCCGCGGCTATCAGTCCGGCTTGTGGCTGCTGGCATATCCATTATTAAATGCTTGTTTCGACGGGTTAAAAAGTCAACTAGCGTACAAACCTATCAAAATCGGGCATCCAATGTAATAACCCGATAGCAATAGGCGCTATTACTTTATTAACTATACTGTCAGCGCCGAAAAAACGCGTGGTAAACGTTCCGGCAGGCGCTCGATGTTATCGACGATTGAATAATTATTGGGCCCGAATATGCGCGCCACGTAATCGTCTGCCTGCGGATCCAACGTCAGGCAATAGGTGTGTATTCCCTGGGTCGCGAGCTCATCGACTGCATGCCGGGCATCCTGGCGTAAATACTGTGGGTCGCGTTCG
>Ga0255052_10002600_pt1 | contig 12928 bp, 9 predicted proteins | sample JV7_2_21_MG_FD_188632 | JGI IMG/M metagenome (GOLD analysis project Ga0255052, IMG submission 188632) | Seawater microbial communities from Jervis Inlet, British Columbia, Canada - JV7_2_21 | ecosystem: Environmental > Aquatic > Marine > Inlet | place: Canada: British Columbia | collected... | reverse complement strand
CCGTTCGCGATGTCGCCCGTCGACAGTTCGCTAAAGCCCATGAACTCCAGCGACAACGCGACTTCAAAGCAGCTGTCAAAGCATATGCCGCTATTGCCCCTGACATGCAGAGTCAGTTGCAGTTGGATATTACGTTCAACCTGGCAAATCTGTACTTTCGGGAAGCGAAACAACTGCGGGAAGCCGGGGACAACGACCTCGCTATGCCGCTGATCGAACTCGCGAAACAAAACTACAGGGAAATCCTGCGCAAGGACAACAAGCACTGGTCTGCAAAGTACAATCTGGAGCTTGCGCTCGTTCTCGCTCCTGAAACGGATCCGGTCGACCCGATGGACGAAGTCAATCCGGAGCGCAGTCCGCGTGCAATCACGAAGATGCCATCCCGGGAACCATTACCATGAACTTCCCGCGTCGTGCAATCTGGCCCTGGCTCACCCTTGCTCTCTTATTTCTCGGTGTTGCGATCACCGTTTCGACCTTCCGGGTATCGCAAAACACATTTCGTTATCTGTTTGTACTGGATATCACGCAGAGCATGAATGTCGGCGACATGGAACTGGATAGCCGTTCGACAACGCGTTTCGATTTCGGAAAATCAGCTGTCGAGACCGCGCTCAGAAACCTTCCCTGTGGCTCGGAAGCGGGTCTGGGACTATTTACGGCGCATCGCAGTTTCGTGATGTTTACGCCGGTGGAAATTTGTGAGCATTATCGTGCCCTGTCCCAGATGCTGCGGAAAATTGACTGGCGGATGGCATGGACGGCCCGAAGCGAAGTCGCCAAGGGACTGTACTCTGCAATCGAGGCGACGCTTCAGATTCCTGCCGACACTCGTCTCGTCTTCCTGACTGACGGCCACGAGGCACCACCGTTAAACAGAAACATCAGGCCACCGATGCGGGCGGAACCCGGTGCTGTCATCGGTCTAATCGCCGGTATCGGCGGTCTCTTTCCGAGCAGAATTCCGCACCTGGATGACAATGACAATATTGTCGGTTACTGGCGTCATGATGAGGTCATGCAGATAGACATCTACAGCCTCGGACGCGCAACGTCCGAGCAAAGCGAACCGATGGTCGGCGTCAATATGGCGAATATTTCACGCCGCATCATGCTTGGCCAGGAGCATTTATCGTCGCTTCGCGAGAATCACCTGCAGGAACTCGCGGCTCAGACTGGGCTGGACTACGTCCGCATAGAGTCGCCATTACAATTCGTTGAAAATCTTCGCAATGAAAAGTATGCAAGGCGGACGCCAATGTTGTCCGATATGGGCTGGATTCCCGCATCGCTCGCGTTTATGAGTCTTTTCTATTGTTTCGTCGTGATTCCGCGCAAAAAGTCAGCGTAATCGTTGCATCAGTTCTCTGACCGAATCGACGATCAATTGAGTCTGGCTTGGTTGAATGGAGAATCCACGAGCACCAGAGCGGCATCCCGGTCGGGGTTGTTGTGGCTGAATGGCCTGACGTTGAAACCGCCATTTTGGATGCGTACTCATTGCCGATCAGCCGGCTAGTTCTGAACGAGGTCCTGACTGGCGGCGGGTACGACCTGCAGCGTTTGCGTAAAATGCAGATCGTTGGTGTCCGTGACCTCGGCGCTGAGCTGCCCTTCGCTTTCCGGCACAAAGTAAAAGCTGAAGCTCGGGTTCTCGCTGATACCGAACCCGGTCTCGGCAGAGAAGACTTCCTCGCCTTCGAAACTCACTTTCACGTGCCGAACGAAATGGGCCGGTGCATAAAGCTGCGTCACCTGGTCCATTTGCATTCCGCTCAGATTCGGGTGACTGATCATCAACTGCGTCGCCAACGGTTCGGCGACCGGTGAGACGCCGTTCGTCTTCAATTTTATCTTCCCGAGGCGCGCCATTGCTGCATCAAGATCGGAACCGGCCGGCGCAGAGCAGCCGCCGGTCGCTTTGATGAATCGCCGGCTCATATACAGTTTGCCGTCATTGGTTTCTGCGATCGCTCGTATCGGGCTGTAGGCATTGACCCGCACCCTGAATGCCAGGTCTGCACGGCCGCTCTTCGGGGTGAAGTGGAACTTGCCGATCAAGGGCCCCGGGTTCTTGTCGATGAACAGGTAAATGGTCTGGATATGGTGTTCATCCGTTTGCGGAATCTGCGCCGAAATCGATACCGGCACGATGGCGGCGTCTTCGGCACGTATTGGTGCTTCGAGCGCTATCAGTTCGTCCGACTGCGTGATCGGGCGGTCTCCGAAATAGGCCTGACGTAATCCACCCGTCCAGACCATATCCTCTTCGACCGTCGTCGCCTGCCCCGGCTCCGGTAAAAGACTCAAAAGTGGGCCCGCGACCACGAGAAGAGTGGCGATCGCCTTCGTGTGTGAAATTTTCATCATCCCGTCAATCCTCCCATTCCAGCTCCGCATAGGCGGCGCCCACATTGCGGCGGTGGTAGCGGTCAACCAGCAGCCATTCCCCGGAATCAGGCCGATCAATACTAGCCTGCGCCGAGGCCAAATCACCACCGTTCGCAATCCATACGCGAACATTGTCTCTCAGCCCGATCAGGTATCGAAGCGTCGGGTCGGCAGCCAACGGCCACGGTGCCTGAACCGGGCCATGGCCTGGTACGGCGTTTTCCAGTGATTCGCCGCTCATTGCCTCCAACTCGCTTATCCAGCTACTGATACTGCCGTCAATGACCGGCAGATGCTCGAGAAAAACCAGATCGCCGAGAAAAGCCGTTTTGGTCTTTTCGTCGACGACGCTCAAGTCGTGATCGGTATGGGCCGTCCTGTGCGCCCGAAGGGTCAGAAGCCTGCCGCCGATGTCCAGTTGGACAAGACCGGTGACAGTGCGCTCCGGGAAGACGAAGATCGATTCGTCGAGCGCCCTGCCCTCGTACGCCGTTGCCCGCTGGAGGTAAACATCGCCGCGCAAAGCCAACGCGCGAGGCAGTTTCTCGTGGCCGACGAATTCGACCCCGGGCCGACGGAAGGCCAGGTTGCCGAGAATATGATCCGGATGGACATGTGTATTGAGTACGTAGCAGACAGGCCGATCCGTCACCTCGCGGATAGCGCAGTCCAATGCCTGGCCTTCCGCATGGCTGGCGCCCGTATCGACGACGGCAACACAGCGGTCTCCGACGACGAAACCGATATTGGCAATCTCCTGTCCTTCGAACACCACCGCAGGATGTCCCGGCCGGACGTAGACGCCGGAAGCCACCTGCACAACATGAGCTGATGCCGAGCAGGATGGCGGCGCAGCGAGCGAATTGCCTGAAACCGCGCATAAAATGCAGATCAGCTGTATCGTCAATGATCTGCTGGCAATGAATTTGTATTGATTGCTTGGCATCAGTCCGGGCAACTCTATAGAATTTCGATACATCCCACTGCTTCCTAAAGGGTATGATTCGTCGCAAGGCGACAGAAGGATCGCTCCGGCGACAGGGCAAATAACCCAAAAGCATAGTAGACTAAGTCTAAAACAAGTATTATACCGGGTTCGCGAGAAATGCCTTGAGAGGGGGCACCGCGAATCGCCGTCAGCGTCGGGGGAAGTCTCAGGTCAAGAACTGCGCGATCCCGTACGCAGGACGGCATCGCTCACTGGCGTTCAGGCGTTTTCTGAACAATGCCTGCTAAGAATAATTACGAGTGAGAACGAGCAAATGAAGCGAGACAGCAGGACTCAGGCTTGCAAACGACTGGCTCTCATTGCGGCGATGCCGCTTGCCGGTGGTTCCGTTGCGTTCGCTGATACGGAGGACCAGGACACCGCTGACACACGACTCGACGAAATCGTCGTACGTGCGACCCGTATGGACAGGCGCATCCGCGAAATTCCGGCAGCGATCAGCGTCATCAGCAAGGACGAAATTCAACGCGGTCGCCAACAGCTGGGTCTGGACGAATCGCTTTCCGGCATGCCCGGTGTGTTCATCCAGGACAGGTACAATTTCTCAAGGGACCTGCGAATTTCAATCCGTGGATTCGGCGCCCGCTCGGCTTTCGGTATTCAGGGCATCAAAATACTGGTCGACGGCATACCGGAAACACTGCCGGACGGAAATAGCAATTCCGACGGCATCGATCTCGGCTCGACCGAGCGTATCGAGGTCATACGCGGGCCGTCATCGTCGCTGTACGGTAATGCCTCCGGCGGCGTCATCAATATAACGTCGGAACGTGGCCCCTCCACTCCCTTCGTTGAAACGCGATTTTCGGCCGGGGATTACGGCTTCAATCAGGTCCAGTTGAAAGCCGGTGGTGACACAGGTCGTCTCAACTATCTGTTCAACATTTCGGACATGCAGTACGACGGATACCGTGCCCATAGCCAGACCGAAAACACGTCGGTGAACGCGAGGCTGGCCTACGCGATCGACGACGAGTCGGAATTCGCAGTCGTCCTCCATACGACTGATCAGCCCCTGGCTCAGGATCCCGGCGGAATCAGTCTGCCACAGGCACAGGCAGACCCCAGATCGGCGCGACAGCGGAACGTGGACTTCGATGCAAGTGAGGTGATGGATCAGCAGCGGCTCGGCCTGACTTACAGCAAATCGTTTGGGGAGCACCATGAGATCCGGCTCAGAAACCACTACGTGTGGCGGGACTTTGCCAACAAACTACCGTTTTCCGGTGGCGGATCCACGCAATTCGAGCGCTTCTTTGTCGGTGGCGGCGGGTCTTATGCCTACAACGGGCAATTGTGGGACCGGCCAAACAGTCTGATTGTCGGCATGGATCTCGATCGCCAGGACGATGACCGTCAACGCTTCGATAACAATACGGGCGTTATCGGGCCGATGATCGCAGACCAGGTCGAGCTCGTTACCAATTTCGGTCTGTTTTTGCAAAATGAAATCTCGCTGAGCGAGAAGTTCGCACTGACTCTCGGTCTGAGATACGACGAAATCAAGTATGAGGTCGAGGACAATTTCCTAAGCGATGGAGACGATTCGGCGAGCCGCACCCTGGATGAAGTCAGCCCGATGATAGGCATCCTGTTTGCGCCTTCCGAGGCTGTAAGTCTCTACGGCACGATTTCCACAGCATTTGAAGCACCGACGACAACGCAGCTGGCGAACCCGAGTGGCACGGGAGGATTCAATTTCGCCGTCGACCCGCAACTCGCGACGAATTATGAAGTGGGCGTCAAGGGGACATTTGCCGAACGCAACAACTACGAAGTGGCGCTGTTTTCGATCGATGTCGAGGACGAATTGATTCCGTTTGAAGTGGGTGGTCGTGATATTTACGAAAATGCCGGAGAGTCGTCTCGCAAGGGCGTCGAATTGTCATTCGCTACGGAACCGGTCGACGGCCTGCGAATTATGCTGGCTTACACTTATTCGGATTTCACGTTCGATGTGTTTGTCGATGACAATGGCAACGATCATTCGGGTAAAACGATTCCCGGAATTCCCGAGAACCTGTTCCGTGGGGAAATCTCCTACACGCACTCCTCGGGATTCTACGCGGCCCTGGATGCGCTCAATGTCGGCGGCCTTTATGCGAAAAATGACAATTCCGTCAAGGTAGAGTCTTACAGTGTCGTCAACCTCCGAACCGGTCTTGCCGACTGGCGACTGGGTAACTGGCAGTTCGAACCCTTTGTCGGTGTGAATAATCTGACGGACGAAAGTTACTTTTCCGAAATTCGAATTAATGCTTTTGGTGGTCCGCCGTTTGGTCCGCCGGACGGTGCTCGCTACTATGAGCCGGCACCGGATCGTAATTTATACGGTGGCCTGGCGATACGCTACAATTTCGGTCGGGAACAACAGTAAAACAAGAACAGACCCGCAGGGAGGGAAGAAAAATGCAGTCAAAAGCAGCCGTTGCCTGGGAGGCCGGAAAACCGTTTGAGATTGAAACTGTCGAAGTCGATGCACCTAAAGAGGGTGAAGTCCTGTTACGGGTCGTCGCCAGCGGTGTCTGCCACACAGACGCGTTCACGCAGTCCGGAGAAGACCCTGAGGGCCTGTTCCCGGCTATCCTCGGACATGAAGGCGGTGCCGTAGTCGAAGAACTGGGTGCCGGTGTAAGCAGCGTCAAAGTAGGCGATCACGTCATACCGCTGTACACGCCAGAGTGTGGCGAATGTAATTTCTGCACCTCGGGCAAAACGAATCTATGTCAGGCGATCCGGGTCACGCAAGGTCAGGGCCTCATGCCCGATGGCACCTCGAGGTTTTCCAAAGACGGCAAGTTGATTCATCACTATATGGGAACATCGACTTTTTCCGAGTACACGGTTGTACCGGAGATAGCGGTTGCCAAGATCAACAAGGATGCACCGCTGGACAAAGTGTGCTTGCTTGGCTGCGGTATCACGACAGGCGTCGGCGCGGTTCTGAATACGGCGAAGGTCGAGCCGGGATCGACGGTAGCGGTATTCGGTCTGGGCGGAATAGGACTCAGCGTTGTACAGGGTGCCGTCATGGCGAAAGCCAGCCGGATCGTCGCCGTCGACACGAATCCTGCCAAATACGATATGGCTAAAGCGCTTGGCGCGACGGATTTCGTGAATCCGAAAGATCACGACGCACCCGTACAGGATGTCATTGTCGACCTGACGGATGGCGGGGTTGACTACTCATTCGAGTGCATTGGCAATGTCGAGGTTATGCGTGCAGCGCTCGAATGCTGCCATAAGGGCTGGGGTGAATCGATCATTATCGGTGTTGCCGGAGCAGGTCAGGAGATTTCGACCCGGCCATTTCAGTTAGTCACGGGGCGCGTCTGGCGCGGCACCGCATTTGGTGGCGTCAAGGGACGCAGCGAACTACCCGGCTACGTCGATAATTATCTCGAAGGAAAATTGAAGGTTGACGAGATGGCGACACATACGATGCCCATCGAGGAAATCAATCACGCCCTGCACTTGATGCACTCCGGGGAAAGCATTCGCTCTGTAGTAACGTTCTAAAATTGACAGACTGGGGAAATTCTTGTGTCGGCCGGTGTCTGGGCACGTCGCATCGAGCCAGGTGGAAAAAAGGGGATTCGAAAGACGCCGCAATAGCCCGAAAATACAAGATTTTAGGCATTGACTCTGTCTCAATTATGGTGACACGAATTATCAGATTGAATTCATAGTTCATTCAGTATCTGTTTTCGTTTCATAGCGTATTCCTCATCACTGATCAGGCCTTTATCTCTTAATCGATCCAGAGTAGTCAATCGTTCCTCAAAAGAATGGCTTGGTGTTGCTGGTACTGCTGCTGCGGGATGGCTTGGGCTTGCCTCTTCGCTACCCAGTATTTCCATTAGTTCCTCGCGCTTTATTGCCTGTTCCTCTGACTTTCGCAATTCTGCCGTCATATCCAAGGCTTCCGACACTGATTTCAAATCGATCACCAACCAATCATTCCGATGAGTTCCCTTCAATTGATTATTCTCAATGCCCTGGACTGTAATAATAGGTTTCTTAAATCCTTTGGAGCTTTTTGTACGTCTGCCATGATCGAAATTGTAATGCACAATCCCAACATGAGTCGGATCATAGGCTGCTTCAAAGCCCTCTTCTGCGCCCCGATCGTAGTCACCAATTAAAATGTTTAATTTTTCGTCTTTGTAAAACGCCCTGCCAGCTACAAATAACCGGTTTGCTTTCAAACTAAATATTTTTGACGATCTCCTATCCAAAGCGAAATTAATGTCCTGATTCGATTTGGCTTTTGCTAACCCTTTTGCAAGGTTTTGACTCAGCACATCGATCTGTTCAACCGTGAATACTGATTGTTGTTCTTGATCCGAATCAGAACGATCATTTTCCAGGAATTTTAAGGAACCCAAAGCCCTGCTTATCTCCTCCACCTTCAAGACAACGGGATGATCATTTTCGCCAAAATCTGAACTGTCCTGTTCAGCATATTCAATAAATACATTCGTGCCTGTTTGCCAAATAACTTCCTGATCTTCAGTTAAGTTATTTGCGAAAACAGAACAAGGTAAAAATATCTGGAAAACAGAATATAGGACAATGAATTTATTATTTAACATTTTCATAATCACTGAGAATCAATAACTTATGCGGAACCTAGCACTTGGAAAGAGCGATCGTCAAATCCGCCGCATAGTCTCAAATCAAGCGGCGATGTGGTTTGCTTGTTCTACCTCTATTCCATTCATGAATTTTACACCAACAATGACATTAGCAGTTTCTCCTCGGCCGAGTGGCGTTTGCGCGTCATTGCTCTTGTCCATGGCATACGTCTCTGCAATGAGTCCCCACAATAGCACTGAAAGGATTTGAATTGAGTATTTGACTCTGTCTCAGCTAGCCTGAGACGAGACAGGCCCGTGGTGATCTGCTACTTCGTGGCCACGTTCGCAAAAAAAAGCCTCCGAAGAGGCTTTTTTTCTACTGCAGCAAAACTGTCTAATATCTATGCAAACCTCAGAAGAAAAAGGTGACACCAAATGTAACAGTAGTAAGATCTTCTGCACCACCATAGTTTAGTTGAGCAGTAGCATCACCCTCTACATCGAGCGAGAGATTTTCATACTTCAAATAGAGGATCAGCTTGCTACCGAAGTACTGGTCGACAGACAGACCGATATGTTCCACCTCAGAGCCGGTTATGCCGTCAACATTACCTGAGCCATATTGGTCATTGTACGTAGCGTATTCAAAGTAGAGGGCAGTATCGCCAACGCTCGTAAACGGTCTCTTGATACCACCTTTGAACCAATAGGCGTCAGTATCATCACCAGATCCGGCAACCGCGCCGTCAGCCGATTCAAACTGAACAGCGAGCGTGCCAAACAGCCCAGTATCAGGATCCATCAGACCGCCTTGTATTTGAATGTTGTCAGCGCCACCACTCGCACCGACAACCGAGCCTCCGTCCGAGTTAGTCGCGTAACCAATATGAAATACAGCATTCAGATTGCCGAGTTTGCCGTTGTATTTAGCGGCAATATCGAAGACATCGTCATTGGCATAACCGACTGCCACACTAACGTTACCAAATGCCGGTAAGTCATAACGGATACCATTACGATAAATACCGTTACAGTCGATTCCGATACCACCAATACCAGTCAGTTCATTACTGGTCAGACAGTTCAGAAAGTCACCCCAATTCTCGTTTCCTGCGCCAGGACCTAATCCCCGAATGAAGAAACCATTTCCGCGGAACACGGGAGAGATACCGGACCACAGGGTCAGTGAAGGATCCGCAAGCACCGCGATATTGTCAGTAGGCATGGATTGCGTGCCAAGGGTAATCTTGCCCCAGTTACCACCAAAATGTACGCTGCTGCCAAGGACACCAATATCGGCGCCAGTGGTGTCGATAGTTTGTTGGTTAGAAAAAATCAATGGTGTGGCTCTAGACAATGGTTCGAGAATGACTTCAAAACCAGCAGTCATACCATTTTCACTCACACCTGAAGAGCCGGCTAATGTAATACGGCTACCAAGAGTCGTACCATTGTCAGAGAGCTGCGCAATACCGCTATCTATGCCATCGTCCCAGGATGTCATACCTTCGTTGATCCAACCTGAAATGCCCCAGGAGGGGCCCTCTTCCTCTTGAGCCATCGCTGTCTGTAAAGAAGCAAATATGCTTGCTGCTGCAACCAGACACACTCCTTTCATTAGTTTATTTCTGTTCACTTGAATTACTCCCCTATTTGAAGCAAAGAAAAACTTCCGTTACCTGTCTTAGACTAAAATCTATTAGCTTAAGTTTTCCCGATCCTTGACTCTGTCTCAGTTAGGCTGACACGAAACAGCAGTATCAGCTGCACCTGGCATCGTCGCCAGGCTGGCAGCAAAGACTGCTTTTTTGTTTCGTTTTTGACCTCGTTACACCCCCTTAATAGTTGCTTTAGTCCTAACTGGAAGATTCCAACTTACGATTCGTAAGGTTTTTTTGCTCTATTGGCATCCTGATCCCATTGAGCAATTAGCTACATGCCCGAATGCATGCCCGTGCTATTGTTATTGCTTCCCTAAGTGCGCCGTTCGGCACCGCTCGCATGAGCACTCGATTAGCTCCTCATCTTGAACAAACGGCGACCCGAATATTGTGGCCGATCTGGGGAGTCCCTCCTGTCGACGTTCACTGACGTCATCCCGTTCATCAGACGTCAGTGAATTTCAATCGCGATACATTAACGTTGTTAATTGCTGCAACCGCGGCAGACGTTATTATTATCATATTACATTATGTATAACATTATTTGCGCCCAATTCGATATCACTTTGCATAACAAGAGCTTATGCCCCACACGCTTGATCTCGACCCCACCCTGGCCGGGTCGTTGGTTCGGCCGATGGTCCGGAGTATCCTGCTGCAACGATTGCGGCCGCGGATGGCGCTGCGTTGGAATCGCAGGCTGCCGACGAAGGACCCGCAGCTGGGGCACGCCAGTGCCCTGGCGTTTAGGCTGCGCTGTGAACACCTTGGCCGGTGGGCGTGGGAGTGCGCCCGTGAGCAATGAAGCGGTTGCGCGAGCGCGAGCTAATCTCTTAGGATGCGGACCAAACCAAAATGAAAGCGACTTTGCAGGATCTCGAAGGAGCTGCGTATGAGGTTATGCCTCTTACTTTGCGTAATTCTGTTGCAGGCTGATTACGCGCGAGCTGAAGCGACTCACATTACGGTGCGCGTCGTTGCGCGAAACGCACAGTATGTCGGTGACCTTATCGACGGCGCGTTCGTAACGATCACGGACGCTGCGAGCGGTGAGGTGCTGGCGCAGGGAACTACATCCGGAAATGCCGGTAATCCGAAACGCACAATGCAGACTGCACGCAAACGCGGCGAACCGATGGCTGCCAAAGGCGATGCGAAATTTGCTGCAGTTCTGGATATCGACGAGCCACGTTATCTGCAAGTAAGCGCCTATGGCCCCTTGGACAAACGATTTTCTTCGAATCGAGCTTCGGCGACCCAGTGGATTGTACCGGGCAAACATCTCACCGGTGGCGACGGGTGGGTACTGGAATTGCCGGGCTTGTTGGTATCGCCGAACCTTGCGGCAAGCACCGTTTCGCTTTCAATAGCGGCGAGCGGCATCCGCATCGACGCGGAAGTGATGTTGATGTGCGGTTGCCCGATAAAAACCGGATTCTACTGGGATCCTGAAGACTACGAAGTGGTCGCGATCGTAAACCGGGGAGAGATAGAGGTCGGTCGCTATCCGCTTCGCTATGCCGGGACCGCGAGCGAATTCGCAGCGCAAATCACAGCGGATCTGCCAGGCGTTTATGACATTAGCGTCTACGCTTATGATTCCGCCTCCGGGAATACTGGTGTGGGTCAGGTCGAAATGACTGTAATTGAAGATTGAGGCTGCCAGAAAATAAACATCGGCTGTGCGCTTCTCAATCAAATTCGGCCTCATCGAGATTCTTGACTTTGTCCAGGCCGATGAGTCTCTCCTCACCAATCAATCGCACGAGATAGGCGCCTGAGACATCCGAACCGCTCAGGTCCAGTCCCGCAACAGATGCTTCGGTAAGGTCCGCACCTGTCAACTCCACGCCACGAAAATTGGCATTGTCCAGTAATGCCCCGCGAAGCGACGCGTATTCCGCGTCCATGCGCATCGCATTGACATTGCGCATATCGGCACCATCCACCTTGGCCAGTCGCATAACAGTACGCATCAGGCCCATCGATTGATTCTTCATATCGGCGCCCATATCGGCGTTGCTCAAGTTGGCGCCGCGCAAGTCGGCGCGTTGAAAGTTGGCAACGATTCGGGCCCCGGAAAGATCGGCGTCCCGCAAATTTGCGCGGTGCATCTGCGTTGAAGCGAGGCTTGCACCACGCAAGTCCGCACGCTCCAGATTCGCGTCCATCAACCAGGCCGAATCCAAAATAGCATCGCGTAGAATTGCCCCTGTCAAGTCCGTTTTGTTCATTCGCGCCCAGCGCAAATTCGCACCCTTGAAATCGACATTCCGCAAATCGAGCCCCGAAAGTCGTTTGCTGGTCAAATCAACGGGTTCATCCGCAGTTGCGCTGGACAAAATTACTAGCAGCTCCTCACGCGTGAGCTCTGCTTTGGTCATCTCATCGCTGGTCAGATCGACATGATCCATCGGGTCTTGCCCGCCGGCACGATCGAGTGCCGAAAACAAAATACCGCAGCCAATGAGGAACCAAAACACACTACGACATGAAATCATCAACATTTCATTCGGTTTTATAATCATCCTTTGTCCGCCAATCGACCGCTGGCTCGAATGACTCTACCACATGAATAATGTTAGCAAGCCAATGCTCAGTCCGAATCGCGGGCCGGGAATTCGAGCCTGAGCTCGTGCCAGATGCCAGTGTGTTTGCTGTCGAGGGCAGCGGACACTTTCTTCCGCTCGATAGACCGGACGCGTTCATTGCGCAGGTGCGTGAATTCTCAAACAGACCTTAGCGTCGCCCCGTCTGCCCGGGGAGATGCTTGGTAAATCCTCTTTAATTTATAAGGACTTATACGCGGTCTGGATCCTAATCCCGGCTGATTCCCCAATTTGTGATCTGAATCACACATATTCTGCAATTTCACCGCGTATTCGGGCATTAGGGCACGGCATCCTTCCCGGATTTCCAACAGACTGTATCTTGAATAAGCGGCCGGTATAGGCCATACAAATTGGCCCTGTCGCTGGCCGCATGATTTGCAGAGTAATTCAGCTTTGCATGTGAATGTGGTAAGCGACTTTGGAACCGGACACCATTTTAGTGATTCTTCTTAGCTGGGCATCTCATCTGTCCGGCTATCCCTTGCCGCCTGATCCCCCTGAAGTTCAGTTCGAGCAACACGCGTTTTTTGTTGACAATGTCTGTGCCGGCCACGAGTGTAATGTCGTTGGTTGGTATAACGACGCGGACATTGTCTATATCGATGAACAGTATCGCGATGTTGAGAGCGGATTTGCTACAAGTTTGCTTGTGCACGAGTTCACCCACTTTCT
>Ga0255052_10002599_pt1 | contig 12934 bp, 11 predicted proteins | sample JV7_2_21_MG_FD_188632 | JGI IMG/M metagenome (GOLD analysis project Ga0255052, IMG submission 188632) | Seawater microbial communities from Jervis Inlet, British Columbia, Canada - JV7_2_21 | ecosystem: Environmental > Aquatic > Marine > Inlet | place: Canada: British Columbia | collected... | reverse complement strand
GGCTACAGGGATGCTCTCGACAGGGCGCGTGAACTGGCGCCAGGCATGGTCTTCATGGGCAACGCAGATGGTGATGCTCCATCAAACAACGGTATGTTGACCGAGCCGGAATATCGAGGTCAGCTCACGGCAATCCACGAGGGAGCGATGGGCCAGGATTGGTCTGCAGAGACATGGGGCGGTTGGAAAATGATGATGCGGCAGTATCAGACAACGATTTTCAATGCCCAACATAATGTCGCAATAATGAATGTAAAAGGCGACGAACATGACTACGCCATGATGCGCTATGGCCTGGCGTCCTGTCTGCTGGATAATGGCTACTACTACTATTCATTGAGCGACAGAACTTATACGGCAAATTTCTGGTTCGATGAATATGACATCGATCTTGGCAGGGCGATTGACCCACCTCAGTTTGACGAGTGGCAAAACGGCGTGTACAGGCGCCGATTCGAGAATGGCATGGCGATCGTTAATCCCAAGGGGAATGGAACGAGGACCGTCCAGATTGGGCCGGGGTACAAGCGCTTCAGCGGAACCCAGGACCCGTCGACCAATAACGGCCAGGTCGCGGAGTCGGTGACACTCGGGGAGCGCGACGGCCTGATACTCGTACGAATCGATGGACCCGCCACAGACCGTCCGAAGCCGCCGGTTCTTGACGCGCTCTAGTCGCCTGCAGACAAGACAGACCGATAGATCCGTTCCAGCTTGCCCCGGTACTCCTTGTAGTCGTAGTGCGCGAGGAAATCGTCACGCGCCGCCTCGCCGATGCGCCTGCACTTGTCCTCGTCCTGAAGAATGGATACCAGAGTATTGGCGAGGCTTGCGGCGTCCTGGACTGGTACGACGATCCCGTTCAAACCATCTCTGATGACGTCTTCGATTGAGCCGACGGGTGTCACTATGGGACACAGGCCGTATGCCATAGCTTCCAGCATGCTGAGTGGCAGATTCTCGTAGTGCGATGGCAGAACAAAGATACTGGACTTTTTCAGTTCATCGACAACCGCCTCCGGGTTCATCCAGCCAGGCAGGCGAACCCGATCGGTCAGCCCCAGGGTGTCGATGTGTGCTCGATAACTCGCCACCTCGCCGTCACCAGCGAGCGTCGCAGTCCATTGCAGCGCCCTCACTTCGTCACTCAACAGCGCATTCACCAGCTCCGCGATACCCTTGCTCTCGATGAGACGGCCAAGAAAAAGGATTCGGGGCGGAACGTCCTTTTCGTTCCAGTCGAACGATCCTGGTCCAACAACCGCGTTGGGTAGAATTTCGATTTTATCGGGGGCAACCCCCATTACTTCGGCCACATAGTCCTGCCACAGGTGCCCGAGTACGATTACACGATCTGCATCGCAATAAAAAGCACGGACTGTCTGCTGCAGACGGCGCGGCAGACCAGCAAAGAATCGACGGTAGTCTCCTCCATGCAGGTGAATGACGAAGCGGATATTGAACAACCTGCAAATGCGAGCAAAAAGGTACTTGCGGAATGTACTTGCACCAGTCGACAGGTTGATATGGCAAACGTCTACTTTGCGAAAAAGACAGAGGACGAAGAACTTCAAGAGCCGGAAGGGCAGTAGCAGCGTGTAGAGAATGGCGGATGAGTAATAAACCAGCCCAAACGGTAGCACTGATATTCCCTTCAGACTCCGTCCATGCGTGTTAAACAAGGTGATCAGGAAATCCGAGTCTGTGGCTGCGCGGTTCTGGTCGATATTCTCGAATAGCCTGTCAATTCCGCCGCTCCAGTCAGGAACGAGGATCACAGCCCTTCTAGTCATTTCCGTATCCAAGATACCGGTACGCGCGATAGTGTAGAAGGTCAATCAATTTAGCGGTGAATCCTGGTATCGCTGAGCGCCATTTTTCAAGCGAACTGCGCTCTATGCCCCGGTTATTGTTTCCAATGTCCTTGAACGACGATCCGAATTGCCTAGGTTTGAGCATCTCTGGTTCGAAATCGATCTCAAGATAATCACAGAGTTGGCGGATTTGAGTTTCTGGCTCGAGCACCAGCTCCTCGTAGCGAACCAACCTATAATTCGGCAGGTCCCTGAGCCTACGGTGCAGTCTTGCGGTCCAGCTGATTTGTATATTGATGTGTACGAATTGCTTGAATCGCATTATTGCCCTCGCAACCCAATTCTGTTCAGGCCTTGAGTACTTGGCAGCCTGTGATGCGTACACAGCTTTGGGATTTCGCGTGGTGTGGATCAGTTTGCAGTCCGGATACCATTCCAGGAGTTGTGGTGTAAACGAGTAATGAACCGGGAATTTTGCCCCGGCTCGGGACTTGCCCTTCATTCGGGCACGCACGACGAGGATTGCATCAAAAATCGAGCGCGTGCTCAGCGGGTGTCTCGATAATTCCTCGTATAGCATGTCCCGATCCAGCAGTCGATCAGCACTTGACCAGAAATAGCCGATAGGAATTCCGGAGTACAGGAGCTCAACAAGTCGATCCAGCGCACCGTCTTTATGGAGCGGTCCAACGTGGGTCTCAATGTCGGAAACGAGATCTCGATGAATCCAGGGCGGAGAGCGAAATTGAATTTCATCCACAAGGGTTAATTCGGAGTTGCTCGACAGTATTGTCTGCAGCATGGTCGAACCTGTACGCGAACCACCTATGATGAAGACGGGCTGTGAGGTTTCCGGAGGCGTGCGCATTGTCAGGCTTTGGTTGATTCCGTGTTCTCAAACAAAGATCGAAGCCAGCTATCCTTCCTTATTGCTTCGTCAGCCTTTTCTTCTACGGCGGCAGGCATTTTCCCTCGCCAGGTGTTGGAATAATCCAAAACCCGATCCGCGGTTTCTCTCATGCGATTTCCGATAATGTGAATCTGTGATCGTCGAATTCGTGCCCGGTCATCACTATGAGTTTCGGTCATCTCCATGAAGCTCACCATTTTGTCAACGAATAGTTCCGGTTGTTGAACTATGGATTCGTAGGTGACTGCCAAATAGTTTTCCTCGGGCACGAGCCGAGCAAAGTTATGAGCATGTCGGTTGTAGCGAAACCATTGACGTAGCCGCCTTTCGTATTGCGTCTCTCCGTTGCGGTGAAAATGATAAAAGAATGCGCCCGGATGCCTGACCAAATGAAGTAGTTTGATATTCGGTATCATGCTGCGCAATAGTTCGGTTCGAACCAGGCTCTTACAACCGTCGAAGTAAATGTCGTAGTCCCCGGTTTCGTCAAGTCCCTGAAGCATAAGGGTATTTTCAAGATAAAACTGCCGGTATAAGGTCTTGCGCAACGCATGAGGAAGTCCGCGAAAAAACGGCAAGCTATCGGATTTCAGCAGCGGCCATTTTTGTCGTAGTTTCCAGGGGAGGTGCCTGGGCACCGGCGCGGCTGAGGCGCGGTCCCATTTGTAATCAGTAATGCCGCCGGAGTGTATTGCGTCCCTGATAGCAACACGCGGCGAGCATTCGTCGTACCAGCGGCCACAGGTGCAAGGATGCTTGGGGTAGTGCCGTGGATCGGAAGGTAAGTAAGTGTCGCCGAATCCGATCACTCTGGGTTGCGAGCAAAGCAGCATACTTACCAAAGTAGACCCGGAGTAGGGCAGATTCATTAGCGAGACGTATTGTAGTGGCATGGACTATTCAAACCTGAAAAATGCGACTTCGGTTTTGGGAGTAATCGGATGTGTGCGGTAACCTGCGATCTTGAATTTGGAGCATTGTCGAATGTTGTATACCGGAGGATGTGATGAGTCAACGTGCATGGATTGCGGCTCTATGCTGGTTGAGATTGGGCCAGAAAGCGATTGTTATTGTTGTGAATTGCCTCTCAATCATCATAATAACCGATTGATTTTATTGCTCCAATCACTTTTTGCATAATCTAAAGATACGATCATCGACATTAAGAAAATAATTGACTCCGGGACCTGGCACGTTGCAACGAATCAGTCCGAATTCTTGGAACTGCAGTCGGATTGGGAGCGCCTATTCAAGGAAAATCCGCGGCACAGTCCGTTTCTGGCGTGGGGCTGGGTCAATGCATGGCTGAAGCACATCGCCGGACAGCACGAATTGCTGATCGCATGCCTGCGTGATGACAACGGCACACTTGTTTTCGTCTTTCCATTGATCAGGCAAACTGGCAAGCAAAGATTCGGGTCGACACAGGTGACGTTGGTCTGCAGTTATGGGCCGGAGTGCTCAGAGAAGCTGGGTTGCTTGTGTGTTTCCGATCTGGAGCCCCATTCTGCGGAGTTGTCCACGAGGGCGATAGCTAACTTTACTGGCCGGCATGACACAATCTCACTTGGATGCCTGGATAGTGCTTTGGACTACCCGTCCAGGTTGAAAGTGGCGATGCAAAAAGGGGGTCGTAGTATTCGACTGCGACCCGATATTGCATGTCCTACGGTATGTCTTCCCGGGTCATGGGACGAGTACCTAAGGCAACTAAGTTCCAATTTCCGATCTCAAGTGCGCCGCAGCTATCGACAAATTAGTGGCATAGAGCAGTCGCAGCCACATTTTCGTTCTAATGATCCATCGGAGGCTGGCACGTTTACGCGCGAGCTGATCCGATTGAATCGATCGCGAATGCGGGCAAAAGGCGAAGTCTCAAGCCTGGAGGACGAAGCGTTTCGGACGTTTCTTGTCGAAGCTATTCCGTATATGGCCTCTCATGGCTTTGCGTGGATGGATTCCATCGAACGAGATGACGAGGCACTTGGATCAGCGCTTAACTTTGTGCACGGCGATTCTGTTTACTTCTACATGGGTGGATTCGACGATACAGCGCAGAAACTACGACCCGGCTCGGCACTTTTCGCCTTGGTGATACAGCGCTGTATTGATGGCGGCTACGCTGAGTATGATTTTCTTCGCGGTGCAGAACCTTACAAGTATCGCTGGCGCGCCAGAGATGTATTGACACAGCGGGTGGTGATCTATCCTCGCGGTCTGATTCGAGGACACCTGGCGTCAGTAGTAGATGATCTGTACATTGCGACGCGAGAGCTGGCGAGTCGCTTGCGTGACCTGGTGAGAAGGCAAGAGTGAAGATTGCTACCTTTTGTGACATGACCGGCTCCGGGACCTGGCGCCTTGCATCGAATCAGTCCGAGTTCCTGGAGTTGCAATCGGACTGGGAGCGATTATTTCGGGAGAATCCGCGGCATAGTCCGTTCCTGGCATGGGGTTGGGTCAATGCATGGCTGAAGTACATCGCCAGACCGCACGAATTGCAGATCATCTACCTGCAAGACGCCGACGGCATTGTTCGATACATCCTTCCGCTGCACCGACCAAAGGGCAAGTTCGGAATCAAGTCGAGAAGAACGATGCTGGTGTGCAACTACGGACTGGAATGTTCCGACAGTCTGGGTTGTCTTTGTACACCTGATCTTGAGGATCAGTCTGCGAATCTGACGGCCGACGCCATCAATCGCTTCTGTGATCGAAATGATGTGATCTCACTTGGCTTTCTGGACAGTATTGGCGGGTTTCCACATCGGTTGGAGGCGGCAATGCAGTCTGCTGGCCGACTAATCAAGATAAGGCCGGACGCTGTGTGTCCTGCGTTTGACCTTCCAGGGTCATGGGACGAGTATCTTGGGCAACTGAGTTACAAGTTCCGGTCTCAGGTCCGTCGTACTTGCAGACAATTCGGTGCCGATGGGCAGCCGCGATTACAACGAATGGATGCAGTGGATGTTGGGGTATTCGCTAGTGACCTGATTCGACTGAACAGATCTCGACTGAGCGACAAGGGTGAGTCGTCCAGTTTGGAAGACAGGGATTTGCGTGCTTTTTTTGAGGAAGCGATTCCGTATATGGCATCACATGGGATTGCGTGGATGGACACAATTGTGCAGGGTCGTGAAGTGCTTGGCTCGGCTCTACACTTTGTGCACGGCGAGACCATCTATTACTACATGGGCGGATTCGACGACAAGGCCAGAAAGTTGCAGCCTGGCACCGCACTCCTTGCGCAGGTGATGCAACGCGGAATCGACAGCGGTTTTACACGATTTGATTTTCTTCGTGGCGATGAGGCATACAAATACCGCTGGAACGCTACTGCCGTGTCGACGCACAATGTGACTATTTACTCGGAAGGCTGGCTTCGTGGACATCTTGCGTCAATGCTGGATGACTTAGCTATAGGGACGCGCAAGTTCCTGAAAAACCTGCTTGAGTTGATTAAGAGGCGTGGCTGATGCCACGGTACCAATCAGATTCTCCGATTCGCGTGACCCTGGTATTACCCCGTCAAGCGACCCCTGTGTGGCTGCGGAACATTCTCGTCGCATTGCGCAAAGCGGACTTTATCTCGCTAAATGTCGTAACGGTATTGCTCGAGTGTGGCCGGTATCAGTCGAGATCGCCCCAGTTTAGTTTGTGGATGTGGCTGGAGGCAACCGCATTTGGTCACAAGATTGCTGTAGTGGACCGTTCGGAAGACCTGACGGACATATCTGAAGAATTCGAATCCGGGCATCGCGATGTGAACGGCACAATCGACGACCTGCACCGATCCATCGAGCCGGGGAGGGCGGACATAGTTGTCTGGATGCTCCCGGATCGACCGCCGGCTGAGTTGGTCTCCCGGACGAAAAACGGTGTCTTGACGATTGCTGATGCGTTCGAAACGACGTTCGGTTTTCGCGAGTTTGTTGAACAGGAGCCCGCAATTCGTTGTGATGTCATCGTCTATGGCAATGCGCCGAATGAGGATCGTGTTCTTGCATCGTCTTTTGTAGCAACTGACGCTGTGTTGTTCGCTCGAGGAATTAGCGGTGCACGCGCCAAGTGCCAGGCGCTCCTCATGTCATCGATTAAGCGTATATGGCGACACGCAGATCCAAGGCTTGACGGGATACCACGTCAAGCAACGAAACCCTATAACCGCAAACCTCCGAGTTTTCTTCGGACCGTGTGGGGGCTGTTGCAATTCTGCGGTCGATACCTGGCCATTCAGCTGATGCGACCGTTTTACTTCGATCAATGGCAGCTTGCATACAGGATAGGCGGCGACCGGATGGACCAGAACGGGCTGCAACGTCTCGCGCCGTCGCATACAGGCTTTTGGGCGGATCCCTTTATTGCGGAAAAAGACGGTCGCAAATTCATTTTTTTCGAAGAATTATCGCCAGTGACAACTCGAGGTCATATTGCGGCAATTGAAATATTTTCGGACGGACGGCTTGGCGAACCCATCAATGTGTTGACGCGTGATTACCACCTTTCGTACCCGTTCCTCTTTGAGTATGAGGATTCTTTGTACATGGTTCCCGAGTGCGCGGAGTCGGGCCGAGTTGAAGTATTTCGCTGCGAGGAATTTCCGCAGCGTTGGGAATCCCATACTGTCTTGCTGGACGGGGTCCGGGCATTTGATCCAACCCTGATCGAGCACGATGGGATGTGGTGGATGTTCATAACTATGCAACACGACGGAAATTCGGTAAATGACGAGTTGCACTTGTTTTTCGCCACCAGTCCATTCGACGAGTGGACACCGCATCCATTGAATCCAGTGAAGCTGGATGTGCGTTCAGCCCGGCCTGCAGGAGCGATTTTTCGTGACAATGGCAAATTGCTGCGGCCCGCGCAGGACTGTTCCGGGCGTTATGGGAGGGCCATCTCGATTCAGGAGGTGCGGTGCATGACGCCTGAAAAGTATGAAGAAGTCGAACTGCGAAGAATTTCCGCGGATTGGGCCATCGGCGCGCATGCGACGCACACGATCAACCAGGCGAGTGGTGTGACGATCTATGACTGCGAGATCAATCGCCGTAAGTGACGGTCAGGCTAGTAGTAGTCGTAGTAGCCGGTCGCTGCTGATCTTTCTCGCGTACCGTTGAAAACGACTCCCAACATTTCGCTGTCTTTCAAGAGCTCCTGAGCTTCAACCAGATCTTCCCGGCGACAGCGGCCCTGGCCAACAACCAACAATAACGCATCGACGAGTGGCGCAAATGCGATCACATCATCGCCTGCGAGTACCGGCGGCAGGTCTACAATTGTAATCGTCTTTTGGCCAAAGTTTCTCAGCTGATGGACGATGCTCGCCATTTCCGGGGATGACAATATCTCGGAGGAATCCCTGTACGTTGTCTGGTTGGTCAAGACCGCAAGCCGGTTTGCGTTGGGGCAGATGAGGACATCCTCCAGCTTCGAAGAACCATTGAGCAGGTCCGCCAGGTCTTTCGCTGGCGTTATCCCGAGGTACTCGTGAACCGATGGCCGTCTGAGATCAAAATCGACGAGTATGACGTGGTGGTTAACGTCTTGAGCAAGACTATATGCAAGGTTTGTAGCAGTCAGGGTCTTGCCTTCGCCTGGCCCCGCACCGGTGACACCGATCACATTGAACTTGGAAGCGCGGAGTCGTTGCAACAAACGTGTTCTCAACACCTTGTAAGCGCTTCGCTCAGGAACGTCTATTTGTGCGGCGACCACGCGCTACTTTTCCAGGCAGTCTTCATCAGGAATAACCACCGGAAGTTTCGAGAAATCGATGCCGCGGTTAGCCTTCTCGACATCTTCGGTGATGGGCACAGGTGACGATTCCTTGTCAGACGGCCTGGTCTTGCCCGCTTTAGCCGCGGCAGTTCGCTTCAATGCTTCTTCAATGCGTCCCATATTTACTTTTCCGTCAACCTTGTCGTATTCAGATCTGGATGCTGATCATAAAAAACAGTAGGCCCGATACGCCCACGATGGATAATGACCAGGCATAAACTCGTTTCCTGCGCGTCGCCTTGGTTTCGAGCACAGGAATAACTGCGATCGGGGGCATACCGGTCAGGTTTTTCAGGTCGCGCACGCTGCGGACCTTTGCATCAAACGCTTCAGCGACCAAAACAGCAACAAACGAACACGCTACCGCGAAAATCATTCCCAGAATCATAATTGCGAGGCGATTGGGAAATGCGGCGGAGACCGGCTCGGATGGCGTCCGCTGGAGCACATATCGCTCGCCTTTCTCGGAGGCTTCCAGGTCTAGCGCTTGCTGTGCCTCTGTTTGCTTCTCTCTGACTTCGTTGTAGTCGGCGATCGCTTGATCATATTCGCGCTGGTAGGCGAGGTACTCGCGCTCTACTTGCGGCGCCTGCGCGATCAGTGCCTGATATCTGCTGATCCGGTCGCGTAGCTCTCGTGCCCTGGATCGCAGCGCGTACAGTTCGGCGTCAGCTGCTTCGATTTGAACCAGAATAGCGATGTACGCCGGGTTATCGGGCCGCGTGTCTCGCTGCGTCTGCGGTGTACTGTCGATTCTCGCCAGCCGCGCCTCCAGCGTCCTCACTGTGTTCAGGAGATTCGCTACTTCCGGGTGGTTCGCGGTATATCTTTGTCGTGCAGCCGCATATTCTCGCCGTGCGATTTCCAATTGCTGCCGGACCGAGGTCGCATCCTGTGTGGCATCCCCGCCGCCCAACAATTCGATCTCACGGCGGGTCCTGACAACGTCTGGATGTTCCGGACCATACTTTGCGGATAATTCGACGAGTTGCTGCTGCAGAAGCCTCAGGCGGTCAGGGCCTGCAAGTATGGTCTCTCCCGTTTGACTGAATATTGGAGCGTTCGGGCTTTCCGTGGAGAGGTCGGTCTCGAGAATCTGTTTTGCCTCCCGCAGATCACGCATCTCTCGTTCGACATCGCTGAGTTCTCGCTCGTATCGGTCCAACATCTGGGTATTGCTAACTGCAGAATTCGGGAGTGCGCCGACATTACGCTCTTTGAAGTCGGCCAAATTCGATTCGGCCTCCTCAATCTTCAATGACAGGCGATCCAGATCTCTTCGAAAAAACTCCACGGTGTTCTGGACAGCCTCGTTGCGACTGGCGCGATTCTCTTCCAGGAACTGACCAGCGAGTTCCGTAGCGACCAAAACAGCCTTGGCCGGAGTTTCGGCATAGTAAGAGACTTCGAATGCTATGGTCTCGCCCTGTTTCTTGATTGCAATATCCTCACGGGCCTGGATCGTGATGACTTCCACATCACTCCGGAATCGGGACATCGCTGCATTCAGGGAATCTTCTGCGACCAATTCCTCGTACAGGTCGAATTCCGTTACCCATTCTTCAACCTTGGGGCCGGAGAGAACGCGGTCACGAATGCGATCGATCCGCAAGTCGGTGTCAAAGTAAGTAAACGTCGTGCGCACCATATTCTCTGGAATTTCGGCTCGCACAATTCCGATCGTTGCAGTCGAGCGAAACTGATCTTCAAGCAGGAGCGTGCCGGACACGAGGGCGATTGCTAACGCGGAGAACGCCACAAACATGACAGACCGGCGCCGGCGAAATAGGGAAATATAGTCTTGTAAACTAGCGCTTGTTGGTTCCACGTTATTCCTTCCTGCAATTCATGTCAGTGCTCCATTCGCCGACCGGCTATGGCACTAGCACAACGTCGCCGACCTCCAGGAGAACATTTTGCTCCAGGTTGTCGCCTTTGATGATATCGCCATACCTGAAACTCAAGACCGTTTGTTGTCCGTTTCGGCGGCGGATGATCCTGATATTGTTCACTTGGGCAAAAGGCGTCATTCCGCCCGCAATGCTCAGCGCCTGGATGACATCGACTCGCGGATTCACGACGAATACGCCGGGCGTATTGACCTGGCCAATTACGAATATCTTGTTGCCGTTAATTTCGGCAACGGTGACGGTGACCACAAGATCCGGAATATAAGTTTCCAGCCGCGAGGTGAGATCCCGCCGGACATCTTCAACCGTACGGCCCTCAGCTACGATATCGCCGCTCAACGGGAAGGAAAAAGCGCCATCTGGCCGTACCAATACCTGACGCTGCAAATCGGGTTCCTTCCACACGGATACTTCCAGCAGGTCTCCGGGGTTGATCGTATAGGGAGCGCGAGGACGATCGCCATCCTGCGCATGTGCTGACCCCAAACCCACAAGACCCAACAATGCAATCAGAAGCAGGGATCTTTTGAGGTTAAGAAAGTTGTTCTTGTTCAAGTTCTAAGCCTTCGATTTTTAGAAGTTTCTTTGTCAATTCTATCAAACATTCGCGCACAATCTCACTACGCGCTTTCGAAGCCAAAGGCTTTTCTGAAAGCGCAACCGTGTTTACATAAGTTGTGAGCGAACCCCCGAATTCTTGTTGTTTTCGCACGGCAAGTAATTGAGTTTTGCCTTGGTTGTACGATTCATCGATCAGTGATTGAATGGACCGTACAAAGCCTGATATCTCTTAAGACACAGACCGGATCAGAACGTTCGACCGATGGCCGATAGTGACCGAGTTCAAACTTGTACGTCCTGCTTATGACCCTACCATCTTTAGGTAACGAAGCTGTGACGTACGTCACATAACTCGGAACATAATCAGGTGATAATCCTAAAGCGCATAATAAAAATTACAAATTGAAGGGTTGGAAGAAAAGTTGTCGCTACAAGCGTACATAGGTCCAGTAATCGCACTGGCATTCACATGCGGACTCATTCTGTGGTTGAGCCCGGTCGCGAGGGCGGTTGGCCTCGTGGACATACCCAGCGCCCGGAAGACCCATACAGGTAAGGTCCCGCTGATTGGTGGCCTGGCGATTTTCACGGCTGTCTTTGTGGCGATGATCGTCTCTGACTTCGTTCGGCCTGATGACCTGGTGCCTGAGAACTTCGGCGCGTTCTATCTGGCGGGGATGTTTCTCGTCATGGCTGGAATGGTCGACGATTTTATGGATCTTTCGCCGCTCAAAAAACTTCTGGCTCAGTCCGTCGCCGCTCTTACCATGATATTCGGCGCCCACATAATGCTGGGCGACCTGGGCGCATTGGGAAACAAGGGTGATATTCTGGCGCTCGGCTTCCTGGCGGTTCCCTTTACCGTCGTTGCGACGATCGGCGTAATTAATGCGGTCAATATGTCGGACGGCCTGGACGGGCTTGCAGGAAGTTTGGCACTCGTAAGTTTGCTGGGATTCATGGTCGCTACCGCTGCATTTGGCAATGGCCAGGACAGCCGGCATCTTGCAATACTTGCAGCGGCTGTAATCGGCTTCCTGTTGTTCAATTTCAGATTCCGCGGGAGGCGCTCCGCGGGCGTCTTTCTCGGTGACTCGGGCAGCATGTTCCTGGGGTTCACGTTGGCCTGGTTTGCCGTCAAATTTTCCCAAGGTGAAGACCGCGTAATAGCGCCAGCGGCCGCATTGTGGTTTCTCATCGTGCCCCTGTTTGATGCCGTTGCAATGACAGTGAGGCGAATCCTGAACCGCAAGCCTCCCTTTGGCGCTGACAGGGAACACTTGCACCACATATTCCTTTTGGCCGGCTTCACGGTCAGCGAGACAGTCGCCATTATGGCCGGCATCGCAGCGCTGGGTGTGAGTGTGGGGCTGGCAGGCACCTATTTTCAGGTTGCCGATTACATCATGGCCAGCGCGTTTGTGGCGCTGGGGCTGTTGTACTTGTGGATGATCATGCACTCCTGGTCAGTAATGCGCTTCCTTCGCTATTCAATTTGCCGGCGTCACAGTGACAGGGACAGGCGCGTAATTATGGATCGGCGGAGTCATTCCAATGTTGTCTACCTCGGATCGGAACGTCGTAGCGGGTTGGACAGGCGCGGGGATCCGCGAAGAAGCGAAGATAATCCGGAAGTTGCCGGGCAAAAAGAGCCCAAGAATCAATCAATCGCCAGCTTTCAGGGACTCGGAGTGGCCTGAGCAGCACTATCGAAAGATGGCTGTGAAAACTCTGTGGTCTGTTCAGGTTAATTGTCGTGGCGACTCTGTTCGGGTTCTTAAGTCAACAAGAGCAGGCTGGTACGGAAGACCGGTTACGCTCCATGCGGACTGCCCTCGAGCTTCCCGGCGGGGTGCGCGAGCATCACTGGACAGACTCCGATAGTTCCGTTGCCCTTGGGGCCATGTCGGCGGCGAACATGCCGGACCCCGGCCATTTCGCAATGGATGAAGATGCCG
>Ga0255052_10002598_pt1 | contig 12937 bp, 8 predicted proteins | sample JV7_2_21_MG_FD_188632 | JGI IMG/M metagenome (GOLD analysis project Ga0255052, IMG submission 188632) | Seawater microbial communities from Jervis Inlet, British Columbia, Canada - JV7_2_21 | ecosystem: Environmental > Aquatic > Marine > Inlet | place: Canada: British Columbia | collected... | reverse complement strand
AGGCGGATTTTCAGGTCGAGCGCCAAAGCGATTAGCGAGCCTTTCGTGTAGTAGCTGACGATTGCATTGCTTGCGTTCTCGTCTTGTTTGTAGAACTTGGTCCACGCGTCAAAACTCGATTCTTCGACGCTCTGCTTTAACCGACCGGAACTGCGTAGTACTCGTGTGATTGTCTGACCAAGAAGTTGGAGATAGCTCTCCGCCGGGATCAGTCCTGAGCGTACGAGCGCCAGGTCGTCGTAATAGGAGGTGATACCTTCGAACACCCACAGCAATCCGGTGTGGCTTTCGCTGCTCAGGTCGTAAGGGGTAAAAGCTTCCGGCTTGATGCGCTTCACATTCCATAGATGGAAATACTCGTGGCTCACGAGCCCGAGGAACGTCCTGTAGTCATCGGTAATCTCGGAGTCGGCCCGCAAGGGGAGATGATCGCGTGAACACACGAGGCTCGACGACCAGCGATGTTCGAGTCCACCGTAGCCAGCCCCGGGCGCATCCAGCAGAAACAGGTATCGGTCGAGCCCATCCGGGGCACCGAGAAAATCGACGTGTTGTTCGCAGATGCGCTGCAGATCGTGGCACAGGCGTGCGATATCGACACGTACGCGGCCGCGAATGGCGATCGCGTGAGGAATGCCACGCACGTCGAATTCACCGATTGTTAGCTGGCTGATCTCGACGGGATGGTCGATAAGCTCTGCGTAGTCCTCTGCGAGGTAAGAGCCGAATCCATATTGTTCTGCGTCGTCGCGGCGCATCGACGTCGCCACACGCCAGTCCTTGCCGACAGGTGTATCGGGCGCAATGATCTCGAGCTCGCAGGGCGCTGCCTCCTGCCCGGAGACACTCAGGAACATGCACGGGCCGTTAAAGTACGCATGCGTGTTGTCGAGGTGAGCGCCACGAACGCTGCGATCATATGCATAGATATCCGCAACAACGGTTAGCGGTCGATCGACCGGCTCCGCCTGCCAGCGACTCTTGTCGAGCTTCTTCAACGGAACCGCGAGACTGTCGGACTCGGCACGAATCGCAACCACGTGCTTCGCATAGTCGCGAATCATGTAGCTGCCGGGTATCCAGGCGGGCATCTCGAACACCTGGCCTGATGTGGCTGGCTTATCGATGGTAAGACTGACTTCGTAGAGATGGGCAGCCGGATTCTTGGGTCGGACCCGGTACCGCAATGGCACGGACATTATTCTCGAACCGGCTCGTTGAGCTTCAGGCTCAGGCACTTCGCCGAGCCACCCGCTTTCAGAAACTCGGTCAACTCCACTTCATGGACCTTGAACCCCGCGAGCATGAGCCGTGCTTTTAGCGGCTCCGATGCACGATGCAGGATGACGCGGTCACCGATATTGATCGCATTGCACGCGAAATTGCCTGCGTCGAAGGTGTCGACAATGATGCGCTTGTGCGGCGGAATTCTGCTTTCGATCGCAATGCGCGAATCGTAGTCAAATGCCGGCGGGTGATACATCAGGAAGCCGTCTGTCAGCGGACAGAAACACGTGTCGATGTGATAGAAGCGTTCATCCGTCAAACGTATGGACACGAGTTCGATGTCAAAGTACTTCTGAATCTCGGCATGCGCTTCGATCTCGGTGCGAAACCCATAGCCGGTCCACAACCAGGGGCCGCGCCGGTCAAGCAGACAATCACCGGCACCCTCGAAACCTATTTTTTCGTCAAGCTCGAAGAGGTCGAAACCATTGTCGCGAAACCACTGTTTGAATATAGGCTCTTCTGCGCGTCGCTCCATGGGCATGAAGTGGCTCGCAATCGCCTTATTGCCATAGACAACGCCGGCGTTCGCCGTGAATACCATGTCGGGAAGATCCGGGTCCGGCTCCAGCGTGACCACATCCGCAAATTCGCTAACCCTGTCGCGCAGGTTCTGCCACTGCTGCTTTGCCTTGTCGAGGTTCATTCCCTCTTCGTTGCCGGCCATCCACGGGTTGATGACGTAGTCCACCGTAAAATAGTCCGGCGGACACATTAGAATCTTGTCACTGAAATTGCTCATTTTTTCTTCTTTTAATTAAGGTCCGATGCGTCTTTCGGAAGGTGAACTTCGGCGAGCATGCAGCGCACGCTGCCCCCGGCTGACGCCTCGATATTGTCGATCGGAACCGACACGATATCACCGTTTTTCTCCAGGGCAGTGCGCTGCTCTTCATTGAGGGAGTCAAATGCCTGTTGCGACATGGCGACCACGCGTTTGCCATCCTCACCGCGCAGTTCGAGCATATTTCCCGCGAAAGCGTCGAGCTGATCATAACTGAGCAAAATGACGTCGCGACCGGACTCTCGCATGCGCTGCAGGACCGCCTCGCGCTGGTCGTCGCGCGTAATCGCCGCATCACAGATGACCGCCAGCGCTTCGCCGATATTCATCAACACGTTGGTGTGATAGATCGGAACGCCTTCGCGATCTACCGCGTCAAAGGCAACGACCTCATATTCCATACGTTGTGCAAAATCGCCGAGTGGATCGAGCTGAGTTCGAGAGGACAGGCACGCGTAGGCGATATGATTGACCCTGTCGAGCACCATGCTGCCGGTACCCTCCAGAAAATGTCCTTGCAACTCATGAGGTGACAGGTCGACGACTTCACTAACGGTGTAGCCAAGCTCGTCGTTGAGTTGTGCAATGATGTCCGTGCGCCGCTCGGTTCGCCGGTTCTCGGCCTCCATCGGGTAGAGAACGACCCTGCCATCGTCATGGAAGCTGACCCAGTTATTGGGGAACACGGAGTCCGGCGTATGCGGCTCAACGGTATCGTCAACAACGATGACATTGATGCCCTTGTCCCGCAGGGCATCAACGAGGCTGTCGAATTCCCCGAGCGCTGCTGCTTGCTGCTCCTCAGCGGATGCTTCGGTCTTGCCCTGGAAGCGATTCGATTCTTCGGTCATCGGATTACTTTCAAACCGGACCGGCCGAATCATGAGTACTGTCGATGCGAGCTGCCCTGCCATCGTCATCAGGCCTTTGCGCTGGGACGGGTCGAGACATCGCCGTGCCAACGCCGCAGATTGACTGCCTCTTCGGGTATTTCAAACTTGATCCAGCGGGCAAAGTCGATCAGAACCAGTCCGGTGATGTCCGCGATCGAGTATTCATCGCCGGTGATGAATGCTCTGCCTTCGAGCTGTTGCTCCAGCCGGTCGAAAAATGCGACAACACATTGGCGGCCACGCTCGGCGAGTTCTGGAATCTGTTCGGCACCGTGCGGGCCCGTGATGGCGTGGCCATGCAGTCCTTTTGCCGAGTTACGAAATGCGTCTCGCATGTGCATGAGCCCATGTAGCTCGATCTTGTTGTTCCACATAGTGGAGACCGCGCGCTGCTCTGCCGTGCGCCCGAACAGCGCCGGGTCGGGGTGCAATTCCTCGAGATACTGGCAAATCGCCAATACTTCCGAGATCGCCTTGCCATTATCCAACTCCAGGACCGGCACCACGCAGTCCGGATTGAGGGAGCGAAACTCGGGAGCGAACTGCTCACCGCTTCCGAGGTCAACCTCGACCTTGTCGAGTTCGATGCCTTTCTCGGCGGCAAAAATGCGGACTCTCCTCGGGCTTGGTGCGGTTGCACAGTCATAGAGTTTCATTTACTTCTCCGCTGCCTTCGCAGCTTTCAGTACGGTTTCCGCATCTTGCTCGAACATGACGGAGCGGGCTTTGTGGCTGCCTGCCAGATCCTGTTGCAGGTCTTTCCCAACATCGACACCGCGCCGGACAGCCGGCCTGGCTTTGATGCGGTCGAACCAGCCACGCAGGTTCGCGAACCTATCAAGGTCAAACCCGAAGCGCTTGTAGGGCATTACCCAGGGAAACGACGCGATATCAGCAATCGAGTAGTCGCCTGCGAGGTAATCCCGATCGCGCAGGCGCACGTCCATGACGGCGAGTAGTCGGCCATACTCGCGAGAATAACGGTCCCTGGCATACGGCGATGGATCCTCGGCATAGTTGACGAAGTGACTGTGTTGTCCAGCCATCGGGCCGAGGCCACCCGCTTGCCAGAACAGCCACTGCAGAACTTCTGCCCTGTCAGCCCCCTGCTGTGGCAGAAATTGACCACTTTTCTCGGCCAGGTACACAAGAATTGCGCCGCCTTCGAATATTGATATTCCAGTCTCGCGATCGACGATCGCCGGAATGCGGTTGTTCGGACTGATCTTGAGAAACTCAGGTTTGAACTGTTCCCCCAGGCCGATATTGACCGGCACTACAGTGTATTCGAGCTCACACTCCTCGAGCATGATTGCGATTTTCTTACCGTTCGGGGTGGGCCAGTAGTAGAGATCGATCATCAGCAAAATGTCGGTTAGGATGTCGTGCAATGGTACATCACAGCACCCAGATTCTGCCCGTTGACGACGGTCACAAGATACAGACCCGGCTTTGGCAACCGGACGGCGGTTGTGCCGCCATCATTCAGGTCGTTCATGGCCTCGGTGAACACGCCGATCGTTACGCGCGATTTGCCGAAGCCGCCGTAAAACGTGGCTTTGCCGTGTGCGCGCACGATCATCGAGGACATGGCAGCCACGCAGAGCACCCCGGTTACTTTGCGCTTACGAAGGGCTGGGACCGGGTGGTCAACGACGTCGATGTCGTTAACGAATTTGTCCGCCGCACTGTTCCGGGTGCTCCCGTCGTGCTTCTCGGGCACAGCATGGGTTCTTACATTGCACAGAACTACGCGATGTACCACAGCGAACGCCTTGCCGGCATGATCCTGAGTGCATCGACATGTCCGGCGAAGGCGAAATTGCTGCCCGCTTTCGTCATTGCACATATCGAAGCCTGGCGTCTCGGCGCCAGCACCAATAGTCGCTTGCTGCACAAACTGGGCTTTAGCGATTTCAACAAGCCGTTCAGTCCTGCGCGAACCGAGCTCGACTGGCTGTCACGGGATGAAGATGAGGTCGACAAATACATCGCCGATCCGTTGTGTGGCGGCCCCTATACCTGCGGCTTATGGCGCGATCTGTTTGGCGGCTTACTGCAAATCTACTCGGACAATTCGCTGCGGCGTATTTCTTCCGATTTGCCAATACTCATTACCGGCGGTGAACTGGACGCTGTTGGCGGCGACAAAGGTATGACGAGACTCGCCACGCACTACGCGCAGACGCTGCACTCACGACTCAAGGTCAGGATCTACCCTGAAGGCCGCCACGAGATGCTTAACGAGGTAAACCGGGATGAGGTAACGCGGGACTGGCTCGACTGGGTCGCCACTACCACTGGTACTTTGCGCTCAGACTGATTTGCCGCCCAACTGCGGGCGTGCCGGGGAATTGCTCGTAGTTGTCGTCAGTCAGATTGTCGGCGGTCAGTGCAAAGCCGAAACCGGAGCCGCCAGACGGTTCCCAGGCCAGCGCCAGGGAAGAAAGAAACGCTTCGTCCGAACTGCCTCGCAATGGATTGTCTCGCTGTTTGCGGTACTCATTATCCCAACGCACTTCAAAGTGCTCACCGGCACGGTAGCGCAGCGCGAGCGTCGCTCGATGCGTTGCGAAATTGAGTGCGTAGAAACTCGCATCGACGACTGCCGACCCGTAATCCGCATCCTTGTCCAGGTAGGTATAGCTACCCACGATATCAACGGAAGTCCATCGGCGTCGTGCGAGAAATTCGACACCAAATACGTCGATATCAACCGCATTGGCTTGCCGGGCGAACGGCGCGCCCGTGGCGAACGTCCAGTCAACAAGGTCGTCATCCTCGCGGTAGAAAATTGTGACTTCGCCATCCCAGGTGTCGCTCTCACGGCCGGCGGACAAGGCGAGCTGACGTGCCTGCTCCCATTCCAGGTCCGCATTGCCACCAAATAATCCTGCTGGACGTGACTTCAACACCGTATAACCCGGCAATTGAGAGGTGCCTGCGTATTCGAGCGCCAGATATTGGCTGCCACCTCCGGTCTCTGACCGTAACGTCAGCCCTGCGACTGGCGACAGCTTGCTCCCGTCACGATTAGACCAGTCGACTGTGGCCCCGAATCGTAGCGTTAGTACGGTGGCATCGGAACGTACGACATCAAGCGTCGGCACAATGCTGGCAGTCACGTATTTGCGCGAGTCGAAATCACCCTCGGTCAGGTCAGTGGAGAATACGAGTTCATCCGATACCAGCTGGCCTGCGTAGTGCCAGTCGAGTCTCGAGCCGCCTCGAAACCCGTTAAAGCCGACGCCAACCACTTTCGTCTCGTGATCGAAGGACCCGGGACCGCCGGACTCGTTGGTTCTGCGATCAAAGTCGTAATCATCCTCAAGGTTGCGATAGAAAGCCCCAACTTCGAAGAAGCCCTCCTCGAGTTCCTGGCGATGATTTGCAAGCAACAGAGTGGTTTTCGTGTGATCGGTTTCCGGCAGCGAAGCAAATCCAGTGTACGCCCCCGGCCAACCATAGAATTTGTCCTGGTACGCGAGGATGAGATCGCTTTGTGCCACGTCGGTGCTGCGTTGCAGGTGTGCGTTAAATCGCGAAAATTCGTGATCACCGTCTTCAACCGTGCCGTCACCTTGAGAACGCGCAGCGGCTAGCGCGTAACCCATCTCGGCACCGTCAGCCGTGCTCGATGAATTTGCCAGTCGCAAAGACTGAAACTGCAGGCTGTCGCTGCCCGCCCCCAGCAGGATTGAGCCACCCGCAGCAATCCTGCCCAGGGCGTATTCGATCGTTGCGATATTGGAGTTGAACCCCGCAGTGGCGTTGTCGATGCCCGTCAATAATTCGGGCGCCGCCAGGATTTCTGGATCAATGGGTAACTCGCCAACGTAGTGTCCGGTCTGTGGGTCAATAACGGTTACCGCACCCGCCTTAAAACCAGTGTTCTCGAACAGTCCACCCCGAACAGTGACGTCGGCCTGACCCTCTGCCAAACCGCGAGATTGGAGCTCCGTAATCGGGTCGAAGCGCAGCGCAGTCGCCACGGACGCGTAAGTGCCGGCCGGCCGAGTATTCGCCACCCGATTGGCCGTTACCGTGATTTCTGTTAGTACCTCATCGTTTTCTTCGTCTGCAACAGCACTCGCGACGAACGCGAGCTGAACCAGTGCCATTGCTGCCAGTGCCTGCCTGAACGCCATAGCGCCAGCTACCCCCGTAGCCTTGAACCAAACGATCGGTGAATGTGCCACAACGGTTTGCCAGTGTCACAAAAAAAGCCACACCCGAAAGGGTGTGGCTTCTTCGTCCAGAACCGGGTTCGGCTCTGAAAGCTTATGCCGCTCCTACCAGCTGTAGGAACCGCGCAGGTACCAGGAACCACCTTCGTAGTTGGCAACGGTACGACGCGGATATTCCAGACCAACGCTCAGGCGGTTTGCGTTCGGCGGGCCGATTTTATCGATGAACTCATCGAAGACATTGACGCCACCCAGCACGATGCGCCAGTTGTCGTTGAGCTGCCAGCCAGCCTCAAGGTCGACGTACACCGTCGAGCCGATTTTCGCGCTTGGATCGACGGCAGCGCCAATCCGGCCACGCTCGTCATAGTGATCACCATAGTAATTTGCGCGAGCCATAACGTTGAAGCTTTCGCCGATAAGCGCATTGGCAGTCAGAACGAAACGCTGTTCCGGATAGTTGTTCTCGATGTCCTCGACGAGGCCATCGTTGACCGGCTGAATGCCACTAACGAGCGCTTGGCCCGTCACCTCAGTTTCGGCAAACGCATAGGCCAGCGTCAGGTCGAGCGACGAGTTCGAACCCATCTCGAAGCCACCATTTACGATCAGGTCAAAACCTGTGTGCTCGACATCAAGCGCGTTCGTGTAGAACGAGACGGACCGGGCCGGGAGGCCTGGCGGGTCATTCGGGTTCGGTGGAACGGGAATGTCGCCCGTGCGATAAATGCGATCATCGACTTCGATCTGATAGAAGTCTGCCGTAATTGTCCAGTTGTCGCCGATATCGGCCGTGAAGCCAGCACTGATGTTGAGTGATTTCTCCTCAGTCAGTGCGATTGCTCCGGCCGCCTGGGCGTCTGGATGCCCGACCGGCAACAGGCCTTCTTCAACCTGCAAACCCGTCGTGCCGTCGAACGTCGTGATAATCGTCGAGACATTAGACTGACCCGGTGTGGGTGCATGGAAGCCCGTCGAAACCGCACCGCGCAATGCGAAGCTGTCATTGATACGGAAGCGAGCGGCCAGTTTGCCATTCAGCGTGCCACCGAAGTCCGAGAAGTTCTCGTAGCGGGCGGCATACTGAACAAGAAACCTGTCAGTGATGTCGTGCTCTATGTCAGCATAGATCGCCGTGTTATCGCGGCTGAACTCACCCGCATTTGACGGCTCGATACCGCGCATGCCGCTTGAACCGCCCGTAATGCCGAAGTAGGAGTTGGGCTCGCCGGCAAATGCCGAAAACGTCTCTTCGCGAGCTTCAAAACCGAACGCGAGGTTGACTGAGTCGCTCATCGCCACCGAGAAGTCAGCATTGAGATTCACTTCTTCCTGGGCGTAACCGCCTGTGTTAAAGCCCATTTGCGGCAGGCTCTGCAGGTCGCCAGGACCTAATGATGCGTTCGCGGTGTTGTTCAGGAAATAGTCGAGCTCACTCTTGCCGAAGCTATAACTGAAGTCGTACAGCATGCCGCTGTCGAACTCACCGTCGATGCCGACGATAAAACTCGAATCATCCTGGGCTCCATCAAGATACGGCGTGAAGCCACCCGGCAAGCCGGTGAAACCCTGGTCTCGCAGGCTACGCTCGTCCGCTGGCGTATTCGGATCGCCGTCGTCCGGAGCACAAACCGGGCATCCCGCGCCAAACGGCAGCGGCGTCTCAAACGTCGAGTGTGTTGGGCTGCGATAGAAGAAACGATAACGACCATCAGTTTCTGCAAGGCTGAATCGTGCGTACAGCTGCGATGTGCTGCTGATGTCGAAACCCGAGTTCAGGAAGAAACGAACGCCATCGGTTTCCGGACGGCCCCAGGTCTGTGCAAACGGAGCGTCACCAAACGGTGCATCCTGGCCGACTGCGGTATTGCCTCCGTCTATCAATGCCTGCGCATCGGGACGCTGTATGCCGCGAGACAATGCATCATTATCGATGTACTCGATACTTGCATTGATGAAGCCCGTGTCGCCGACTGCAAAGCCCGCGTTGGCCGCAACCTTTAGACTGCTCTCACCGTCAAAGTGCTCACCACCCTGAACCTGAATTGTTCCGCCTTCGGCAGCATCCTTCATGACGAAATTGATGACACCCGCGATAGCGTCAGAACCGTATTGCGACGCCGCACCATCGCGCAAAACTTCGACACGCTTCAGTGCGATACTGGGAATCATGCCGACATCGACACCATGGGCGCCGTTGCCGGCAGCCGGTGCAAAGAACTGCACGAGCGCAGAACGATGCCGGCGTTTGCCGTTCACCAGGACTAAAACCTGATCTGGCGCCGTGCCGCGAAGCGATGTCGGACGTACAAACGCGCTACCGTCACCCGTTGCCGGGGTGGCTGTATACGAAGGTACGAGTGCCCGCAGGTTGTCGGTGAGGTCGGCCGTGCTACCGAGTGCGTTGAACTCATCGCCGTTGAGCACGTCGACTGGAACGGGTGAGTCGGACGCCGTGCGCGGTTTGGCGCTACGGGTACCGGTTGTTATTACTTCTTCAATTAGCTCGTCTTCTGACTCTTGTGCCACCGTCGTTTGTGCCGGCAGGCCAATAGCGGCCGCCGCGACAGCCAGCAAGCCGAGCTGTTGCCAGTTATAATTCATGTTATTGCCCCCTCATAGGAACTGCTTTTGTTGCAGTCACGCTACTATAGTCGCCCGCTCTCGCCGAAACCAGACCTGCGATCCCTGTTAGGAGCTGGTTTTGTATGTTTTTTGCAACAGTTAGGGCCATATAGGCCACGATTGCGGCGCCTGTTTCTGCATCGCCAGGCTACCGCTTCATCCAACGCACGAGAGAGGGAGCTTAAAGCTCCAGGGAAATCTAATCTTGAAGGGCGCTTTGCATCGCTTCAAATTCGGCGCGAAAATCGTGTTCGGCGTCGGCTTGCTCCACTATAGCTCGCTGACGTTCTAACTCGACCTTGACGTCATCGAGCATGCGGGCGATTCGCGGTTGGGCAATTGTTTCTGTCCAGGAAGGGTTATTCATAACCCAGATGTATCGCGACCAGCCTGCCTCGATAGCGGCCTCCAAAGCGTCTGCGGCAGCATCAAAGTCACCGCGCAGACCGAAGTTCTGTGCGCGCGTGTGGTGAAGCGGCCCAAAGTCAATATTTCGCTCGACGACAGATTCGTTGAGCCGTTCATGGAGTCGATTCAAGAGCACATCCGCTTCATCGTCTCGTCCGACTTGCTGATAGGCATAGGCGAGTACGTTTGAAAACTCCAAGCCCTGATAGGTTTCCATATCCTTGACGATGGGTAGCGACTCTCGGTCAAACGCATTCTCAAATACATCAATGCCCACATCAAAATTCGCGACAAAAATATTGGCGGCTGCATACATGGCTGCGTGATCACCCTGCAATCCGTCTATATCGGTGCCGAGTGATGTTCGAAGCTTTTCGATCTCTGCTCGTATTCCGGCTAGGTCGCCCCGTATTCGAAGCTGCCAGACCCTGTAAAAGAATTTTTGCTCCGGCTGCGGCTCATGCATCAAAGCATCGGCCATCCAGTAGTCCGCATCCTCGGTCAGGCCGAGACGTTCATAGAACAGGGCTACGTAGGCGGTGACACTGGACTCCAACCCGTAGTAAGCCCGTGTGAGTTCTTTGGCCCAGTGCACTGCTTTGTCAAATTCGCCCGTACCTAAGTACAGCATCACCAACCCCGAGTAGGCGATCCCGGGGGGATCGGGCAGAGAGGTCAGCCGCAACAGGAGTTGCTCTGCGCGTTCGCGTTCGCCGAGCCATTTTAACCGGCCAGCAAGATTCACAGTCAATATGGGGTTTAGCGGATCGACGAGCAGGCCCCGCTCCTGCACGGCGTGCGCTTCTTCGGTACGACCCTGCTGCAGCAGAGCATTGGACAGCCAGTTGTAGGCCATCGAGAGCGACGGGTCGAGCTCCAGAGCCCGCCGCAATGTCCGTTCGGCGCGTTCGAGATTGTTTTGCGTATCGTCAGGCAGCATCGAGTCGTCAAGCAAAAGCAAGCCAAGCGCAGCGTGCCCTTCGGCGAGTTCAGGGTCTAATTCAATCGCTGTTTGCGCCGCTCGGACGGCGGACTCGTGAGCAGCAACCCGGTCGTCATTATTACCGCCAAGCTCCAGCGCCATGGCCAGTCCGGCATACGGAGGCGCGTAGTTCTCATCCAGACGAATAGCTTCTTCAAAAGCCACAACAGCTTTGGCTTGATAATTGGGGGTTCTTGCATTAATGAAAGCGCGGCCTACCAGGTTGGCATCATGAGCCTCCATGTTCGTGGTTGTACGGCCAGCCGGAAGTTCAGCAGGAAGAATAATCTGCCGCTCGATGCGGTTGGCGACCGTACTCGCGATCTCGGACTGAATGGCAAAAATGCCTTCGAGTTTGCGATCGAAGGTCTCACTCCAGACCTGGTAGCCCGTGTCGTCAATCAGGCTCGCGGTGACGCGGACAATATCGTTGTCACGACGAACGCTGCCATGCAGCAAATACCTGACGCCCAGTATTTCGCTAATACGCACCGGACCCTCGTTGCTATCGCGAAATGCAAACGACGAGGCTCGACTCAGTATGTGCAGCGCTTTTGACGAGGACAACCTGTGAAGAATCTCTTCGGTAACGCCATCGGAGAAATAACCGGTATCCGGATTGGTATCCAGGTTGTCGAACGGTAGAACAGCGACCGAATTTTCGATTTTGTCGGCCGCCGCCACCGCATCGTCCACTTCTTCGACGATCTTTTGCATACTGCCGAACACAATGGCCGTACCGATCGCGAGTAACGCGACCAGGACGACGTAATCGCTACGTTTGAGTGAGTTATCAAAAACTTCGCCGGCGTCGGCGGGTTCCGTTTTGACGATGCCCGATGCGGTTATGTCGTAGGTCCAGGCGAAAATAAGCGCTATCGGGAAGCACAGTATCGCGGCGACGATAAGAAACCGCAGGGCGGTTTCCGGGAGACCCCAGGCGGGGAAAAACACGTCGGCAACCTGAATGATGAGCCAGGCGCCCACGACGTAGAAGCCGGACATCCGGTAAACATGTCGTCTTCGCAGTTCCCGCCAGAATCCCATGCTCTGATTATGGCTCAATAGCCTGGTTTTGGGCAGGCATAAAAAAAGCCGCTACGATCTTCTACTGGCACGGGTGCAGGGCATAAAAAAAGCCGCTACCGGAAACCGGCAGCGGCTTTTCGTAAATAAATCCTGGCGGTGTCCTACTCTCACATGGGGAGACCCCACACTACCATCGGCGCTGAACGTTTTCACTTCTGAGTTCGAAATGGGATCAGGTGGTTCCCGCTCGCTATTGCTGCCAGGAAAACTGGTTGGGAAACCAATGAATCGCGGCTAAAGCCGCTCCTACATCGATCGCCCAGAATAAATAACAATCTGGATAAGTTTTTGATGAGTCGAGTCTTCTTCGTGTCGCATTACATGTTGCTACTCATATAACTGTCGCGATTTACTTTCGTCTCGCGACCACCAAAAATTCTTTGGTGTTATATGGCCAAGCCTCACGGGCAATTAGTACTGGTTAGCTTCACACATTACTGCGCTTCCACACCCAGCCTATCAACCTCGTAGTCTTCGAGGGCCCTACAGGGAGCTCAAGGCTCCAGAGAAACTTTATCTTGAAGGGGGCTTCCCGCTTAGATGCTTTCAGCGGTTATCCTGTCCGTATGTAGCTACCCGGCAATGCCACTGGCGTGACAACCGGAACACCAGAGATACGTCCACTCCGGTCCTCTCGTACTAGGAGCAGCTCTTCTCAAGTTTCTAACGCCCACGGCAGATA